>Ga0065715_10000435_pt1 | contig 17914 bp, 18 predicted proteins | sample MisBulReplicate1_FD_59102 | JGI IMG/M metagenome (GOLD analysis project Ga0065715, IMG submission 59102) | Miscanthus rhizosphere microbial communities from Kellogg Biological Station, MSU, sample Bulk Soil Replicate 1 : eDNA_1 v2 (version 2) | ecosystem: Host-associated > Plants > Roots >...
CCAAATTGCGGACCTTCGACTCCACGCTCTGTGCAATGTGAGACCAGCCTTCGCGATTGTTTGGAGTCTTCGCGAAATCCAAAGGCTCACCGATGGTTAATTTGATTCTTACAGGTCGCGGAAGCTTTTGATTCGGCGGCAGAGCCTCAAACGTTCCGGCGAGATGGCACGGCACGACCGGCACATTTGTTTCTGCCACAATCATGCCGATTCCGTGCTTGAACGGTAGCATCGACCCGTTGCGACTGCGTCCACCTTCCGGGAAGATGATGAAGACCGCTTTCTCTTCTTGTAATTTGCGGCGCAAATCGACAAGAGCGTGTGGGCCGCAATTCTTCCGCCACATCGGCAAAGCATTAAGGATGATTGCCGAAAATCTGCTGGTGACGGTGCTTTGAAAGAAAACATCGCCTGCGGCGATGGGAAAAGCTCGTTCGCGGTGCCGGGGAGTTAGCGCTGCTCCGAGAGCCAATGCGTCGAGATGACTGCAATGATTCGCCGCGAGCACGAATGGCCCGTCGGCTGGCAGCTTTTCGCGGCCCTCAATGGCGAGTCGATGTGCCAGCGCGAAGTAAATTCGCAACATCGAAAAACAAGCATGATGCATAAGACTTTCGATCAGACCGCTCTCGCGTCGCACGCTGCGAAAGCGCTCGCCTGGCGTCAGGCCGGTGTCGCGGGCAGGCTGAAGTTCCCAAGGCTCCATGGGATTTCTTATCCGCTAAAGATTTGCTGCGGCTGGTTTACGGCGAATCCGACAAAATAATTCACGTAATGAAATACAGCGGGCGCCACAAGAATCAGACTATCGAACCGGTCGAGAATGCCGCCGTGACCGGGAATGAGTTTTGCAGTGTCCTTGAGGCCCAGATCGCGCTTGATCGAGGATAGCATCAAATCGCCGAACTGCCCGACTATGCTGACGATGATTCCAAGGCCCAGCAGCCGGACAGGCGTGTCGAGCGCCGTGCCAAACCACACAAAATGCGCGCCGACCGCAAAGAGCGGCGCAGTCAGCGCAATTGCGCCGAGCGCGCCGCCAACCGTTTTGTTCGGGCTCGTGTTGGGGACAAATTTTCGATGACCAAATAAATGGCCGCAGATATAGGCAAAGATGTCGTTGAGCTCTACGGCGAAGATGATCAGCAAAAGAATTGGCCGATAATTCCAATCGTTTGCCATGTTGCCGAGATTGCCGAGCGCGCTCCCGAAAAGAGCGAATCCGAGGACACCCAGACCGACGCGTTGGATATATCCTTTCGGTTGATCAGGAATTAACCCGCCAATTGCAATCAACGCGACGGTCAAGGGAAACAACGCAACATAGAGTCGATACCAATTATCCAACTCGGCAAGAGTGAGTAACAGAATCGCGATGACCACAATCAAACTAATGGTCCGTTCCCGAAACAGCCCGGTGATGCGTGCGTATTCGCGATAGCAAAGAAAACTCAACACGGCGACGGCAAGGATCGTCCAAAATGCGCCCGCCAGAATCGGAATCAGGATGCATAAAGCCAGCCAAATCCACGAGCGATACCGGTCCCACAGTTCTTTGCGCTTATCACTGGTGCTGGCCGCCGAGTGGGTGGTGATGAAAATCAGGAGCGGCGCCAGCACAAACAGGGTGAGTGCTGTGAGCATCAGAACAGCGGTCACGCGGTCATCAAAGGCGTGACGAAATCCAAAGAGTCGTTCGTGCGCGATCTGGCTCATTTCAGCCCGTGTGCGATTCGGCCGACTCGACGAATAATCGTGATCACACACCCCACGGCGATCACGGCAAGGGCAAGAGTCATCAGGCCAATCTGCGAATCATTGAATGTGATCATCTGCCAGGAACGTGGTGTGATCGCCGAGTATAAGCAGACTAGCGTGATTACCAGCATCCGATGTTGTTTTGCCATCGGTCCACAAAACTCGTTGGGCCCGCCGGCAATTTTTCCCGCGGCGCGAACGTAGGCGGTGAAGATCGCCAAGATCGTTGCGATGTACCCGAGGGCGATGTTTCCGCCCCAGGCGAAACCTGCGCCGATGAATACGGCCGCGTCGGAAACACGATCGGGAATTTCATTGTAAAGCTCTCCTACCTTTGAAGCGCGACCGGATGCGAGCGCGACCATGCCGTCGAGCATGTTGCCGGTCAGGCGCAGCTGTGCACCACCTGCGGCGATGAGCCACAGGATTCGGTCATTAGAAACGGAAGTGAGGCCGAGCGCGATGCCGCCAATAATGCATGCGCACATCCCCGCGATCGAGATCGCATTCGGCGAAACATTTCGTGCTGTGAGCCATGCCGTCGCTGCCTGCGCCCATTTTCGATTTCGCGTGGCAATTGGGCGACGATCGCCAAGTTCTGCTGTCGATTTGTCCATCGTTGGATTGAAATGCATAGCAGGCCGGGAGAATAATGACCAGATGACAACTCGGGAGCGCGTCGCGCAATTGATCAAAGCTTGGCCGAAAATTTACCCAAAGGCGCATTGCGAGCTGGATTTTCGTAATCCGCTCCAGCTGCTGGTCGCGACCATTCTGTCTGCGCAAGCTACCGACAAGCGGGTAAACATGGTCACGCCCGCGCTGTTCAAGAAATATCGCACGGCGAAAGATTATGCGGACGCGCCGCAGGCTCAGTTGGAAAATGCGATCAAATCCACGGGCTTTTATCGCAACAAAACAAAAAGCATTCGCGGAGCGACGCGCGCCATTGTCGAGAAACATGGAGGAAAAGTTCCCGACACGATGGAGGAATTATGCGCTTTGCCGGGAGTTGGACGCAAGACGGCGAACGTAGTACTGGGCAATGCCTTTCACAAAGACGAAGGCATCGTGGTGGACACGCACGTGATCCGCCTGTCGCAGCGGCTTGGCCTGACGAAGCACAAGGACCCGGTGAAGATCGAACTGGATCTGATGAAGCTCGTGCCGCGCGAGCATTGGACAGACTGGAGTCACTGGCTCATCTGGCATGGCCGCCGCCGCTGTTATGCGCGCAAGCCGGACTGCTCGAACTGCGAGGTTTTCCGGCTCTGTCCGAGCGGAAAAATTTTGTTACGAACAGGCCAGGCGCTGAAGCCGAAGACTGCTTGACGCATTTTTAGCTCGACTCAAAGCGAGAGATTTTCTAAAACCTGGGCAGAGTCGGAGCTCAGGCGGGTATGAGAATAATGGGAATGCGTCTTGCCGCGACAGGCGTGCTGCTGCTGTGCGCAATGGCAATGCAGGCGCACGCAGCCACGATTACAGTCACGAACACAAACGACAGCGGACCCGGCTCACTGCGTCAGGCGCTCACGATCGCGAATGACGGTGACACGATCACCTTTGCAGTCACTGGAACGATTATGCTGACCAGCGGCGGACTTCCAATCGCTAAGAATCTCACGATTTCCGGCCCCGGCTCGAACCAACTCTCAATTGACGCCAACCAGGCCTTGTTCGTGTTCGGGGTCTATCCCGGCGAAACTGCCGCGATCTCCGGCTTGACTGTTAGAAACGGTGAGGTTGGGATTTGGAATGAGCAGGGCACGTTAGCGCTGAATGATTGCGTAATCAGCGGCAACTCACCATACGAGGGGCTTTATAATCACTACGGGGCGCTAACGGCCAGTAATTGCGTCGTTACCGGCAACTCTGAGGGGGTCTACAACAATGAGGGCACGTTAAGCGTGAATAATTGCGTCCTTAACGGGAACTCATACACTGCGCTCTTCAGTTACTTTGGAGTAACAACAACTGTCAACAACTGCGTCGTTAGTGGAAACTCGTCCGGCGGACTCGTCAACTACGTTTTCCAAGGGCCTAACGATCACATTGCCGGCTACGGTATGACAATCGCGGACAGCATTATCAGTGATAACTCGGGGCCGGGCGTGTGGAATGTCGGTTTTCTAATGGTCCTGGATAGCACGATCAGCGGCAACTCGGCAGGCCAAGCGGTGGATGGTGGCGGCATTCTGAGCGGCACATCATTCAAAGCCGCGGCGAGCGCCACACTCATCAACTGTACAATCAGCGGCAACTCAGCGCCCGGTGTGGGTGGCGGCATCGCGAGTTACTATTGGGGCGTGACTATCGTAAACAGCACAATCAGCGGTAACTCGGCTGGAGATGCGGGCGGTGGCATCTCGAGCTACACAGGGGTACAAATTTTCAATAGCACGTTGAGCGGTAACTCGGCTGGAAGTGCGGGTGGCGGCATCTTGACCTCAGGGGGGCGGATTTCCAATAGCACGTTGAGCGGTAACTCGGCCGTCTCCGGCGGTGGGATCTACAATGTCGCTGGGCAATATGGAGCTACACTTGAAACTGGAAATACAATCTTCAACAGGGGCGCATCGGGGGAAAATATCGTCAACAACGACGGCACCGTCACGTCGCATGGTTACAATGTGTGCAATGACGACGGCGGCGGTTATTTGAATGGACCGGGCGATCAGATCAATACCGATCCGCTGCTTGGCCCATTGCAGGACAACGGGGGTCCTACGCTCACGCATGCGCTACTACCAGGCAGCCCGGCGATTGACGCGGGCGATCCAAATTTTACTCCGCCGCCATCCCGCGATCAGCGCGGTCCTTGCTTCTATCGAGTTTTTGGTCGTCGCATCGATGTCGGCTCAGTCGAGACACAACCGGGGCCACGGTGTCCGACTCCAAAGCCACGCCCAACGCCGCATTAAGCGGAGCGAACCGGACGCGAAGATTGCTTAACGCGCGCCCTGGGCGCTTTCTGCAGGATCGACATGGCGTGAAGGACTATCATCGGCCTCGGCTCGTTTGCGCATATTCCGGAATTGTTCTTCGAGCTTATGAAGCTCCTCATCAGAAAGGTCTTCAATATCGACGAGTTCATTGCGCGCATTTCTGATCGCGCGAATGAGTTCGTCCAGTTTCAAATGCATTGCTTTAGCGTCTCGGTTTTGTGTGTTTTGAATCAGAAACACCATTAGGAAAGTGATGATAGTCGTAGCCGTGTTGATAATCAGTTGCCAGGTATCGGAGAAATGAAATATCGGACCGGTGAGGAGCCAGATAAGAATCACTACCACGGCCCCGGTAAATGCCCACGCGCTGCCCAACGCAACGGCAGAACGTTGCGCAAACACGCGGAATGCGTCACGGACGACGCAAAAGAAATCGCGTTCTTGCTCGTGTTGTTTTAGTTCTGCCGTCTGGTTTTTGTTCACGATAGTCCCATAAGCTTTCGCGCCTGACTCTGAATCTGCGCGCACCGAACTTGCCGGTTCCCGATATCTCTGCGTAAAGCGGATTGATTTTATCGTTGTTTTGCGGAACACTTAGCTCCCGAATTCATGCAGCTTCTCAGCGCATTTTCACGTCCTCAGACTGTTCCGACTGCGCCAGCAACTACCGCCAGCCGGAAGCTGTGGATACTCGATTCGTGGCGTGATTTGATTTTGTACGTAGGCACCCCGCTATTGCTGGTGCCGGCGTTTGCGCTCGCCCAGGCGCGCTGGAGTCCCCAGGACATTTATCTCTTTGTCGCTGCATTCGGCGCAATGGGGCACCACTTGCCCGGGATGATACGTGCCTACGGCGACCGCGCTCTCTTCGAGCGCTTCAAATGGCGCTTTATTTTCGCGCCGCTGTTTCTTCTTGCAGTGTGTACGGCCTTCTTCTGGTGGGACCTGAAAGGAATTTTGCTGATCGTTTTCTTCTGGGGCGTTTGGCATGGCCTGATGCAAACGTACGGCTTCTGCCGCATTTACGACGCCAAGACTGGAACGTTCGACGCTCTCACGCGCCGGCTCGATTTCGCCATGTGCGTGATCTGGTTCGCCACTGCCGTGGCGCTTTCGCCATATCGCCTCAGCGATACCCTCGACACCTACTATATGTGTGGCGGGCCGTTTATCCCGCCGTCGGTCGTGCAGTACGGTCAAGGTCTATTTCTTTTGGCGGCCACCGCGGTGTCGGTCTTGTTTCTCGTTCATTTCCTCCGGATGTGGATCATCGGCCACCGCCCAAACCCCGTGAAGGTGGCGTTACTGGTTACCAGCATCGCATTTTGGTGGTACTGCAATAATCTTGTCGCAAACATTCTTGTTGGCATCGCGCTGTTCGAAGTTTTTCACGACGTCCAATACCTCTCGCTCGTCTGGATCTACAATCGCAATCGTGTGGAGAAAGACAGCAACATCGGCGGATTCATGCGCTTTGTTTTTCGACGAAGCGGCTCATTGATCGGACTCTATGTGGGGCTGGTTCTCGCCTACGGCTCGTTGTCATACATCAACGCGCATATCGGCATGGATACTGTTAAACGCATTCTCACCGGCGTGGTCACTGCTTCCACACTGCTCCATTTTTATTATGACGGATTCATCTGGAAAGTTCGGGAACGCTCGACGCGTCAATCGCTCGGGCTTGCTGGCGGCACAGCCGATGTAAGCTTGGGCGGCATTCTCCCAAGTTGGGCCTGGCATGGCTTGAAGTGGGTGGCTGTGTTCGTTGTGCCGCTCGGCGCATTATGGTTTTGGCAAGTACATCTCGCCGTTCCCGAAGTGCAACGACAGGCATGGGTGGTCGCGGACGTTCCCGGCAGCGCAAAACCGCATTATGACTATGCGTCGGCATTGCAAAAGGAAGGCCGTTTGGAAGAAGCCGCCGAACAGTTCAACCTTGCGCTCCAGTTCAATCCCAAGGATGCAAAGGCGCATAGAAGCCTTGCGGTTGTGCTGACCGGGCAAGCTAAATTCGATCCAGCGGTCCCGCACATGGAGACGGCGTTGGGTCTCGAACCGAACAATTCTGAATTCCATCTCATTCATGCTAATTTGCTTCAACGGATCGGACGCAACGATGAGGCAGCTCCTCATTTCGAAGCTGCTATACGCCTGAAGCCGGATAACGCGGAGGCGCATTACAGCTACGCAGCATTCCTTGCCGAACTTGGCAAAAATGATGAATGCATCGGTGAGCTTCGGAGGGTTTTACAACTCAGGCCCGATGACCCGTCCGCCGAGTTTCTCCTTGCCGACGCGCTTTTTGCAAAAGGCAACCTGAAGGAGGCGGAGGGACATTATCTGGCGGCACTTCGGAGGGACCCCAAGCTGACTGTTGCCCATAATAACCTCGGCAAAGTGTACCTGACCCAGGGCCAGACCTCGCAAGCCGTGGTTCAGTTTAGCGAAGCATTGCGACTCAACCCAAGCTACAAAGAGGCTGAGGAAAACCTGCATACTGCGCAGACAGCCGATGCTCAGCTTTTTCCGGCTGCACGCCGCTGATCTTTGACCAGCCGGGCTCTGCATTTAAATCTGGATGACGCGTGGCGGGATGAACCGTTCGCATTGCCCGTGATTGACGCGCGGAGTTGGGGTCCGCGATTGAGATTCTCTGCCCCGCCGCGCCTGGTTGCCGAATTTTATCGAGAACACGAAAGGAATCTCGCGGCGCCGTTTCTGCTCTACGGATCGGGCGACTTTCACCATCTAAGTGCGTTGCGCTTGCGTTCTCTCGCTGAACGCATTGTCATGGTGTCGTTCGACAATCATCCCGACTGGGACATTCGGCCGCCGAAATGGTGCTGCGGAAGTTGGGTTAATCGCGCGTTGGAACTTCCACACGTGGAACGCGTGAGTGTTTGGGGTTGCGGCAATTTCGAATGCTGGTGGCCGCACCAGATTTTCGGCAACCGTCGCGCGGAACGCGCGGGCAAACTCGAAGTGCACCCGTGGGCGGACGATCGGCCGATAAAAGATCGACAACGTCGCGGCGCAATTTTGCGTGAAGATTGGCGGAGGAAATTCGAAAACTTTGCCGCGAATCTCGATGGAACAGATCTCTACATTACGATCGACCTCGATTGCGTTCGTCCAGAAGAAACCGTGACGAACTGGGAAAGCGGCCGCTTCGACATTGTCGATCTTGTCTGGGCATTGAAAAAACTTCGCGAAAGATCGCGCGTCATCGCCGGCGATATTTGTGGTGGATATTCCGAACCGAAGTACGCGCGCTGGAAACAGAAGTTCGCTTCGGAAATGGACCATCCGAAGCTTCCGCGGCCGAGTTCGGAAGAGATCCGGCGAACCAACTTTGCGGCGCTCGAACGACTTTGGCCGCTACTAACTCAATGAAACAATTACGATGCCAATGCTGATGAGAAGCGAGCCGAACAAAAGTGGGAGTGACAATTTTTCGCGAAGAACTACCACAGCCGCGAGCACGATGAGCACAACGGTGGAACCCTGGATCGGATAGAAGAAACTGAGATCGAAGTGCTGCAGTAACGCGATCGTCAGGAAAAACGAGATCGTCAGACTTGCGACGCCGGAAAAAAATAATGTGAGCACGCGGCGATCACGAAAGCCGAGCCGGTTTGATTCTTCCATGGCGTGTTTGACCAACAACTGGCCGGCGACCACCGACGCAATCTCGACGATGAAAATGAAAATGGCCATCAGAGTTTCTCCTCAATCTTGGCGACCGGTTTGGCGACGAGCGCGAGACCCAAAATCACGACTGCGATTCCGTACCACCGTGTCGCCGAGATGTGTTCACCCAGGAAAATCCAGCAGCTCAACGGGACGAGTACATGGACAACGTTCGAGAGCGGAAATGCGATGGAGAGCGGGATACGGCGCAAAACGTAGATCCAGCAGACAAAACTGAGAATCAGGAAAACGATCGCCACCCAGATCCACATCGACGCGAGCGGCATTAAGCCGGTCCATTCCCAGCCCGCGACCCGCCTCGTTTCCGAAGCGCCCACTTTCAACAACACCTCAGAGGCGGTAACGAAAATCGCTTCGAGACCGAGAACGAACCACGGATTGGCCCACAAACGGAACGTCAGAGACATCACGCGCTAGTATGGACGCGAAAATACTTCCGCAAAGCCGGATCCGATTTCGCCGGCGCGAACATTGGCCCGATGCGGTGAATAAGCGTATTGATGATTCTCGATCTATGCCACACGTAGAGATCGACCGGAACGGGTCTCAGCCGCAAATGAAGTTTCGGATCGTAGTTGAACGGCCCGCAATGATAGCGGCGCAGTCCGCTGCGCAACGCCCAGACCACTACATCGCGAAAGGTACGGTAATATAAATTGAGCTCGTGCCTGACCTCGTCGTCGAACCCGATCTCGTTGTCCCAAATTTCGCCGTTGTAAATCGTGCAAAAATTGAATGCGATCGCCTTGCCGTTGCTGCGCCAAACAAAATAACGATGTCGACCGGGGCTGCGCTTGCCGGCCTCGACGAAATATTCGCGCGAGAAAATTCCGAACGCGAGGGGCGCCCTCTTTGCGACGCTTAAATAGAGTGGATAAAGTTCGTCGATTACCTCGCCACAATCGGTCAGAACTTCAAACGCAATAGGCGGCGACATCGCGTCCGACTTGCGCAATTTGCGTCGGAGACCTTTACGGGTGACGCGACTCAAACGGCTGTCCATGTATTGATCGAAGGAGGTGAAATTGAGATCGAGCACAAGCGGGGGAAAACCGCCGACGCGAGTATATCCCGCCCTGACAAACGGCGATAATTCCTCGCGCATCCCGGCTGGGAAATCCTTGGTCGAGACCAGTGAAATTTTTTGCCGGCGCGCGCAGAGGCACAGCGCTTCCGCAAGCAGACCGTTTACGCGTCTGGGATTTGCCGGCGCGATCACACCCGGTTTGCTATCGCCGTCAAGACAACCGGCAAGCAGCATTCGCGCCCGGAGAAAACGGGGCCAAAATTTCCGGACAAAATTGATTGCAGCCATGATTGTCGCTGCCGCCGTCACCAGTAAATCTTGATCGACCGCAATAAGTGGTTGCAACGCAATCGGGTCGCTCCGTTCGTCGAAAAGAAGCAGATAAAAATAAGAAAAGCCGACCAACACCGTCTGTTCGATCAGCCGATGATATTCGAAATCCTTGTGCGAATCGCCGAAGGCCGCGCCCCAAATCGCAGGATCGACATCGGCGGCGTATTTGTAGACGTGCGCGCTACCTCCCGAGACCGGGAACGAATCAACCAGTCGGGCAACGGTTTGTTCGAGCAGACGCGCGGGCACAGCTAGGCAGGGTAAACAGATTGCAGCGCGATATGCCGTGGGCTACCCAGAAGTTGACGCCTTAGCGGCTTCGATGTGCGCGCTGCGCTCGCGACGTTTTGGCAAATTGGGATCGAGAAAACCAAGCATATGCGCTCGCTTGATGGTGCGGACGCCCTCCCGTTTCTGTAAATCGGCAATGCCTTGGCGAAATTTTTCCATTTTCGTCCAGTGCACTTTCGGGCGGAAATGATGTTCGGCGTGATAGCCGTTATAGAAAAAGAGCCAGTTATAAATTTTGCCGTAACTGCTCACACCCCAGGCAATGGGTTTATCCGGGTTGGCGCCGTAATGGCGGAAGTAACCATTCAAGTAGCTAAAGCAATGGCCGAGATAGAAGAACGGCAGGAAAAACAGCATGAACCGCCAGTTGATGAAATGGATCGGTCTGGTCGGGACAATGACTGCCATTGCGATCAAAATCGTGATGAACACGGCCAGTTCGATGTTGCCCCAACGCAGTTCGATTTTACCGCGCTTGGCCAGCTCGCGCTTGATCGCGCCGGGATTGTCCCGAAAAAAGCTGAGAAAAACGTAGCCCCACGGATTTTCCGCCTCGCCATCGTGACCATGTTTGTAAATCGAGATCCAATCAACCGTCTCACCCTTTTCATCCGGCCGATCGGCGTTGCCCTTGTGATGCTGCATGTGAACCACGTCGTAGTAAGTCTGCGAAAAGCAACAGGCCACTGATTCGATCACGCCGAAAATTCGGTTGAGCAGTTGCGCGCGGAAAAAGGGGTTGTGAATGAAGTTATGTGACACGCCATTGACGTTGGCGTTGATCATCAGCGAATAAATGAACCCGAGGATCAGCATTACCCACAGCGGCGCGTGCGGGAAAAGGAAGTACAGCCCCAGGAAATAAGCCAAGTGAAAAAGACCCGCCGCGACCGGAACAACGTCCCAGCGCGTGTGCGCGAAGAGCTTTGAATTCGTACTCGGGCGCTCTATTCGGATAGCATCAGCACTCATCGGAAAAAACCTCGAATAGAAACTTCGCTAAAGAAACCACGCCGTGCAAGTAAGTTCCCTTTCCGTTCTGCACGGCAAACTCCCGATGTTGCGCTTCAACCAGAAGTGGAACGGCGGAGGCTTCAAAGCTGATCTGCGTTGGGAAATCGCCGCAAAACAGGATCGTGCCGAGTTGGTCCCAGATATTTGATGACGCGACGAAGTATCGGATTCAGCACAGCGCTGGTGTGCCGCACATAAAGGTCCAGCGGCACCAGTTCGCAATCTAAATGCAGCTTCGGCTCGTAGTTTAGCGGATTGCTGTAGTAATATTTCAATCCTTGTTGCAGCGCCCACGAAATGATGTCGCGGAGTGTGTAAAAATAGAGATGGAGATTGAGCGCGACGCTGTAATCGAGCCCGATGCACTCGTCATAAATCGCATCCCCGCAAACCAGGCAAAAGCTGAATGCGATAAGTTTGCCGTCTTGCCGCCAGATGAAGAAACGCGCGAGTTCCGGCATTCGTTGCGCAATGGCGTGAAAGTAGTTTTTCGTCAGTGTTTCAAATTTTAATGGCGACCGTTCATGGACGGCCAGATACAGCGGATAGATTTCATCGATGAAAGGGGCGATGTCGCTTACCAGTTGCATCTCGATTTTTGGGCCGCGTTCGGCCTTGCGGAATTTGCGCCGCAAATCTTTTCGAGTCGCCTTGCTAAGCGTGCAAAAATATTCATCCCAGTTCTGATAACGGAGCGATAGTCGCGTCATCGGCATGCTCGGAATCCGGGCATAACCATTTAAGGCAAACGTTTTGAGCGGTGAGCGATAGTTCGCCGGAAAATCCTTCAAAACGACCAGGGAAGCCTTATTTTGCCTGGCATAAGTGCGAAGACTCGCCTGAAGTGCTTGCGCCGCCCATGCTTCGTCGGTCTCATCGCACGTACCGATGTCTCCCGTACCGGCTGCGCAGCCAACCATCAAAACACGCATGGTTAGAAAGCGCGGAAAAATTTTGCGAATTACGTCAACGACAGACCGAATCCTCCCGGGTACACCCTCGATAAGATTTTGCCGTACAAAGAAGACGGGCTGGATGGCGCGCGCGTTCCCCGTGTGGTCCTCGAGCAGCAGATAATGATGTTCGAAATCGTTCTGCAGCGTTTGTTCGACAATCTCGTAGTAACGATGATCCTTGCACCGATTCTGAAACACCAGTTTCCACACGCTGCAATTCTGCAGCTCAGTACGCGTAATGACCTTGGCCCTGCCGTCCGAAAACAAAATGCTGTTGCCAAGTGCCATAGCAGAAAGAGATAGAAGATTGGCCGAATAATCGGCTGCCAAGCGGGAATAGGAATTTACGGCTGCTAGACTTTTCTCAAGCTTCGTACAGACGACAGCTGTTCTGATAGCATCTCGACGTCCGCGGCAGCCGTACCTTGTAATCAGAATAAACCGGACTGTGAACGAAATTCCGAACCGTTTTGTCAAACTCTTCCAGCACGGAGTTCCAGGTGAAAGGAAAGGGAGAGTCTTGTGTACGATCGAAAGTGGTTGCGACTCTTGCTGCTGTGACGCTGGCAATTATTCTCGGCCTTATTGATTATCTTACGGGTCGGGAGTGGGCAATATCCCCTTTCTACTTACTGCCAACATGCCTTGCAGGATGGACCGCCGGGCGCGCGGCAGGATTGGCAGTAGGAGGGCTCTGTGCGGGCGTGTGGTTGCTCGGCGACGTGTTCGGCGGACCCGCGTACCCGCAGTTGCTGATTCCCGTTTGGAACGGCATCATGCTTTTTGTATTCTTTTTCGTGGTGGTTTGGTTGCTGACGGCGTTTCGTAGCTCTCATGATCATTTGGAGCAGATGGTTGCGCGCCGAACTGCCGCCCTGCGGGCGGAAGTCGAAGAGCGAAAACGGCTCGAACATTCGCGACACAGATTAGGCGTGCACGTTGGCCAAAGGGTGGCCGAGCAGATTCTGGCACGCGACCACGGACTCGGAGGCACTGAACAGGACGTCTCCGTGATGTTTGTGGATATCCGATCCTTTACGGCACGCGCGGCAAATCTTAAGCCGGACGAAACGGTTAATCTGCTGAATCAGTTCCTGCACGCAATGGTGGAAGTGGTGGAGCGTGACCACGGCGGAATGATTAACAAGTTTCTGGGGGATGGCTTCATGGCGCTTTTTGGGGTGGACAGCGATAAGCACAATCATGCCGACAAGGCGCTGGCGGCAGGGTGTGATTTACAGCGCAAACTGGAACGTCTCAATGTCGATCTGACAAACCGCGGCGAGGAACCGATCCAAATCGGTATCGGCATCAACAGCGGTCGCGCCATTGTCGGAAGCATTGGATCCTCGGAACGGATGGAGTTTACGGTGATCGGCAACACGGTGAACGTCGCCTCTCGTATCGAAGCTTTGAACAAGACGGTGAACACGACTCTGCTTATCAGCAAAGCGACGCGAGATGCGTTGCGACGCAAGATTTCATTGCGCGCACTACCGCTTCAGGCGGTAGACGGTGTCGCGCAACCGCTAGAAATTTTTACGCTCGATTGCGCGTGCGCGTGAATATGGAACCAAAGCCTTCCGCCGTGCCCAAGGTTCTTGCGACGCTTGGCGCTGTCGTGCTTACAATGGGCCTCGGACTCATCGATTATGTCACAGGACGCGAGTGGGCAATATCGGCTTTTTACTTGCTGCCCACGTGTCTCGCGGCGTGGGTAGCTGGCCGCCGGGCAGGGTTCGCTGTAGGCGCTTTGTGCACGGGCGTGTGGTTCCTCAGCGACGTACTCGGTGGTCCCGCGTATCAACATCCGCTGATTCCCGTTTGGAACGCCACCATGCTTTTTATGTTCTTTTTCGTCGTTGTTTGGTTGCTGACCGCGTTTCACAATTCTCATTACTATCTTGAACAAATGGTCGAGCACCGAACTGCCGATTTGCGAGCCGAGATGGAACAACGCAAGCGACTGGAAGAAGCCAATCTCCAGGCGGAGCGCCTCGCGATGGTTGGCTCCATGGCGGCTCAGGTTGCCCATGAAATTCGTAACCCACTCGGCTCAATTTTCCTCAACCTCGACCTGATCGGGCAGGACCTTCAGGCCATCTCAAATTCCAACGGTCATTCAACTGGCGAGTGCCAGGTGCTTCTGCGGGAAATGCGTTCGCAGCTATTGCGAATCCACCAGGTGCTACAGGAATATCTCCGGTTCGCGCGAATGCCGAAGTCCAAGCGCGCGGTGATTTCGCTCAAGGACTTTCTGGAGGAAAAACTTAATTTTGTGCAGCCGTTACTTGATCAAAAGCACGTGGACTTGAGGAGTAGCCTTGATCCAAACTTACCATTGGTTTGCGTCGATGCTGAGCAACTTTGGGAAGTTTTTCTAAATCTAATACGCAATGCGGTAGAGGCGATGCCGGATGGCGGAAACCTCACGGTCAGCTCACGAAGAAATGGTTCCGAGGCCGTAGTATCGATCAGCGATAGCGGTCGAGGCATGACTGAGGAGCAAACCCGGAATCTTTTCATCCCGTTTTTCACCACGAAAAGCGATGGCACGGGACTCGGTCTGGCATATGCCCAGCGGGTAATCAGTGAACATGGCGGAAAGATTGCTTGCGCTACGGCGCCGGGACGAGGCAGCACTTTTAGCATTCAACTTCCGCTTGCTGTTCCGGGCATGACATGAAGGTTCTTTTTCAGCAGAAGCGACGCGCGATATGGCGTGGTGCGGGGCTTTGAAGAGATTATGGGCGAATTGCAGGGCAAATCTGTCTTGGTCGTAGATGACGATCCAGGAATGCTACGGGCAATCGAGCGCGTACTCGCCCGTCAGGATATGCAAGTCACTTGCGTCACCGATCCAGCTGCAGTTGTGAAGAAGCTGGCAGATTCTGAAAGGCGATTCGACCTGATCATCACCGACCTGCGAATGCCGATGTTCAGTGGGCGTGGCGTTATGGCGCTTGCGGGCGCCCTGCCGAATTTGCCCGTTATTATCATCACAGCGTTTGGGGGAGCTGATATCGAGGCTCAGGCGCTCCGCTGCGGCGCCTTCGCTTTTCTCGAGAAACCGGTTGCTGCTGCTGAATTGATTGAGGTGGTCCAGCGCGCGTTGGCGTCGCCAATCCGAAAAATATAACCGCGGTTGGCGTCAAATAGACCTAGATCGCGGCTTTACCCCCTTTCCGGGGGCGTTCAAAGTGCCCGGTCGCCTCGCCAGATGGCCCAGCTTGTCGCTGTCTAAGAAGAATCGCTCGCGTTTCACACGCAGGCCAAAAAACGGTGAGGGGTGCCGTGTTCGACTGCGATCATCTCGCCGTTCCGACCTACGTGGCTTCCACTTTGAGCACGCCGCTTTTGATGTGGAGGTCGCGTTGCGGATTTGGAATTTCAACACCGACCGCAGTGAGGTGTTTGTATATCAGGTAATTCAGGTCGCTTCTGAATCGGCGCGGCTTGTAACTCATTTCCTGGGTCCACACGACCAGCTCGAAATCGATGGTGCTATCGCCAAATTTCTCCAGAAACGCAGTCGGCTCCGGATCGTTCAACGTCGCTGAATGTTCGCGGGCTGCGGCGATGAGCGCTTCCTGCACTTTATTCACATCGCTGCCATAAGCCACGCCCACCGGAAGACGAAACCGCACGCGTGCATCGCCATAATGCCAGTTGGTCACAGGCGAATCGATGAATTTCGAGTTCGGCACAATCATGGCGATATTATCGCCCGTCACGATAACTGTGCTGCGCGCGCGAATTTGCTGCACTCGGCCGACGATCCCCGCCACTTCCACGCGGTCCCCGATCGTGATGGGTCGCTCTGCCAGAATGACCAGGCCGCTGATGAAATTACTGGCGATATTTTGGAGACCGAATCCGACGCCTACGCCAACTGCTCCCGCAAAAACCGTCAATGCAGCCAGATGAATACCCGTGTTCTCCAGGACAATAAAAATGCCCACCACGAGAACGATGTTGCTGAGAATCTGGGCGATGGCGTATTGGAGCGAACGATCAAGTCCGCTGTCAGCAAGAAGCCGATTAAAAAGAAAACGCTTTGTCCGGGATGAGATCCAAAACACCACGATCAGAAGCGCGACCAGCAGAAAAATCTGAAGCAGGCTCAGCTTGATCGCCGGAAGCGGCGACTCCCAAGCCAACGGGATGCCGGCTGCGTTGATCGCGGTGACAGTAAAGAAGACGATCGACGCCAGACTTAATATGGTCGTGACGATCGCAATGAAATTGATGTCGATCTTGAAACGGCTGAAAAAACGGCGGACGATTTGACTCTGTAAAAATCGCGCGATTAGGAGTCCGGCTGCGAAGAAGGCGGCGAAGGCAATCAGACCGAGAAAGGTGACGTAATGCTGGCCAATATAAAAGAGCGGCCGCTCCAGAAGCGTCATCTCCACGACATCTAGTGTGAATGCGTTGCGGGTCTTCGCAACCGTCGAGCAGAAAACGTCGGTTCACAATCCGAACGGACGAAGAGGCAACCGGCTTGACATGAGTTAGCGCGAATACGTAAAAAGGTGTTCCGGTGGCCAACCACAGCGGCAAAGCACAGCCAAGTCAGCGTGAAAAGAATTAGAGCCAGTGTTACAGCTCAGCTTGCGTCTGCGGTCGTCGCCCTTCTTCTGAGCATGTACGCCATACCGCGCGCACCGGCGCAGCGAAATCCCAGAAACCAAGGCGCAGTCGGCGGCGCGACACAGCTCCCTGTCGCTTCTATCGACATGAACGGTGGCGCGGGAACTCTACCCATCTTGTACTGTCAGGGAGGAGGCTTCTGGGATCAGTACAACAACCCGGCAACAGAACCGCCTCTCGGCATCGGGTCGCAGAAATTCGAGTCGGCGATGTCCGCATTCGATAACCAAGCTGCTGACGACTTCGTTATTGGCGGCGGATGGGGGACACCGTACATCACCGGAGTACGGGTGATGGGTGAATACTCCGCTGGCGGCGGGCCGGCATCATCGTTCAACATTTATTTTTACCAGAATGGTGCAGGCAATCTCCCAGGGACACTCATCGGGGCGTTCATGAACCTGCCGTACGTCGAAACGCTGCCTGAGTTCCTGATCTGTCTTCCGTATCCGTTCCCCGTCAGTCCTGGGACGTATTGGGTCTCAGTGCAGGCCCGGCAAGATTCCAATCCGAATGGCCAGTGGTTCTGGCATAATCGGACTGTTCAATCCAACGCGGGCGCTACCTGGCAGAACCCAGGTGACGGCTACGGGACCGGCTGCATCACTTGGAACCGGAAGAGCGCTTGCATGACGGATCAAGTTTGGCCCGATCAGGTCTTTCAGATTCTTGGATTCCGTGAGGGGCCGCTGCCAACGCCCAAGCCTTTACCAACGCCGCGGGCTCGTCCCACTCCGGCGCCTCGCCCGAGTCCGTGATTTCACCCGATTGGTGAGAATTCCTAAGTGACGAGCTCTAGCCGCGGCCCTGTGGGCCTTCTTCATTTGGATGGAAAGCAGCGCTGAAAATTGACCGGCCACAGGCCGGTGGCTACAGGATTAAAAACGCCTGCGCTACGGCTGCTTGGACGCTTTGTCTTCGATGTATTTGATAACGTCCCCGACCGTCTGGAGTTTCTCCGCGTCTTCGTCCGGTACTTCGACTCCAAACTCCTCTTCAAAGGCCATTACCAGTTCAACGATATCCAGCGAGTCTGCGCCCAAATCCTCAATGAAAGACGCCTGCGGCGTGACCTGCTCCGGGTTCACGCCAAGTTGCTCGACGATAATGTCCTTGACCTTGTCTTCGATCGATTTTTCCGCCATAAAATTTGTTCGGTTTGTGTTAGTCGCGCGTGGAAAAGCTTACAGCAGTCCGGGCACAGCATGGCAAGTAAATGA
>Ga0065715_10088993_pt1 | contig 17899 bp, 29 predicted proteins | sample MisBulReplicate1_FD_59102 | JGI IMG/M metagenome (GOLD analysis project Ga0065715, IMG submission 59102) | Miscanthus rhizosphere microbial communities from Kellogg Biological Station, MSU, sample Bulk Soil Replicate 1 : eDNA_1 v2 (version 2) | ecosystem: Host-associated > Plants > Roots >...
TTTGAGGATCGTGCACTTGTGAACAATGAAAGGGTTCGCAGTTGGTATTCAGGATTCAATGCGGAACGATTCAAGAAGAGGGACTCTGATGAAAAGCCATTCTCCCTCGTCCTTGAGGAAACCGAATCACTATTTGACCGTGAGTACGCCCAATACCCGGCGCAGTATGCGAAGGGCGATGGGACACCGGCTCTATATTGGGACTCGAGCGAACGTACCAGGTTCAATGAGAAAACGGGTGAGACTGAGACATTCACGCCTGACAAGAAAGCCGTTGTTTCGACGGTTCTCATGGATCTCGACACATCGCGGGAACACTATGTCAAGCCGCCGATCACGCATATTGTCATCGACTTTGACCTCACGGACGTCGAGGGCAATAAGAGTGCCGAGCGAAACCTTGAAGAGGCAAGCAAGTGGCCGCCGACGTACGCCGAATTCAGCAAGTCTGAGAATGGGGTACATCTTCACTACAACTGGACGGGAGGAGATCCCGGACTACTCTCGCGCATATTCGATGATGGCATTGAGGTCAAGGTCTTTACCGGAAACACTAGCCTTCGCCGTAGGTTGTCTCGGTGTAACTCTGTTGCCGTGGCAGATCTGGCAACTGGTCTACCTTTCAAGGAGCAAAAAGTGATCGCAACCAAAACGATCGAGAACGAGAAGCACCTTCGTGCTCTGATCGAAAAGGGTCTTCGTAAGGAGGTGCATCCGGAATCCACCAAGCAGAACATGGACTACATCCACCATATCCTCGAAGAGGCGTATGCGTCGGGCATGGTCTATGACGTCAACGATCTGTACCAGAAGATGATGACGTTCGGCATGAAGTCCACACATCAGTCACTCGCCTGCCTCAAGCTGTTGCAGACGATGAAGCTGAAGTCGGAAGATCTTGATGCTCCGATCCCTGCGGATGCTCCTTCGGATGACCGCTTGGTCTTCTTCGATACTGAGGTGTTCCCGAACCTGTTCCTGTTGTCTTGGAAGTTTGAAGATGACTTTGACTCGTTCGGGATTCCGATTGTCACGAGCTTGGTTAACCCCTCGCCTCAGACGATCGAGAAGTTCCTCACGATGAAGATCGTTGGGTACAACTGCCGTCGGTACGACAACCATATTCTGTATGGTGCACTCATGGGCCTCACGGTTCCTGAGTTGTACAAGTTGTCAAAGAAGATCATCGACAAGGTGCCCAATGCGGGATTCGGCGAGGCCTACAACCTCTCGTACACCGATATCTTCGACTACGCGTCCATCAAGCAGAGTCTGAAGAAGTGGCAGATTCAGCTAGGCATCCCACACAAGGAACTCGGCCTCCCCTGGGATGAGCCGGTGCCTAAGGAGAAGATGCCTCTGGTGATCAAGTACTGTGAGAACGACGTGGTGTCGACTGAAGCCGTGCACAAGGCACGTAAGGGCGACTATATTGCTAGGCAGATTCTGGCAGACCTGAGCGGTCTTCCCATGAACTCCACCACGCAAGCTCATACATCGAAGATCATATTCGGCGATGACCGTAGGCCACAGGAGAAGTTCAAATACACGAAGCTCGGGGAGATGTTCCCGGGTTACGCGTTCGATCATGGAAAGAGTACATATCGTGGAGAAGTCACAGGAGAAGGTGGCTACGTCTATGCGGAGCCAGGGATGTATTCCAACGTGGCCCTTCTGGATATTGCTTCTATGCATCCTACAAGTATTGAAGCTCTCGATGCGTTTGGCGAGTACACTAAGAACTTCTCGGAGCTGAAGCAAGCTCGTATTGCTATCAAGCACCGTGATTTCGATGTGGCCAAGACGCTCCTGGGTGGAAAGCTTGCTCGGCACCTGAACGATCCTGAGAATGCAAAGGCTCTGTCCGATGCGCTCAAGATTGCGATCAACATCGTCTACGGCTTGACGGCTGCAACGTTCGATAACTCGTTCAAGGACCCGCGTAACATCGACAACATCGTTGCTAAGCGTGGGGCTTTGTTCATGATCGATCTGAAGCACGCTGTTCAGGAACGCGGATTCGTGGTGGCGCACATCAAGACGGACTCGATCAAGATCCCCGATGCAACAAAGGAGATCATCGACTTCGTCTTTGAGTTCGGGAAGCGGTACGGTTACGACTTCGAGCACGAGGAAACTTACGAGAAGATGTGTCTGGTCAACGACGCAGTCTATATCGCAAAGACCTCGGACGGAAAGTGGAGCGCAACGGGTAAGCAGTTCGCTGAGCCCTATGTCTACAAGACGTTGTTCTCTAACGAACCGATCGTATTCCGTGACATGTGTGAAGAGAAGCATGTGACTACGTCTCTCTGGCTCGACTTCGAGCGGGAAGACGATATTCCCATGGCGCTCAAAGAGGCCGAGAACAACGAAGGCAAGGTATTCGTTGGGAAGACGGGTCTGTTCACGCCGATCAAGAAGGAAGCCGGAGGCGCAATCCTCCTTCGTGAGAAGGATGGTGGCTTCAGTGCAGCCGTCGGGACGAAGGGGTATCACTGGTTGGAGTCCGAGAACGTGCAGCAGTTGGGCATGGAGAAAGACATCGACACGTCATATTTCGTCAAGATGGTTGATGCAGCAAAGGACAAGATCGCTCAGTTCGGTGATTTCGAATGGTTTATCTCATGACCATCGCTCTCGCCGTGACTGGGTTATGGTTGGGCGTCATATTCGCTGCAATGGGCGCAGCGGTGCTCGTCATCGATCTGATCCTGAAGCTGGGGTTCGGACGTTACGTCACGGGCTTATTTAGCGCTGGTTGGCTGTTGTTGGCAGCCGGAGCTATCATCCTGATCGGTTTGACAGTTGCATTCTTCTGGGCGATGTTCATGTCCGGTTATTAGTAGCACGCCCGGGGTGACGGTTCCGATCGCCACCCCGGGTAAGAAGGGTATATCCATGAACGACCCACTGCGCTGCACATACAAGTGGCGCAATGAATACGGCGAGACTCTTCGCTGCATGTTCGACAAGCACAGCCCCGATAAGGTTCACACCCACGGGCATCAAACAGCACCAAAAAAAGGAAAGAAATGACTGAGAACATTTTCGAGAACGCCCCCGCAGAAGCTGAGGTCGAAGAGCCCAAGCGCGTTCTGCCGACGCTTCCTCTCGTTTTTACCGGGAGGGATGGCACGGCAAAACAAATCGGAACGGTCGAGCTTCAGCTGGACGGAACGATCAAGGGTACGGTATATCGTGGTGCCGAGGGTGCGCTGCCAGCGCTGTTCTCGATGCCTCTCGCATTCGCAGTAGACGGGACCACTCACTACGAGCAGGACCTGGACGCTGATGGAGAACATTGAGAAGCTATATCAGCTGAAGCTGGAACGTGACATTCTTCGATCTCGGAATGTCAACATCAACATCGACCGATCTTGGTATCTCAACCAGAAGGTCGACTTTGCGGTGAAGACCCTCGATGGTTATCTCACACGCAACAACAAGAAGATCGAAAAACTGAACAAGAAGATCGCACGTGTCCGTCGCAAGATTGACAAACTGAAGAACAAGGGTCAGCACGTCGCTAACCCAAACAACAAGGAGAAAAACTGATGGCAAACACCAACGCACCCAAGAAGCCCCCGCTCACCGTCGAGAATGCTCGTATCCTGTGGCGCAACTTCGAGGGGCGTCAGACCCAGTACAATGCGAAAGGTCAGCGCAACTTCGCGTACGTCGTGCCGCCGGAGGACGTCGACAAGATGCTCGCCGATGGCTGGAACGTGAAGACCAAGGCGCCGAACCCCGAGTACCCTGACCAGGAGCCGCTCAGCACGCTGGCGATCAAGGTCCACTACTCGGAGACCACCCGGCCGCCTCGTATCGTGCTCATTGCGGGTGATGACCGTACCGAACTCAACGAGGAAACCATCGATATCCTGGATCGTGTGCAGATCGAGAAGGTCGACATGATCATCAACCCCTCGTACTACGAGGTCAACGGTCGTACAGGGTACAAGGCATATCTTCGTGCCATCTACGTCACGATCGTGCAGGACGACCTCGAGAAGAAGTACGGGTCGTTCGCGCGCGGCAGTGTCGTGTCCGTGGACGATGCGTACTCGGAAGAGTCGCCGTTCTGATCTGATTCTTGAGTGGGGCGGGCTGTCTAAACGCCTGCCCCACTTGGGCACCATTATGGCGTTATATGACGTCATATTTAGCTTTATATTCCTTGAAAGGGAAACTGATGAACAAGATTGTTAAGTCGCTCGTCGCCGTTCTGGCACTCCTCATTCTCGTCCTCGTGGGTATCAACCTCGTGGGCTGTACCTCTGACGCCGACAAGGCATCCGAGAACATCTCAACTGCTGCTGAGGCCTTCGAGGTCCAGCGCACCATCACCGCCATCAGTGGCATCACTGGCGATATCCTCTTCGTCGCTGAAGGCCGCTGCTCGTTCGAATACCCCTCGTCTAACCGCGTGGACGTGACCTGTAAGTACGGCCCGAGCGAATACCGCAAGCATGTCTTCGTGCTGGGCGATCAGGACTCGGTTGTCGTGTCGCAGGAAGCAGCTATCGACGTGAGCGAGTACAACACGCGTATCGTCATCAAGCCGCAAAACATCATCCCTGAGTTCGATGTCATGGTTGGCGAGGACCAGTAGCCATGGTTGAAGATCTAGAACTTCGATTCATCGGTGGACCAAAGCACGGTACTCGGATGTCGATGACTTTCGAACGTGAGAACACACCCCACATCACCTTCGCCCAGCTAGTGAATCCATATTCATACACGGGCCAGCCGTCGGACCTCGACACTGTAGCAATCGAGAAACACACTTATTTCATCCACCGAGCAGGACCATATCGCGCTGTAGCAATCCACGGCGAAGTAAAACCAGAGCGGCTTAACAGCATTCTGTTCAAAGCACTCGAAGCTGGAATCAACTAACTAACTTCTCTTGAAAGGGGAAATCTGATGAACATCAAGCACGCCACCTCCTTTATTGTCGCCGCCCTCATCGCAGTTAGCCTCGTCGGCTGTGCTGATGAAGACAAGGCAGCACCTCAGCCTTCGGCAACCGTTGCAGTAGAGACAGAAGCCGCGCCGGCACCGACGCCCACCGAACATGGGGCTTCCCTGTTGGCCGTTGAGCAGGAAGCCGTCGAGCTATATCGTCTCACGGTGCCGAACGACCCGTCTACGGACGACGCCATCATCGCCGCCATGGAAGACAAGGGTGACGAGATCGTTGCCTACATGAACGACGGTGGCACGAGTTCAGACTTCTTGGCCCAAGAGGCCACCAATGAGCCGGACAAGGTAGTCGCCAACCAGGCGCTGCTTGCCGGTGCGATTGCTTTGGACCCTTCCATCGCCAATCATGAGAATTACTAATGGATCTACAACGAGAGCTTTGGGAGACCCTCAAGGCAATCGATGAACAGATCGAAGCCATTAAGTCCTATGCCGAGTCGGTGGGGATCGATATTCGGCGCATGCAGGACACCCGTGGTCAATTTGCGTACGTCCCACTCCTTTGCGCTCGAGCTAACTTGCTTGTAGCAATTCAGTTGGAAACCCCCTACAAGGAGTAATACATGGAATCTGAAGAGCGGACCCGACGCGCCAGACAATACCTCTACAATGGATTGTCAGACTTCATCCGCAATACGTTGGAACTCACCAACCACAGCAACTACCACGAAGACACGATCGAGGTAGGAGTCGAAGCTATATCCTTGGCCCGCAAGGTCAGCGAATGGGTCGAACCCTACGACGAGCCGAACACGGTAAAGCACGCTCGTGCTGAACTGGAACTCATCGGCGAAGATCCTGACTTCATCGAATGCTACCTCGATATTCTTCGAGTGTTTGCATCGCAGGGTCACTCAGGTGGCTCGGCTGAACATTTCATCCCGACGCTGAACAAGCTCCTTCTTTTGCAGGAACTGGCGCCCATCACGGACGACCCAGCTGAATGGGAAGACGTCGGAAACGACATGCAGCAGAACCGTCGAAACAGTTCACTCTTCCGCCAAGACGGATCTGTCGACTACTACGACGTCCACAACAAGCACGACGAACAAGGCAACATCATCTGGCTCAAGCCACAGGCTGTCGCTGACAAGTAGCACTTAGTCCTGGGCACGACAGAAAACTACCCACACCCCTCTCTCGAAAGGTTAACATGAGCACATTGATGGTTATTCACGAAAAACAGCTAGTTGAAATGCCTGAGAGAGGGAGCATCGAGTTTCCTCGACGAGTACTGGAACGGTACAGCTTGCTTGAGTGGCTCGAGTTCGAGAAAGCGTTCACAGAGCGAGCTTTCGCACTAGGTCTCGAGATCAACATCGAAGAGGTGCCCTTCACAGGCCGAGTTGTATTCCGTTGGAGGAAGCCTCAATGAACTGGGAACGCACAGCCTATTCGTACACGTTCAGAGATCCATATTCGTTCGGCAACGGTACATTCAACGGCCAGCCGCTGCCCCCCAGGCCCTACGAGTTCCCGACCAAGCCGGAGGAATACCCGGTTATTCAGGAAGGCGACCATGGTCTGATCATCATTCGACAGGTATCCATGGGGTGGCGACAGGCAGCTATCGACGATATCCTCCGTCAGGTCACCGAACGTGAATCTCAGCTCGGATGCCAGATGATCATCTTGGTTGATAATCTCGAAGATGGTTCGCTGCTCGTTGACTGGAAGCGGAAAGCGTGTGTTGAAACGGAGGCCGTGAAATAGAACAGGAGATTTGGGCCCCAGTTAAAGACTATCCGGATTACGCGGTTAGCAACTATGGCCTTATCCTGAACTTGAAGCACGACCGGTTAGTAAAGGGTCGACCGTCACCATACGGCGGCCTTCGTGTTACGTTGTGCCGCGCTGGTGAGATGCATGACTCCTATATCCATCACCTCGTTGCACAAGCATTCATGTCAGGATGGGCGCCCCATATCCACATTGAACACAAGGATGGCGATAAGACAAACAACTACCATTTGAATCTAAGGTTCGGCAACAACCGTGGGCTCGGGCAGTATCGTCCAAGGCAGCCAAGCCTGCAGTATCGCCGAGTCATAATTGTCGAGACAGGCGAGATCTTCCGTACAGTGCGTGACTGTGCGCGATATCTCAAGACCCAACCCAGTTCAATCTACAAAGTACTAAGAGGTGAGCGAGATACTCATCTTGGCTACACCTATTCGTACCACGAGGAGACAGTAAATGCTTGAAGAACTCTGGGTTCCTGTTGAAGGCTTCCCTAATTATGTGATCAGTAACTACGGTCGCATAGTCAACATCAACACGGACAAGGAACTCAATCCTTATCACCGGGACAACGGTTACACCCAGATCGGCTTATACAATGACGGACAGCGTGAGTTCTTCTACCTGCACAGGCTTGTAGCGCAGGCTTTCTTTCTCGCGTATTCCGAAGAGTACAACGTCACGCTGATCAACGGCATATATTCCGACTGCACCGTGGCTAACATCAGCATTGATGTTCAGCATAGAAGGCGCGGGCCGAATGGTTGACCTCGAACCCCATCAGACAAAAGCTATAAGGGAGATGAAGAATGGATGTGTTCTCAGAGGAGGAGTCGGAACGGGTAAGTCGCGCACTGCAATCGCTTACTACATCCTTGACTGCATGGGGCGATTCAGTCTCAACGGCCATGGCGGATTTCGAGCAATGGAGCGACCACGTGACCTCTATATTATCACAACTGCCAAAAAGCGAAACGATCTGGACTGGCTGGACGAAGCCGTCAACTTCGGAATTGGTCGAACTGAATCACTTTACGGTACCCGAATCGTGGTTGATTCATGGAACAACATACCCGCGTATAAAGACGTTAAGAATGCTTTCTTCATTTTCGATGAGCAACGACTGGTTGGACGGGGTGCATGGGTTCAAGCTTTCAACGCCATTGCCAAGCAGAACCGTTGGATTCTTCTGTCAGCCACCCCCGGGGACAACTGGATGGACTACGTTCCAGTGTTCGTCGCTAATGGCTTCTTTAAGAACCGCACGGAGTTCGTTCGAGAGCACGTCATATTCTCGCCGTACGCTAAGTTCCCAAAGATTGATCGGTATATCGGAACTGGAGTCCTGGAGAAGTATCGTCAGTCAATTGTGGTCGACATGCCTTACACTCGACACACCGTACGACACGTGGAAAACTTCTTGGTATCGTGGGACAAACCACTCTTCGAGAGGGTATGGAAAGACCGCTGGCATGTTTACGAAGATCGCCCCCTACGAAATGTGGCCGAACTCTTTAATGTCAGTAGAAAGGTTGTTAACTCAGATCCATCCCGACTAGGGGCTATCATAGCTCTCCTCGAGAAGCATCCGAAGTTGATCATCTTCTACAATTTCGACTACGAACTCGATATCCTACGTCAACTAAAGACGACGCTTGGTATCGATGTAGCCGAATGGAACGGTCACAAACACGAGAAGATACCCACCAGCGACAGCTGGATCTATATCGTTCAGTACACAGCCGGCTCAGAGGGTTGGAACTGTACCGATACGGATGCAATGGTGTACTACTCATTGAACTACTCGTACAAGATCAACGAACAAGGGAAGGGGAGAATCGATCGCCTTAACACCCCTTACGTGGACCTACACTACTATATCCTCCGAAGCGGTGCGCCTATCGATCAGGCCATCGCAAAGTCGATAGCAACCAAAGAAAACTTCAACGAGAAACAATTCTATGCCAGCAATAATTTTGAACTCTTACGCCCCGAACTTGACACCGGATCAGCAGCATGAATGGCAAGATGATGCCCTTTGTGCTCAGGTAGACCCTGAGATCTTTTTCCCTGAAGCTCAGGCTAACTACAGCAAAGCACTAGCGGTCTGCAAACTGTGTGATGTGGTTGAACAGTGCTTGGCGTATGCGTTGAAGACGGAGCCGCCATATCGTGATCGTCATGGTGTGTTTGGTAATAAGACACCGAACGAGCGACGAATCCTGGCCGGCGAAAAGATTCGTAAGAACTACCGTAAGAAGAAGGAGACAACTGATGGCGAACTCGTACCTGCGGAAAGTGCTTCCGGCCGAAGCTGAGCAGTTCACTGGTGGTGAGCTACAGGCAGCTGAGATTGATGTTTGGCTGGACATCTGGGGCGATGTTCGATGGAAGATCGAGCGGTTCCGGGAGGCTGATGAGCCGATGTACTCCAATGATGATGCGGAGGGTCTCATCCCGGTGATCCATATCCCTGAGCATCTAATGATCATCACGGATCAAGGGAATTTCCACGTGGCGTTGAACAACTGGATCGTGAAAGAGGCGGAAGGAACGATGCGCATTCTGACCGACGAAGTGTTTCACTCCGTGTACGAACAAACCTCGACTGAGCGAGTATAAATAGGCCTTAGGCTCAGAGCGGCCAGTAAGTCTTGATGACGGCTTACTGGCGTGGATGGTTTGGTAGGGACCAAAACTACTTATGGTTTAGCGGCCATATAGTGTGAAAAGGTAAACAAAATCTACTAGTGGGTTTAAGAACACTGCATACGTGCAGGAATAAGGTATGCCTGCAAGCATCGCGAAGTCAAACCAGGTTGCAGCCTGGGCCAACGATACGGGACGCCCACTGTTTTACCCCCAATGGCTTAAGGGGTTTGCCTGCTCGGAGAAGTCCAAAGCATAACCGAGTAAGGCCTTATTCTCATCTTGTCTGCCCATCAATCGAAAGGCATTATCATGCAAAACTACTACGACAAGTACCTCAAGGATCTCCTCTTCACGCTCCTTCTGCTGCTCGGTGTGGCCGGTACGGTGTACTGGTTCGAGTCCGACGAGCTTGGCCTGTGGCGGATATTCCTCCTGGCACCACTCGTCTTCTGGGCCGTCTGGCTCGAGACCCGGCTCAAGGCTCTTAAGCGGCCGGCCAAGGGTAACGTCTCTGTCACGGTGAGTGACTGGTCTGATGGCGACTCCAACACACAGAACATCTTTGTGGACAACGCCTCGAAAGAAGATGCCACCGAGATTGCAGAGAGACTCATTAAGCTCTATAAGCATGATTGGCCGCAGTCCTGACCAAGATGTTCTTGTGCGAGTTCTGTCTCCACTTTGCGACCTTCGTCATCTACCACGATGATTTCGAGGATGATGTTTACGTGTGCAACTGTTGCCAACAGCCCGGCAGCTTCTGCATGGGGCGTGAGCTAACCAGTCAGCATATTACACGGCTACAACCAGTCTCTTGAAAGGACTAAAGATGAAGTACAACGATCAGAAGTTTGAATCTAACATCACATTCGAGGACCAGGAGACTCGCAAGTGGGTCGACAGGAACAGCTTCGCCTTGTTCGACGGTAGCCAGGCTTCCGTTGACGATGTGTCAAAGTTGCTCCGGAAAGCTGGACATGTTTCTTTCTGGCAGTGCGTAGATATCGCGAGTTCCGGCTCGTCCCTTAACCGCATCAAGTTCGCCAAGTCGGAGGGTTCTGACGGTTACGAATGGGTGTACAAGAACGATATTGTCTTCTGGGATGGTACGGCACTCCATCTCTTCCGAGACCCCGAGGACTTCTACAAGTCGTACCGTATCAAGGATGGCGTCAGTCACATCACGATCAAGATCGAGGTCGATGGTAATACGACGGAACTCCAGTTCGACAACTTGAACGGCGTATTTCTTGATACGAGCGACGACTACCGCAACGGCCATATCGCCTCGCCTAAGATCACGATCGATAGACTGCTCGAGAGGCCTGGTGGCGGCTACTACACGTTGAGGAAGTACTGATGGCTGAGTACAAGCACTTCGAATGGCACCCGGTCCCGTCGTCCGTGGAGGAGCTATCTCTCCGTGCTGCGGCAGCGTTGCTCAACCGCCAAGCGGATCTGTACGAAGAGCAGGCCGCAGAGATCGCCAAGCATGACTGGGGCGTGGGTGAGGTGGACATGATTGTCGTGGACCATATCCGTGCTGCTGCCGAGTGGCTGCTTGCCGGTAAGGGTAAGAAGGTCGAGTGACCTAGAGTTGAGGGTTCTGTTGCACGCGCCGTAAACAGGCCCTGTAATAGAACCCTCAACGAAAGGCATTAACAATGACATTCACTGGCGCAATCTTACAACTCCTCGTCCTAGCTATATTCATAGCAATGGGCTACGGACTAGTGCAGATCCTCGCCGGACCATCACCTCGTCGCAAACGCCGTCGAAGATGAGTTCGAAAAGGGTAGTGCCTTAAACAAGCACTATTCTTTTTTCGCGTGGAAAACCGGGCATGTAATAGAACCCCAACCAACAGAAAGTGAAAACTCTCATGGCTAACAAAGACTACTCCATCGCAAACCTCGAACTGGAAGAACTCGACAACGTCGACGAATTCCTCGCCAAGGTCCTGCCGGCGTACCACGAAGCCCAAGAAAACCTCATCTTCGACTGAAAGGTCAAAGGGAACGCACAATAAACCTGTGCTTTCTCTTTTTGCCTCGCGTGAAAAACGGGCACTGTAATAGAACCCCTACGAAAGGAATACCCTCATGTCCGACATCACTGTCACTGAAGCCCCCGTCACCGCCCCCAGCAAGGCAGTCACGCTCGTCAAGAAGTTCACCCCGACCAAGTCGCAGCTCAAAGCCGCAGCCGTCGGCGCTGGCATCACCCTCATCGGTGCTGCTGCCGCCCTCGCCTTCGCTCTGAAGCGACAGGACGAGGATGACTTCGAAGACGACGTCGACTACATTGTTGTCGAGGAGACCGAGGCCGACGACACCGTCGCCTGAGATCCCCCACGGATCTAAAGGGATCGCACACTAACCCTGTGCTTTCTCTTTTTTCGCGACAGTAACAGGGCCTGTAATAGAACCCCAACGAAAGGCATAACAATGTCCCCTGTCGCCACCCTCGTCACCTACCGCAATGCGGAATCCCTCGAGATGGAAATCCGTTGGACCCAACAGTTCACAGACATTCTAGAAGCCATCGGCCACTGGATGGTCGTGACCGAGTCGGGTCCGCGTCTTCTCCGTCCGAGCGAATTCTACGCAAAGTGGCAGTTGGCCAAAGGTGCCCTCGAGCACTCAACAACCCACTTCGTCCCCATTCTCCCGGCCTAACCGCCAAAGGGATACCACACCAAACCTGTGGTTTCTCTTTTTTCTGAAAGGATAATCATGCAAATCGTACCCTGGATCAAACCCCGCGCTATTGAACTCAAGCCTGAAACTGTCGACACTATTCTCTGGCATGTCCCCACCGAACGTGAGGTACTCGAGGAGCTTCTCGAGGATGCCTCGATTGCGGGCGAGCCGTTCATGATCGTTGCCTGGCGTGATGAATTCGGATTCCCTCAGTGGCGGGCGTTTACCCATAAAGAGATGAGTGAGACATACATGATGTGGGAAACAGACTATCGCTTCGGGTTTATGTTTAAGCGAACCACGCGTCGGGAACAGGGCTTGTAATAGAACCCCTACGAAAGGAAATACCATGACAATTGAAGCAGAAGCTCGTCAGACCCTCATCACCGTATCACAGGAACTTCTCGAAGACATCGTCTCCGACCTCTCAAGCTCAGATCAGCGCCCGCTGACAGGCCAAGAGCTCGAAGACATGACTCGGAAGCTGTACCGCGTGACGTCGACTCTCAAGACTGCTCAGTCACTCTCCACCGTATAACTCAAAAGGGAACGCACCTTAAACAAGTGCTTTCTCTTTTTCTTTCGCGTCAGTAACAGGGCCTGTAATAGAACCCTAAACCCAAACGAAAGGAACACCAAAATGTTCACCCTCATCTCTCGCATCTCTGACCGCATCAACGGTGACATCCAGAATGTTCGATTTGGGGTACTCGTCTACAAGCAACTCCGCAACAAGTTCGGCCACACCCGAATCGAAGCAGGATCGTTTGAGATGATGTACCTCATCGACAACTCTGGTGTCATCCTGTGCGGCAAAGAGATGTACATCTTTGATGGAGACACCCTCATTCTCTCTCGCCACGCTTAGACCCCACAAGGGAACGCACCTTAAACAAGTGCTTTCTCTTTTTCTTCGCGCTGTAAACAGGGCATGTAATAGAACCCCAACGAAAGGTAACACCATGTCCAATGATGACCTCAACCTCCAATTCGCATCCAAAGTTCACGACCTGTCCTCAGAGTCGCTGGAACTCGAAGACGCACTTATTGACTCCCTCGCTGCACTTCGCATGCTCAACGCTGAAGACCCTAACCCGGCCCTCGACGCAGGCATCGAAGTCAACATGCGGATGCTCAAGTGCCTCATGAGCCAGCGCACCCTCAACATGACGTTGTACGAAGCCATGCAAGCAGTTGAAGAGATGATCAAAGAATACCTACCCAAGCGTTAATTCAAAAGGGATCGCGCCCCAACCCGGTGCTTTCTCTTTTTGCGGCTACGTTGCGCGTTATGTGTGTCGGTTCCGTGTAAGGACGCGTGTAATTGGAAGAGTATTACCTCTGAAACCGGCTTAGTGTCGGGAACATGGTGTGTCTTTTTTTGCGAATCTGTGGCCAAATCTGGCCAGTTTGCCCACTTTTGAAATCAAAGTGTGTCCGCGAAATAACCGAGTTTTGCCGTTTCTGCCCACTTAAGTGGGCAAATGGCCAAATCTGAAATCGTTTTTGGCCACAAAAATTAGGCCCAACTTCGTTGATTTTACGCGGTTTTTCGTGACACTTTCTCGGTTAAAGGTCAAAAACCCATTAAAATCTATAAATAAGTTCTAAAGTTCTATTTTCGTCTTTTCTATAAGCTTTACGAAAACGCCCGCAAAAGTGGGTTTCTGGCCACAACACTAGAATGTGGACACTTTCTCGGCTAGCACTCAAAACAGGGCCTGTATTGAAAGGGATGGAATGTGCCTCTGGCATGTTCTTTATTTGTGCCTAAGATAGGAGATTCAATGCTTGAGTCTAGCTTCCAAGCAGACACGATCAAGATGATCACTCGACTCTTGCCTGGCGTATTGGTCCTTAAGAACGATTCGGGATATCTGCAAGGTGTTCCCGACTACTCGATCTTCTATGGATCAGCCTGGGCATGGCTCGAGTTCAAGCGTGCGGCTGATTCCCCCACGCAGCCAAACCAACCGTACTACGTACAGTGGGCAGACCTTAATTCTTTTGGCTCGTTCATCTATCCTGAGAACCGTGATGCCGTTCTCAATGACATGTTCCGATTTCTTCGGGCTAACGCAGCTAAGGTTGTCTAATGCAATTCTCACGTCACCCCGAACTTGAAGGTAGACACGCACGTCTGTCACCGAGCAAGTACCATTGGGTCAACTACACACCTGAGAAGTTTCGTACGAACTACGCCAATGACATCATTGCTGCTAAGGGAACACGGCTTCATGATTTTGCGTGCACCGCTATTCGTTTGAAGGAGAAGCTCCCCCGCTCTAACCGAACGATCAACGCATACGTTAACGACTCGATCGGCTTTCGTATGACGCCTGAGCAGATTCTTGCTTACTCTGAGTTCTCGTTCGGTACTGCCGATGCTTTGGGGTTCCGTGACAAGTTCCTTAGGATTCACGACTTGAAGACTGGTGTCTCTCGTGCTTCTATGAAACAGCTTTACGTCTACGCAGCACTCTTCTGCCTCGAGTACAACTTCAAGCCCGGTGAGATCGGTTTCGAATTCCGCATCTACCAGAACGACACCTGCTACATTGAAACAACTTCCGAGAATGTCAGTTTGGACGCTTGGCCTCGTGTCGACCGTGCAGAGATCATTCGCATTATGGACCAGATCGTGTTCTTCGATAACATGATTCGTGAGATGAGAGCGGAGGCTTTCGATGACTGATGAACATCTGAAGGCTATCATTATGGCCAACCAAGAGACACTGATCCACATTGGTGTGCTTCGTAAGTCTGGCCGTTACCCTTGGGGCTCCGGTAAGACGCCCATGCAGCGGAACAAGGACTTTCTTTCTTACGTCGATTCGATGCGAGCAAAAGGCCTTACCGATAAGGACATTGTTGATGGTTTGAACCTGAACTCGAGAGAACAGGGCCACATCAACGCTAAGGGCGACGAACTGACCACAACTCAGTATCGTGCAGCTAAGGCAATCGCCAACAACATGGTGCAGGCCGAAAAGGAAGCTCAGGCTGTTCGTCTTCGTGACGACGCTAAGATGTCCAACGTTGCTATCGGTAAAGAGATGGGCATCAACGAATCTTCTGTTCGGTCACTTCTTGATCCCGCTACTCGTGAACGTCGTGCTCAGCTTATGGGTACTGCAGACATGCTTAAGCGTCACCTTGAGGAGAAAGATCAGTTTCTTGACATTGGTGTTGGTACGGAGAACCACCTCGGTATCTCCAACGACAAGCTTGCTAAGTCTGTAGCCATTCTTCAAGAAGAGGGCTATGAAGTCAAGTACATCAAGGTACCTCAGCTAGGTCTTCCTGGTCAGTACACTACGACCAAGGTTCTTGCTCCTCCCGGAACACACTCTAAAGACATTTACGCTGACATCAGTAAGATTGGCTCGATTGCTGAGCACACTGATGATGGCGGTCGTTCTTACTTGGGCCTTAGGCCTATTGAGAACATGAGTGCCAAACGAATCAAGGTACGTTACGCCGAAGATGGTGGTACGGACATGGACGGCGTTATGGAGATCCGTAGAGGTGTTAAAGACCTCGACATGGGTGAATCCAAGTACGCTCAGGTACGAATTGGTGTTGAAGGCACGCACTACCTTAAGGGTATGGCGATGTATGCTGATGATTTGCCTCCTGGTGTCGACATTCGGTTCAATACCAACAAAACCAAAGACACTCCGATGCTTGGGCCTAAGGACAACTCTGTTCTGAAGCTCCAGAAGAAGGGTCCTGATGGAAAAGTTGATAACGACAACCCTTTCGGTGCTACGATCAAGCCTGGTGGCCAAAAAGGTGCTTTGAACATCGTTAACGAAGAAGGCGACTGGTCCGAATGGTCTCGTAGCCTTTCTTCGCAGGTACTCTCAAAACAAGCCCCCGCCCTTGCAAAAGAGCAGCTTGAAATGACGTACAAGATCAAGAAAGAGCAACTCAACGAAATTGAGTCTCTGACTAACCCTACGGTGAAGAAAAAGCTTCTTGCGTCCTATGCTGATGACCTAGATTCGTCTTCTGTTCATTTGAAGGCTGCTGCACTGCCTCGTCAAGGCACACATGTGATTCTGCCTCTTACTTCGATGAAAGAGACCGAAATCTACGCGCCCAAATATGAGAATGGCGAAAAAGTCGTTCTGGTGCGTTACCCTCATGGTGGTAAGTTCGAGATTCCTGAATTGACTGTCAATAACAAGAATCCTCAGGCTAAGTCACTCATTCAGAACGCTCGTGACGCTGTTGGAATTCACCCTAAGGTTGCTGAGCGACTTTCTGGTGCAGACTTCGATGGTGACACTGTTCTGGTAATCCCTAATAACAATCGCAAGGTTTCGTCTGCTCCTCCCTTGAAAGGGCTTGAGGGCTTCGAACCTAAGATTCAGTATAAGGGCTTTGAGGGCATGAAGCCTATGACGTCTCGTGGTACACAGCTTGAGATGGGCAAGATCTCGAACCTCATTACTGACATGACCATTAAGGGTGCCTCTAACGCTGAACTCGAGCGTGCAGTCAAGCACTCTATGGTGGTCATTGATGCTGAGAAGCACGTTCTCAACTACAGGCAATCTGCTATTGACAATGCCATCATGGAGCTTAAGACTAAGTATCAGGAACCTTCTAAGGGTGCCAGTACACTGATCTCTAGGGCTTCCTCTGAGGCAAGGGTTGCAGACCGTAGGGAAAGACGGGCTTCTGAAGGTGGGTCTATTGACCCTGTAACAGGGCAGAAGATCTACGTTAAGAAGGACAATGACTACGTAGATGCTAATGGTAAGACAGTAACTCGTATGATCAAGTCCACTAAGATGGCTGAAACGTCTGATGCACACACCCTCTCATCAGGGCGACCTATTGAGGTCATCTATGCAGATCACGCTAACCGTCTTAAGGGTCTTGCTAATGAGGCACGTAAGTCACAGCTTACTACTAAGGACACAGAGTACAAGCCTGCTGCTAAGGTAGCACACAAAGATTCTGTTGATTCTTTAGACCATAAGCTTAACATTGCCCTGCTTAACGCACCATTGGAGCGAAAGGCACAGGTCATTGCTAACGCCACTGTTGCCATGAAGCGGCAGGCCAATCCACACCTGGATGATGCAGACCTGAAGAAGATCTCATTCCAAGCTCTTGCTGAGGCACGCAATAGAGTCAATGCAGGTAAGACTCTCATTGACATTACCCCCACTGAATGGAACGCCATACAGGCTGGGGCTATCAGTGCCAACAAACTGGAGAAGATCCTCAACAATGCGGACATTGACCAGGTCAAGAAGCTGGCCACACCACGCCTAGCCACTGTCATGACCCCTGCCAAGGTAGCTCTAGCTAAGAGCCTCCTAGCAAAGGGGTACACACAGGCTGAAGCAGCTGCTCATCTAGGCATACCCGCATCCACTATTGATAGTGCACTGAGTTAGACAGGAGGTGATACACATGACAGACACCAATGATGTAGTACATACAGCTGAGGTAGCACACGCTGCTGATGTGGATCACGCCCTGCCCTACCAGGGTGACGGCTCACCGTTGCACATGCTGACAACAGTGGACAATCCATTCGATCCATTCACTGAGTACAGGCAATGGGATGCCTGGGACCAGGATGCAGGCTACTACACTGCTCAGTTCCTTGCTCGAATCACGATTACATCAGATGAACTCTCAGAAGCGGATCAAGATGTCGCAATTGAGAATGCAATTGATGAAATTGTACGGGAAAACATCCTCGGCATCTACAAAAAGGTTCAAAAAGTCTGAAAAACTTTTGAAACTTGGTGGGGGGAGGGGGCCCCGCGAAACAGACCCCCTCCCTGCAT
>Ga0065715_10088994_pt1 | contig 17879 bp, 17 predicted proteins | sample MisBulReplicate1_FD_59102 | JGI IMG/M metagenome (GOLD analysis project Ga0065715, IMG submission 59102) | Miscanthus rhizosphere microbial communities from Kellogg Biological Station, MSU, sample Bulk Soil Replicate 1 : eDNA_1 v2 (version 2) | ecosystem: Host-associated > Plants > Roots >...
TTCAAATATCGCTAAAAAAGTATAGCAGATTATGGCCAGCTCTTTTTGTGGTTGTTCCATTGATAATTTCGGCCTATAGTCATCTATGGAACCCAGCTGGATTCCCTTCACAACATGTTGACGAGGGACACTATCTGAGGAAGGCGATTTCCACGGAGAAAGGAGAAGGACTTCAGCCGCAAAATAGGTACCTGGCACCATATTTCGGACAGATGTTCTTGGCAGGAATCTTCAAAATGATTAATTACCCGACATTTTTAGTAGATAGAGAAACCAGCTATAGTACCGTTCAAGAAATCTTTACAATTCCGAGAGTGATTATGGGTATTTTGGCTATTGCTGACACATTTTTGGTTTTTAAGATATCCCAATATAGGTATGGAGACAAAGTTGCTTTTGCGGCATCTATCTTATTTGCCGTGATGCCATTCACATGGATGACGAGAAGAGTATTACTTGAGTCAATCCAATTGCCATTTATTTTGACTTCAATTTTGTTAATTATCTATTCAGCCGACGTGAAACAATTTAGGCGAACGTCGATCGTAATGTCGGGGATCTTTATGGGTTTTGCGATATTCACCAAGATTCCAGCATTCACTATGATTCCTTTAGCAGCTTCACTTACATACTACAATTCGAGGAGATTAAGATACGTCCTTCTGTGGCTAATTCCCGTAGTGTTAATCCCAACTCTATGGCCCATACATGCACTCGTTGTCGGAGATTGGAAGGATTGGGTTAGTGGTGTTTTATACCAAACGCATAGGGAGAGCCGACCGCTAATTAATACCTTGAATACATTTTTTCAAGCCGATCCAATTTTGTTCGTTATTGGATTTGGTGGACTCATTTATTCAGTTTTCAAGCGCGATTACTTCATTTTGCTTTGGATATTTCCTATTTTGATTTTCCTCCAACTAATTGGCTATGTTTCTTCTTTTCACTTAATTTCCCTTCTCCCTCCACTTTGCATAGCCGGTGGCCGAATGATTATGGAAATTGGGAATAAATCTTTACGGGGAAGAACTAGGAATGTGTTACCATTCATTAGAATAGCGGCTATTGGCCTCTTCGGATTAATCAGCTTAAGCATGCTCATATCAATAGATATGAATTCGAGCTATTACCGAGCTCTAGCCTTTGTTGTCCAAAAGTTACCAGACGCTAGACCTGTTTCTCAGGAAAATAACTCAAGTTTCGAGGTTTCGAATTCAGGACCTGAAAAAATTACTTTAAGTGGAAACCCAGAGTATTTTTGGGTACCCGAATTTATATTCAACAAGGCTTTTCAGGGCAGTAGTTATTACAGTAATGCCCCTTTCAAGACAGAAAAATATATCATGATTGTTGATAAAGGATTCTTGAATATCTTAAATGGAAGTTCTCGCTCTCGCGAGAGATTATCACTTGCAGTGAATGGAACTACTAGTCTATCCCTGTTTGAACAAAACATGACAGGTGGCATCGACACGTCTAAGTATCCGTTTACTAGCCTAAAACTTACCCCCGAGTCACGATACATTGATATCAGAGCGAATTATTAATTTGTGGAAATTTAGTAAAATATTTTATCTAGGATAAACCTAAGTGCAAAAGTAATTTATTTGTCCATCCAAGATAGGTGACTGAACTATATGCGTCTTCTTTTGCTCCATTCGGACTTCGTTGAATATGAGCCGATTTCCAAGGAAATCGGCTTAGCCGAAAATGTAACTTCTATTGAAAAAAAACGAATGGAGGATGTGATAGTGATATTAGTAGCTATTGAAAGTGGCGATGACGAGAGTACAGTTTCAGCTGCGGTTGATGAGATAAAGGAATACTCAAACCTCGTCAAAGGTGGCAAAATATTGATTTATCCATATGCACATCTTAGCCCCAACTTAGCCTTACCCCAACAAGCCTTGGAACTACTTTTGTCTTTAGAAACATTGATTGGCAAGGAATTTTCCATTGTCGCTAGGGCGCCTTTTGGTTGGACCAAATCATTTAGTATAAAGGTCAAAGGTCATCCACTGGCTGAAAATAGTAAAATTATTTCTGGAGAAAAGGCATCAGGCGTCCAGCGAACTGAAGATTCAGTATCTAATGCTCTGAAAGCTGAAAAGCGACAAAAATCATCTTGGTATATTCTTAATATGACTGGAGATTTAATCCCTTTAGAAAAATTTGATTTTACTATGACTAGTAACAACCTGAAGATCCTGGCAGATTATGAGGTGTCAAAATCAAGGGCAGTAGATGAAACTCCCCCGCACGTTAGACTTATGAAAAAATTAGGAATCGCGGATTATGAACCTGCATCAGATAGTGGAAACTTGAGATTCTACCCCAAAGGAAGGCTTATGAAGTCACTTATTGAAGCCCATGTAAGTAGCAGGATTTCAGAATACGGAGGAATAGAAGTGGAAACACCAATTATGTATGATTCACAACATCCAGCCATGCATAGCTACTTTAATAGGTTTCCCGCAAGACAATATAACCTTACATCTGACAACAAGCAACTTTTTTTGAGATTTGCAGCTTGCTTTGGTCAGTTCCTAATGGCAAAAGATTTTCAAATTTCATACAAGAATTTACCATTAAGGCTGTACGAGCTAACAAGATATTCCTTCAGAAGAGAGAAAACAGGTGAGTTAGTGGGACTACGTCGACTCAGAGCATTCAGTATGCCAGATTGTCATGCATTTTGCAAAGACATGGAACAAGCCAAAGAAGAGCTCTTGAAAAGGCTTGAGCTTTCCCTTCGGGTCATTACCGAATTGGGAATCTGTCCTGACAAAGATATTGAAATGGCCGTGAGATTTACTCGGCAATTTTACGAGGAAAATAAAAGCTTTATTCATTTATTGGTCAATAAATTCAAGAGACCTGTACTTATCGAAATGTGGGAAGAGCGTTTCTTTTACTTTATTTTGAAATGGGAATTCAATTTTATAGATAGTTTACGAAAAGCGGCTGCCCTTTCCACCGACCAGATAGATGTTGAAAATGGGCAACGATACGATATTCAATATGTGGACGAAAATAACGCAAGAAGGGTTCCGATAATACTACATAATTCTCCGAGTGGGGCGGTAGAAAGAGTCATTTACGTACTTTTAGAAAAAGCTGCTATTAACTCTAGATTAGGGAAGGTACCGTCTATCCCCTTGTGGCTTACTCATACACAAGTACGATTGATTCCCGTATCAACCAAACATATTGAATATTGTGAAGTACTTGTAAATAAATTTAGTAGTAACAGGATTAGGGCTGATATAGATGATAGGGAAGAGTCTGTGGGAAAGAAAATCAGGGATTCAGAAACCGAATGGATATATTATACTCTTGTCATAGGCGATAATGAGCTCGACTCGGATCAAGTTGTGGTAAGAGATCGAGAAACCAAAAATCAGTATAAGATTTCTATTGAAGATTTAATTAAGAGAATTACTTCATTACTATCTGAAAGACCATACTTGCCATTAAATCTGCCTGTTCATCTTTCAGAACGTCCGAAGATATAGTTTTGAGTACGTCTGTTGGTATGGAGATTTCTATTACTATCACCAGACTATTCATGAATAATTTATTCCTAAATTTTAAATCGTCCCCTATTCTAGAAATATAACAATCTAAAAACAGTTAAACCTACGACGATAATATGATCTTAATATTGAAACTGCTCACACAAAGTAATTTCAGATCCGGCGCATGACATCTAATGAACTATTCTTCGATTGATGAATCATCTTTCTCGCGGATCATCCTTTTATAGACCACCCAGGATGTAATTATTACAGATGGGGCGGGTTGAAAGGGGTGTATCGTGCAGTGCGCAAGGTTGTGACAGTCCTGCCGAAAGGTCAATAAGTAGCAGCAAGGCGGCTATGGCCGTTGATCTTGGCATAGATACCTCGAGTAAGAGGACGTACCTTTGTAGACAACATTATAAAGAGTGGAAAAAAGCCACAAAGGAGGACAGAGAGAATGAAAGAGCCCGGTGGAATTAGATTCTTTCAGGTTATTTAAAGAAAATCCGTTTGGCAGAATATTTATTGACGCGAACGTTTTGTCCTGACAAATTCCCGATCCAATATTCGCAGAAGTGTGTGAGTAGCCAGCGTACCTTCGCGGTAGTCATTGTTCCTTAATGAGACTTCGACAATATCCAGGCCTACTAGATCGGCCGACCTGTTTATTCCTTTTATGATCTTAATTATCTCGAAGGGATCCAGTCCGAAAGGCTCTGGTGTTCCTGTACAAGGAACATATTGTATATCATAAACATCAATATCAAACGAGATGTAAATTTTTCGGTCTTTTGTTATTTTTGAAAGGCGTGCAATAACATCATCTAAGTCATTCTTTACTGTCCACGCATCAAAAGTAATTACTCCGTTTGATTCAGCGTAATTTTCTTCAAGCTCATCAGCTTGTCTTATTCCAATCTGTATAAGATCCGTACCTTTTAAAAAACCCTCGTTGATTAATCTGAAAAAGGGCGTCGTGTGACACAACTTCTGTCCTTTATATTCAGATTTTAGGTCTCTATGCGCGTCAAAATGAATAAGCATAGACCCCTTATTCTGGATACCTTTAAAGCAAAAATATGAAACTGTATGCTCTCCACCCAGAATAATGGGTATTTTATTAGACTTAGAAATTTGGCTTACGAGTCCAACTAAATTTTCATCTAGATATTTCAATATGTACTGAACATTATCTAGACCGGTAGGGGTTTCAGGAAATATTATGTCACCAATATCGAAAAGGCTGATGACGTTTTTGATATCGATTCTATCATCGTAAATGAGGGACTCTATTTGAAAGGCAGAAGCTGCCCTAATAGACTCCGGGCCCTTTAAGGTTCCCTTCCCAAAAGAAGTTGTAATATCCAATGGCACTCCAACTATTACGGCGTCAGCATTCTCAAATGTGACTGCTGCATCTATATCAGCAAAGGCAGCTTTTGCCCTGGTACGTTCAGGTGGAAGGAATGACGATTGAATGATGTCGTATATATCTTTCAAGAATAATACCACGGGGTTATTTAGACCTAAATTCCATCCTCATGGCCCACCAAGAGAATATCAGTTCCTTTGATCCTGGTCCCAGAAAATTTCGTCAAGGTTCGTTTGTCTAGGCTTACCAATAATTGTTTTGAAATTGATGTTCAAAACAGAGAGTAATTGGTCAAATGTTGACTCCAAGGCTTCTAGATATTTTTCTTTATCTATCTCACTGTGACTTGCAAGCTCCACGGGCTTAACTGAATCCGCAGTTTTTGTCTTAACATAAGATATAATATCTCCGGCTCTGACGACCTTACCGCCCCCGATCAACAATCTTGCAGCTTTAATATGTTGAGGCAGCCCTTTATATGATGATGAGCTGTTACCATTACCGTCAATCGAAAAATTCTTAGAATTGTCAATGACCTTGATTCCGTATTTCTCTGGAGATTTATTTACCATTACATTGAAGGTAAGATCTTGTAGTGGTATTTCATTTGTCTCGAGTTTGGTTGCGTTTTCCTTGATTATCTCGATTATCCTTTCTTTAGCTAAATTAAAATCATTAGTTGTGTTTACCGTGCTTAAGATTTCGAGTACTTGATAGAATGCCTTTCTGATGAAAGGTGGAGTGTGGGATTTTTTCCCGGTAAGCCCTTTCACATCAACAGTACCGTCCTTTAAAACTCCAACATAATTTTTCTTGAGGTCGCTAAACACTACATAACGATATTCCTTATCGAGTTCCAGATCAACGCCTAGGTTTGTTTTTGCCCATTTGGAAACCTGACTGACCCTACCTTCAGTAGGGTCTTTCAAAAATAAAGAATCAGTATCGCCATATACTACTTCAATTCCAATTTCTCGGCATTTCTCGATGGCTTTAGTGGTTGTATCCCTACCAATAGCAGCAGTTGCATCTGCGACGGGCAGACAATAAAGTGGAAAAATTTCAGCTCCCATTACACCATAACTTGCGTTAAGGATAACTTTTATTGCCTGGCTTACAACCACATACAGTTGCCTATCATCATATTGAAGAGATTTGTCCTTGGAGAGCTGTTTATAATATCCAACACGTAAATCCCGTAAAGACCCAATCAGAAGAGATGTTACCCCCTTTCGGATCTTGCAGATCCAATGATTTGTGTTAGGTATGACTTGAGATTTATCTGCTTTGCATTCCGGATGGGAACAGTTTACAGTTTCATAGGACAGATTGTGAACTTTTATTATGCTTGGATATAGGCTCGCAAAGTCAACTACCACGATATTAAAATGTATGCCAGAGACTGGTTCAACTACTAGACCACCTCTATATTTTTTTTCCTTTATAATTGCAATAGTTGAAGCTTGACCTTTGCTCAAAAGTTCGTCCCGCCTTGGAATTAGTGCATTTATCTTCCTGTGTTCGAAGTAGAGCATACCTCTTATCCATTGGTTCACACCAAATCTTGACACATCCTCTATTGACAGCCTAGAAATCCTTGCAATGACAACCAGAAGCTTCATGAGTAGGTCGTCATTAAAGCTAGTAAGTCTAAATGTTAGGTCGGCATCCTTTAGACAATATTCAGCTAACTTTTGAGTCGGTAAGTCATTTATATTTCCTTCAAATTCTATTTTGCTATCATCTAATAGAGCTTCACAAATCGCGCCTAGTCTAAATTCGGAATATTTGTGGCTAAAGGCGTAAATTTGAATAGACCTATTTTGAAATGTCCTGAATAAGTCGATGTGTAGACCATGCTTTAATTGAACCGGTTCGGCCTGAATCCCTTTTTTTGCATACGATTCACGTTTAATCAGTATTGGTATTTCTTCTCTGGGTATTGTAGAGTTCCGCTTAGGATCGATGCGTGGATCTTGAGCTCGGGCATGTAAATAAGGGAGATCAAAATCATCGCCATTGAAAGTTACTACTATTGGATACATCCAAATTATCTTGAACGCTTTTTGAATAAGTTCTATCTCTGTTTTACAGACTTCTATATTATTTGAAAGGTTTAAGTTTTCAATGACGTCATGTTTCTCTAAAACAAAAACTTTTTTGATCCCATCGTTTGAAACCAAACCTATAGCTGTGATCCTTCGGTCGTGTTCTCTAGGATTGGGAATCCTACCTTCTTCCGAGTCAACTTCAATATCAATGGCTATACGCTTCATGCTAGGAATAGGCTGATTCAGGAGATGAGCCCAATCTGCGATGTATTTCCTATATTGTTCATTTCCCGCTTCTTTGGTGCCCTCAATCAATCTATTCCAAAGTAATTCTTTTAATGCAATTTCAACAGTCCCAGTCATCTCAAACCGATCTTCAATTATTATGTCTCCAGTCCTAGAATAGTAATTTCCAGGAATAAGTCCAGAATCATAAAGATAGTTTTCATGGTATTTAATATCTGCTTCCCAAGCAGTCAATTTTTCTCGCACACTATTCTCGGTTCCTCCAATTGATAGAGGATCCGGAGCAGAAATTTTTAAGACTTTGATTTTTTTATCGTTTATCAAATCATTCTTGTCGACCAAGGATTTAGAGAATCTCTTATCGCTGCTAATAATTCGATCTAGAATTTCTTCATTATTTATCTTTGTATAACAATATGGTTTATGCCCGGTTTTGTCAGCCCAAAAGTATATTGATTCCAAACTGGGAACATAAAATTTCAGATAAACCTTCTGTTCCTCCCCTGAATAAATTGCAGAAACTAGCATCGCTCTGGTATTTTCTGGTAATTCCATTCGGGATTCTTCTTTCCTCCCTTTAATTTCTAAAATTGAGCCTTGGACCAATTAGCGTATTATTAACTGTTCCATAATAAATATTTGCCAATGACTCGAAGACAAAAAGATAGGCCCTAGCATAGATTTCATTTTATTTTTACAGCATATAAGCCGAGCCACCCTTAAAATAAACACTCGTTGACATGGATATCTAGTTTTTTGCGAATCAATTTTAAATAGTCTAAAAATAATCTAAATAAAAATAGACTTTACATGCATTAATCATCTTAACATGTTTTTACGGTTTATGATTGGTGTTAATGCTGAAATAATGGAACAAATTATTTAGAATATATTGTATAATTTTTAGAGGGAACCATGTATTGTTATGCCCATGAAATGCCGACTACGACAATACAACTTTGAAAATACTTATACAAATGTGTATCAATTAGTTCTTTAGTGCAATACCATAAGGCATCTCACTTGGGTCACGATAGAGCTAAGAAAGCGCAGCATAAACTATTTGATTATACAGGTTACGCAATGTTAACTTACACAACCAAAAATGATGGGAGTGGCTTCGCTCCTGTTGGTGAAGAAATGCTGTTAGCAAAAATAGTACGAGGCATTGAAGCTATACTTGTCTTGTGCGATGTAGACGGATACTCAAAGGCCCAATCTAAACCTCTTCCTATCGGTAAGGCAGATGAAATCTATTCTCGCATGAAACAGGACGGTTTCGCAGAATTTAGTGGGCAAGTCAAAACTGTATCGTAGATTTTCAAAGCTATTACAATTAACCTTAATGGCGAGGACCAAGTAACCACAAACCTAGCCATCCTGATTATAAATTAAAAGGTGATTCTAGTTCCGAAATTAGATCCTTTCAGAATAATATCCTTCAATGAATTAATGTCCGAATTCATGACAATAGTTCGAATCCTAGACCTTTGAATCACTTTTAATGCTACAAGATCCATCAGTTCATAAGTTCCGGCCTGACTGTTCTTCTGACCGAGCAATTCCATGCATTTACCAACTGATAATTCAGTAAACATTTTTGCATCAGAATTTACAGCGGGATCCTTGTCGTAAATCCCCGATACGTCGGTAGCATTAATGAAAGTATTTGCCCCAATTTTTTCACTTATTAGAGCAGATGTAGCGTTAGTGCTTTGACCTGGGTGTAGGCCGCCAACAACTACTATTTTGTTGAACTCCAAAGCCATTGAAACTTCATCAAGTGATTTGGGAATCTGTGGATACCCCAATCGCCCTATAGCCGTAAGAAGTAACCTAGCATTAATTCTAGAAACATCTATACCCAGGGTATCAAGGGTAGCCTCATCACCATTTAAAGCTCTTGCCAATTCTATATAATGTCTGGCAATTTTTCCACCTCCTGTAATAATAATCAGTTGGACTTTTTCATTTAGAGACATAAATAGATCAGCATATTCTTTTAGCACTACAGATTGTGTATTGAAATTAAAAACGCTTCCACTCAATTTTATTACGATTTTCTGTCTCTCGGTCTCGTTCATGTCAGAACCCATCGGTTATCTCCAATCCCTCGTCTCCAAATATCTTTCGGGCTGCATAGGCTATTTCATTTCTGTTCCTATGATTAGTATATACTCTAAGCATATCTAAATGACCTGAAATTGAATTTATAATTGGTAGGGACGATACCGGCATTCTTATTACACCTTTTTCGGTCATCAGTAAAATCGACCTCATTTCGCTCTTATTAGGGGCAAGTGGTACCGATGCAATCCCTGATACATCGACGAAAACATGATTAGAGTCAACACTTGCAATTTCTGCGATTCTTGAGCGTACATCCTCAACCCACTTCCAGTCTAGTTCCTTAAACTTGTCTCTCTTGTATACGAACTTTTCATATACGCATTTCAGTAATTTTCTATCCAAGTAATTCCTTACAAGTTGCCTGACAACAGGTATCTGTCTGGCCGAAAGTAACTTGGCAATAATGGTATCGTCGGTTAAGGCTAAATAAGTTTGTACGTTCCGAGTTAGAAAATCAATTGAATCAAATGCCAACAAAATGGAATGAAGAAGCATGACTTCAGCAGCTCTAACCGTTTTATGAAAATATACTGCTTTAAACATTTCATATCGGGATATTAACATGGACTCAAATGAGTAAAGGGACGACCTCTGCAAAGCAATACTGCGTCCATCTGTAATAGTAAATGAGTTTATGATCCTGTTATAGTCAATTCTCCCGTACTCTGCTCCAGTGAACAAGCTGTCGCGAGGGAGATAATCCATTAGGTCTGAAGAAAGACTTCCTGCAATAATTTCGTTCATGAATTTTGAATTTGACTGACCGGTTGAAAGGTCGGAAATCTGTTTCGGAGAAAAGCCGTGAGTACTCAATATGTCACTAATTTCAGTTCTCTGTATGATTTCTTTGCCTATTTGTTCATGATCTTTATTGCTCCTCAACATCATTACCTCTTCGGATAAGTGAGAAAAGGGGCCATGTCCTATATCATGCAAGAGGGATGCGACTCTAAGTTGCTGAACAAGATCGTGATCAGCCAATTCATTTAAGGAAAATAAGCGATCTCCGGCTAGTCCTGCAACATGCATGGCGCCCATTGAATGTTCAAAACGTGAGTGCTGAGCAGAAGGATAAACTAGATGAGCTCCAGCCAATTGTTTTATTCTCCTCAAACGTTGGAAAACCGGAGCATCAATTAGTTCACGTTCCAGTTCTGTAACTTGGATGCATTTGTGTACTGGGTCTGTTATCTCACCGACATATTTCATACTATCAAAAAGATAAAGTCGTCTGTTAGAATTAAAACTTGACGTTTGCCTTTACATGTTTCATTATTTTTTTACTGACCTCTTCCTTAGACCCATTAGCGTTTACAACTCTCCATTTGAAGCGTCGAGCAAGTTTCCTATAGTTTCTTTGTACCCTTTCGAGCAGCAAGTCGTCACTTTCAAAAATGTCAAATACGTTATTGGACCTCGATTTGGAGACTCCTTTGCTAACATCAAGGACTATACAAAGATCTTCTGTGGGCATCCCCTTGTCCAAGTTTTGGAGCCAATCCAGTTCTATATTTTTAGAAATACCGTAAGCTAGATTTGAATGATAATATCTATTCATGATGACAATTGTACCACTCTCTAACATATCCCGAATATCCTCCCTCTTTTCCCATCGGTTTGCAGAAAGGAGCATAAGTTTTGCGTGATCGGGATACTCACGTTTCCCGTCGAGGAAGGCCTTTATTTCCGTGCCTATGGGAGTGGAATAATCAGGAAAGTCTAGGCAGGCACTTATTATACCACGGGACCTGAGTGAATCCATTAATAGTCTCGACTGAGTTGTTTTTCCTGCTTTATCAATTCCTTCAATTACAATAATTTTTCCATAAGGCAATTAGTTTAAAAAATTATTAACATAAATAAAAGCATGATCTGAACGGTTGACTCCAGTCAGCCCGATATTTTTCTTTAATAATTGAATGACTGGGGCTTGCAAATATCCATAGGTATCACCTCTAAATCCCTGTTTCTTCCATGATATAGAATATTACTTTCAATTGCCATTTGAATAACAAGTAACTCTGCAATCATTGAGTGCATTCAATATTACCTTCGAATTCGCCCCGCCAATCGCTTCCCGAAGCTAATATCAACTTCCCTATGGGTGCACAGGACCCGGTAATTGAAACCGATGAGGGAACGCTGCTCCCACAGACGTTGTCGGAAGTGACTGTGCCTTCAAGATTAAAATTTCCTTGTCCTATGGTCCCTCCGCCCAAGTATCCAATTATAGCATGGGTATTACCTAAATCATCGACGTACGATACTTCCCAATTACCATAGACTGGAACAAGTCCTAAAAAAGCTGAGAAAACAAAACCGACTTGATGTTTGCTTGAATTTCCGGTACAAGTTATTGTCCCCTGAATGCTACCTGAGGCATCAGTCGCAGAAGCTGAATAATGTGGCGAATTGACAAGTACCTGGGCTACCACTATCACCACAATCAAAGCAGGGATATCCTTCATCGTTTGCCTTCCCGAACACATTTACGGTTTTAGTGATTTATGGGTTATGGATTCTGATATTGTACTATTAATCATCCTAACAATTCTCACGTAAACAAAACACAAACACAAGGTCGACCAGAAACCTCGCGCAAATGAGGTTTAGCATTTTGTAGTGTCACTTCAGTTGTCGATGTTGCATGCTAAGCCAGAATGATTATCATTACTTAAATGTCTAATGAACCCTACATATTATCGAGTTATTACATAATTGGTGACATATATATATTATTCTTATGGTTTCTGATTTAATAATAATGTGGTTTTACAAAAGTTCCGCCCAAACCCGAGGCTCTATGTTCAAATATAAGTTCTGTCATATAACCTCTGATTATACATGGCACAATTGCCAGCACTAATACCGAAAGAAGTAGAGGTCCAGAGATTAAAGAAAATTTACATCATGGTCATTATGCTTGGATCTATCGCGGCATCCGTTGAGGTAGATAACTTTGTCGATGGATCACTACACCAGACTGCAATCAGGGATAGTGCATTTACACCAGCTCACTGGTGGTTGTACAGTCACTTCGTGGCCCTTCCACTTGGATGGGGATTTGTGGCAATGTATGACCGAAGGGTCCCAATACTGAGAGGCCCTGCCAATTCAATGAACACGGGTCTAAAGATAACCATAATTGGATATCTTGCAACCATGTTCACGATAGGTGTAAATGAAATGTGGCACTTCTGGTTTGTCGAAGAAATCTTTGCAGTACCTAATCACTGGATGTTTAACATGGGAGTTGTTGTAGCTTTCATGGGTGCTCTTGCATACGTGGTAAGAGTATATGCACGTCTAGTAGAGTTAGGCGCAGAAACTCCAGCAAAGAACCCATACGTAGCTGAAATGTACAAGTTGGCCTTGGAAGGAAAGCTGTACAGCAGGTCAATACCATAACAGAACAGAACTGAACAGAACAAGAAACAACTTCCTACGACAAACACGAAAACCAAAAAACGCATCCCGGAAATTCAGTCAACTCTTTTTTTTATTTTTGAAGTAACTAATGAGAGATCCTAGAGGCGAAGGGAGTATCAGGGGCTGGTAAATTCAACGTGGGTGAAATAATTACGTGAGTAACATCGTTCTCCTTCGCCCTTTAATTGTATTGGAAAATGAGCCTCAAGACAACGATAGAGCTCTCGCAGGAATCAATCCTGAATTCATGACAAGTTGAACTTGAATGATGGCGAACTTGTGCACATCACAGGAGAATCGAAAACTAGAGTAATGATATTTCTAGCTCTGTTTACATCAGATTCTCCCATAGTTGGAAAAGAGCGTTTGATTAACGAATCTTCAGTGTTAGTTTCTGGTTCTTGTATCGATTTTGAAACTGAAAGGCCTAAACAATGAATCACTTGAGTGGTTTTGACTCGAGTCTTTTTGTTTTTCGTGCTTGCACAAATTGACGATGGTGAAAATCAGTTGGGTTCAAATATCAGGGCAAGATTGAACAGATAATTCCGAACTTGAACATACCCCGAAAAATATTGGAGTACCTAAACATAAGCGCTACCGGGGGAATTGCGCTAATTGGTTGTAGAGCCCAGGACCAAGTAAGCCCCTTTCCGTGTTGCGAATATGATATAGCGTGCTTTGAACATCGTCCTCCAGATATCAGAGTGATTCACCTCCAAGATAGCACGATTGAGCTCATTAATTTTAAGTCCCAGAAGTCTAATCCAATCTCTCTTTACCGTATGATCCCTATCTCATATCAGAACATGCCCTTTTTGCCAAGTACTTCAGTTACTAAAAATTTAACCATGAACGGAGTGTTTATGGGTGAGAGCAATAAGATGATTGTAAATGCACTATTTAATATTGAAACTGCTTCTAGACACTTTAACTTAAGAATTGACTTGTCATCCCTATATCTAAAGGCTGCATCTTACGATCTTATTGCAGGAATTTTATTGAGAACAGGAGTAAAGCCAATGCCTTCTCATGAATTGAGCCAATTAAGAAGTCTGAGTGATGCTACGGATCAAATTAAAGACGCAATCGAATCAACACTAGATTGCCTAGGATTGGAAAGAGCGTCGAAATCATCAATCGCAAGATCATATAGGGCGTTGAAGGAGATTGTAAAGAATAGAGCTGATAAAAATATTATGTTTTCAAAAATAGATTATCTCGAGGAAAATGGTCTCTTATCTGACTGTTATTACTACATAGGCAAAATTGGTTTAACTCATTTGGAATCTAATGCACGCAATATGGGAGAGATTTATCCGAAATTAGTTAACTTAACCTTCGATCTTAATTTGGATACCGAATTCCTCAAGAAGATGTCTACAATGCTCGTTACTTCTTGTAAAAATGTACTAAAAATTAAGTTATAGGGACAGTTAAAATTTGTTCCACGTCCTTAACCCTCTTGGCTCTTAACTTTGCTTTATACTTTAAATTTCTTGGTTTCGTCCTCAGCCTGTATCCACAACATGGACACCATAATCCGTCCCATTTTATGAAAATTTCGCAGATTTGGCAACGCTTCTGACCGCTGACATACCTGCCTGAGCCAACCGGTTTTTGCGCCTTATGACGTACGCATATTCCTTTACAAGTCATCTACTTTACCCTAAATCGATTAACATAGCAGATATTTAAATATGAGTAACAAATGTTTATGATTTTCTATACCTATTTTACAACTAATAAAAAAAGAGGAAATTCCTACTTACTGAACATTTACTGATTTCGTTTGAAATGCTTCATTCATCGTCAGATATTCGTCGAGTCTCATCTTAATGTCGTCTGGTTGAGTATCATCCATGCCAGAAAATCCGGCTGAAAACGATATTTTGTTTCCTGACACTTTAATGTTATCTATTTCCATATCAGCATATACGTTTGCGAGCTCTTGTGCCCATGCGGAAGCTTCCTCCTGGTTTACGCCATTAGTATCTATTGTTACATTCAACATTTTGGTCATCCAAAATCACCTAAAGAAAAGTTAATGAGGACATTAATAAAGTTGACGTATACGAAAACATGCTAAACTGCTCACATTTAAACACCTTAGCTAACGTCTTAAACTTTATTTCTTTGCTTCAAATCCCCAATATTTTATAAGTTCTTTCTCAAATTTTGAGAATTGATCATCTGAAAGGTAGTCTCCACAATTCTTGTGTGTAGGTACTACTTTCATGCCAACCAATTTGAATTCAACTTCATAGAAATGAATATTAGGACAATTACACATCGTTGTGCATAGTTCTTGCATTCACTTATTAGTTTATCTCTAGACGCTTAAGAAACGGCCAAATTTTTGATTTGCAGAGTGATCCAATATTAAATTTTTGATAAAGAAAAATTGGATTCTAAAGATTCAAGATAAAAGTATTATACCGAGAACCAATTTTGGATTTTGATGGGAGACAACCATACTAAATTAATGTTCAACGGAAAAGCATAGGAAATCCTAAGTTCGTTTCACGTCCACAATTCGAAGCAATTATGATCTCTTCAATTAGAGACAGGTACTGATTATCGTCAAGAGAGCTTTTCAAGGTATAGATAGAATGAAAATAGTTAATTGACCATTCTGTCATGTAATATCATTTAGTCTCTGATTTACGTCTTGGGCAAAATTTGGTTGAACTATAATCTTAGATTTATATCAGTTTCCTTACAAAGAAACACATTAATTATTAGGTAGTGGAAATCCAAGAGGATTGTGACACCCAAAAAGACGCTTCTTGTATCTTCAGCCATTATGGGTTTTTTCGGAGTTTTGGTGAGTATAATTATAATAGCTATTGGAGGAGGATTCACGGGTCCTGGGCCTTCAATCCTCAATCCACCTTCTGCAAAAGATCTTTGGACTACAGGCAATGGTTTGGTGAATGGGACTCGGCTGATTTACTCATTGACCATGGGTAATGGGGAACAATTGCCTACAAATCAGATTGTGTCAATGAAATTCATCGATGAAGGAAAAGATTGGAGAGTCCTATTTTCGCTTGGAAAAATTAGGAATGCTCCAGTACATAATATCACCCTTTTAAAAGGGTCCTTTACACCTCTCGGGATATTAAACAAAAATTCTGATATGATATTAAGACCAATTAGCTCGACTATATTTTCTATTCGCGACATCGCAAGGGAGCCAAAGTATCTTGTTGTTGGGGCAATTTGGGACACAATTAACGTAGGTACTTTGACTGTGCCGCTGAGAATAGCAGGACTAGAAGATGTTAATACACTTGCGGGCGCATTTCATTCGTATGTACTTAGTTATCATATCGGTAACAAAGATAGTAAAATATATTTGGTGAAGGGCTTTCCTTTACCAATAAAGTCAGATATTTACAATGCAAACGGTACTCTTGAATACAAATATGAGTTGACATCCATTGGAAAGTAAGCGACTGATATTTTTGGATGTCGAAGGAAATATTCCAAAAATTCTTTCTGCTGTCGGGAATCTTAAGATGTGTGGGGGCAATCCTTCGTTTTGAATCTGTGACTTATATGCATTGAGAATTTATATTCGCTTACCATTAGGAGACTCCGTATGATAGAGATTCTTAAGGCTGCTTGCGAACATGCATATGTTGAAACTTTCAAACTGATAGGCACGCGCGAAGGGTCGGTTAAGATTAGTGCCGGTGCGGGTGGAGACGTTTCAAGGAAGATAGACCTCGTTGCAGAAAGGGCAGTCATTGAAACAGTCAGGAATGCGGGTGAAGACCCTACCATAATAGGAGAAGAATGTGGGGTACTACCTGGAAGCAACGGTTATCTAATAATGGATGCAGTCGATGGTACTACTAATGCAACTAGGGGTATTCCTTACTGTTGTTGTTCCTTAGCGTACGCAACTGCACCTAACTTGAATTGTGTTACCGAGGCAGCGGTCATTGATCTCACGAGCGGCGATATGTATTATGCTTCGGAAGGTGCTGGAGCATATCTTAACAAGAACAGGATCAATGTTACGAATAAGACAGACTTGGACTACAGTGATTTGATAGGCGGAATCAACGTTTCCTCTAGTGATAATCATACAATTACATCTTTGGGACCTTTCATAACAAAGCTTAAACATGTAAGACATTTTGGAGCAAATGCTTTAGAGTTATGTTATTTAGCAAATGGCATGATAGACATTTCTGCGGATCTAAGAATGAAAATTCGCCCCACCGACGTAGCGGGATCCTTCATGATAGTGCGCGAAGCAGGTGGAATAATATTAAGTCCGACTGGAGACCCCGTGGATTCATCTGTATTTCCCGGAACAACTTTGTCTTATGTTGGCCTTGCAGACAAGTCGCTTTTCAAGCACTTTGAAGAGGAGATCAAATACTTTATCAAACAAATCAGCGCCCGGGCCGGGATTCGAACCCGGGTCGGAGGAGTGACAGTCCCCCATACTGGACCGGACTATACGGAGTAAAATCGTTGTTTGATCATACGCCACTATACTACCCGGGCGCAGATCGAAATTTTTCTTACTCGCGAATTAAAATGTTTCTTCAAAAATTTGGGGTTGAATCAATAAATTGCTCTGGCAACCCGCAGCCAAACATATATCCAAATGTAATTCTGCATAACATTAAATTATAGCAAGGTTGAGGTTACGTAATTTCTAGGGCCCGTAGCTCAGCCAGGTAGAGTACCGGACTTTTAATTCCTGAAGAAATCCGGCTGTCTCGGGTTCGAATCCCGACGGGCCCGCCTTTATAATGGTGCATGAATATGGGTCCCTTTATATATTGCCTAATGGAAAGCGTCGTTACTGTCAAGGTCAAAAACCCAGGCAAATCGGGAGCCTATTAAATATATCTAAGAATCTAAAATCGATGGGCCAGATGTCCGAGTAATCAATTTTTAGTAATTGAGTTAAAATTAATCAAAGCGCCGTCAATTATAATCCTTCCACTGGTAATATGATTTGCGGTCGCAAGATATAGGCTTCCAATAGCAACTGCAACGAGAATTAAAGCAATGAAAATAACAAAAATCTCTTTTCTCAATTATTTCAATACGTGACGAAATTATTTATGGATTTAATATCCAGATTGTTGCCTATTTTTA
>Ga0065715_10000294_pt1 | contig 17864 bp, 15 predicted proteins | sample MisBulReplicate1_FD_59102 | JGI IMG/M metagenome (GOLD analysis project Ga0065715, IMG submission 59102) | Miscanthus rhizosphere microbial communities from Kellogg Biological Station, MSU, sample Bulk Soil Replicate 1 : eDNA_1 v2 (version 2) | ecosystem: Host-associated > Plants > Roots >...
CCCGCAAGGTCGCCGCCGGGTCCACCACCCCGGAGCTGGTCGAGGCGGCGCTGAAAGAACTCGGCGTCAGCCTCACCGTCATCCGCCCCGAGGCCCCGGCCGAGACCGGCACCGAGGGTCGGCCCGGCCCCTCGCTCGAGGACCACCCGGCCACCGGCATCCCGGACCAGGAAGTCTCGGACCGGCGCAAGATCGCCCGGGACGAGGGCCGGGTGCCCTCCGCCGACGTCGAACGCAAGGCGTCCCTGATCGGCGCGTCCGAACAGATCGTGATCCGGGCGCTGGAGCGGGCCGGGAACAAGCTCAAGTCCAAGATGCAGGTCAAGCCGACCTGCGCCGCGGCCGACATCTACAAGTTCGTCGCCGCCACCGACACCGAGTTCCTGCTCGATGACGCCTGGTCGCATGTGCCGCTGATCGCGGCCCGCGCCCGGGTCTCCCCCTCCGGGCTGGAGGCGCTGCTGGCCGACTACACCGCCAAGCTGCTCACCAGCCAGGAGGCGCACAGCTTCGAGAAGTTCAGCCGGCACCTGCACGCCGGGATCGTTTCGACCTCGATGGAGGCAGCCGCATGATCCGCGCCGAGAGCTTCGCCGCCACGACCGAGGACTTCGCCGCCGCCCGGCGCAAGGTCCTCACCGACGCCGAGGAGGCGATCCGGCCCTTCGTGAAGGAGGCGCTGGACCGGCTCGGGCTCCCGTCCTGGGAGTACGGGATCGTCAACCACGCCAAGGACCTGTTCACCGAGATGGCCACCGCCGAGGTCGACGCCTGGGGTCAGGTCCTCGATGACCTGCGGGACGCCTTCGCGCATGAGCTGGGCGAGGCGCTGAAACAGACCAAGACCGCCGCGAACCGCGAGGCGCAGCTGAACACCATCACGGGCTGGGTGGTCTCGATGGCGCACAACGCCGCGATGGAGGCCGCCGCCACCAGTGACACCAGCACCGAGGTCGGGCTGGAGTGGGTCACCATGTCCGACGCCGACGTCCGTTCCGCGCACGCCGCGGCATCCGGGCAGACCGTGCCCTCCGGGCAGGAGTTCTCCGTCGGCGGGGAGAAGGTGCTCTACCCCGGCCAGCCGGTCGGGGATCCGGCGAACTGGATCAACTGCCGCTGCGTGGCCCGGCCCACCATGATCGGGGACTTCACCGCCGCGACCCTGACCGCCGCCGCCGACCCGCAGGACGGGGACATCTCCACCACCTGTGTGATCGTCGCGCTGCCGGCCGATTCGGACCCGGTCAGCGCCGCGTCCTCCGAAGCCGACGGCGCGCACTGCACCCTGCTGTTCCTCGGCGACACCGCCGCGCTGGATCAGGCCGCGCTCGCCACCGCGCTGGAACAGTTCGTCACCGAGGGCCAGGTCGGCGTCGTCACGGACAAGGTCAACGGCTCCGCCGTGCTCGGCTCGAACAAGGCCGACGTGGTGCTGCTGGACGCGGCCAACCTCAAGGCCATCTACACCGGGCTGCTGGGGATGGACGAACTGGCTCAGGCCTTCGACTCCGTCGAGCAGTATCCGACGTGGATCCCGCACGTCACCCTCGGCTACCCGGAGACCCCGCGCCTGGCGGACTACCTCGGGGAGGCCATCACCTTCGACCGTCTCGCCCTGTGGTTCGGCGAGGACCGCACCGCCGTCTACCCCCTTGGAGAAACCATGCCCGCGGAAGCACCGAAATCCCTGCCTGAAAAGCTCAGGCTCAACGACGAATACGCGGCCCACAGCGTGAAGGAGCCCGATGCCCCTGCCGCCCCCGCTCCGGCGGAACCCGCTGCGCCCGCGCCTGCCGCTGAGGCCCCCGCCGCCGATGTCCCCATCGCCGACAAGCCCGCCGAGAACCTCCGGCCCTGGCACGGCGTGCTCGCCCCCGAAGGCTCCCCCTCCGGGGACAAGCGCAAGTTCGCCGAACGGATGCTGACCACCCGGGACCTGCCGCTGTCGATCAAGGCCATGTTCGCCGACGGCGAGGGCCACGAGGGCTCCGTGGTGGTCGCGCGCATCGACGCGGTCTACCGTGACGGCGGGCTGATCAAGGCCGAGGGCGTCTGGGACGACACCCCGGACGCGAACCGGGCCTACGATCTGGTCGAGAAGAAGATGTGGCGCGGGGTCTCGGTGGATCTGGACGCGGCCGAGGGCGAGATGGTCGAGGCCTCCGAGGACGGCGGCCAGCCCTCGATCGAGTTCACGCAGGGCCGGATCTCCGCTGCCACGCTGTGCGCGATCCCGGCGTTCGCCGAGGCGTTTGTGCGCAACGGCACCTGGGCCGACTTCGCCAACGAGCCGATGCCGACCGGTGCGATGGTGCCGATCCCGGACTGGCCCGGGGACGCGGCCCCGCAGGAAACGGCGCCGGCGTTCTCGCTGGTGGCCTCCGCCGCCCCGACGATCAGCGCCGACTACTTCCGCAACCCGATGCTCACCGACGTCACCCCCGTGACCCGTGGGGAGGACGGGCACATCTTCGGCCACCTCGGTATCTGGGAGCAGTGCCACATCGCCTACGAGGTGTGCACCACCGTCCCACCCTCGGAAACCGACTACGCCTACTTCCTCACCGGACAGGTGTTCACCGACGCCGGACCGGTGGCGGTGGGGCAGCTGACCGTCGGCGGCGGGCACGCTGATATGAAGCTCGGGGTCCGGGCCGCCATCGCGCACTACGACAACGTCGCCTCCGCGGTCGCTGACATCACGGTGGGCGAGGACGAGTTCGGCGTCTGGTTCTCCGGGAGGATCCGGCCCTGGGCCACGGAGCGGCAGATCCACGAGCTGTTCGCCGCCGGACCCAGCGGTGACTGGCGCGGGGTCCGCTACCGGGGCAGGGACTCGATGGAGATGATCGCCGCGCACGCGGTGAACGTCCCCGGCTTCCCCGTCGAGCGGCCCAGGCCCCGGTTTGCGATGGAAGGCACCCGGCAGGTGTCGCTTGTCGCCGCCGGTATGCCGCACAAGGAGACGGTTACCCTCACTGAGAGGCTTCAAACCGTAAACGCAATCAAGGCGAGCATCCGCGCCCAGCGGTTTGCAGACCTCAAGACAAACCTGATCACCACTATGAAGGGACATTAGCCATGGCTTGCGGAGCTTGCACCAAGAAAGCAGCGAAAATCACCTACCTCCACACGGCGGCGGACGGGAAGAAAACCACCTACTCCTCCGAAGTTGAAGCCAAAGCAGCAAAGGCTAGACGCGGTGGAGACTACGTCAAGCAATAAATAATCGGACACGCCGCCTCTTATCCGGAATAAGGGGCGGCGTTTCCACGCTACGATGTCCTCAGTAGGACACTCTCCGCGCCGTAGGCCGTGTGTCGACCCCTTTGTTTGCTTTATTCCACACGCCCCTACATCTCACAAGGAGAGATTAGTCATGGCTAAGAAGTTTGTAGCACCCGAGAACCTGGCCGAACTGGACGCAGACGCGCTCGCAGCAGCCGTCGATGAAGCCTTCGAGGCTTACAAGGAACTGTCCGCAGTCGAAGCCGCCGAGATCACCGACGAGCAGCTCGCCGACCTGGAGGCCATCGACGGTTTCGTCGCCGCCGCCAAGGCCGAAAACGAAGGCCGCGAACAGGCCGCGCAGGCACGCGCCGACCGCCTCGCGTCCATCAAGTCCAACCTTGAGGCCAAGCCCGCCGAGGAAGAAGCCCCCGCCGAGGGTGCCCCCGCCGAGGAAGCACCGGCCGAGGAAGCTCCCGCCGAGGAAGCACCCAAGGAAGAGGACAAGCCGGCCGCCGTCGCCGCGTCCATCCAGCGCCCCGCCAAGCTGCGCTCCTTCGCCGCCACCGCGGCCAAGGGCAAGACCCCGGCGCAGGAGCAGGCCCCGGCCGCCGAGGTCTCCAAGTCCAAGCTGTACGCAGCCAACGACGTCCCGGGCTTCAAGTCCGGCCAGGAGTTCAACTCCTTCAAGGAAGCCGGACAGGCCATCCTGAACCAGCTCGCCCAGCTGCCCGAGGGCTACATGCCCGGCGTGCGCCAGCGCACCTCCGCGCTGCAGATCCAGCTGCCGGACAACGAGTTCTCCACCTCCAACCCGGCCTTCGGCAAGGGCAAGGACATCACCGAGCTGCTGATGGCCGCGTCCAAGGAATCCCGCCTGCCCGGCGGTTCCCTCGTCGCCGCCGGCGGCTGGGGCGCCCCGTCGGAGCGGTCCCTGGACTTCTGCGAGATGGAATCCCTCGACGGTCTGGTCTCGGTCCCCGAGGTCACCATCACCCGCGGCGGCATCGAGTGGACCCGCGGCCCGAACTTCGGTGACGTGGTCAACTCCTCCACCGGTTTCTGGGACATGACCGAAGCGGTCGCCGAGGCAGGCACCGAACTCAAGACGAGCATCCGCCCCGAGGTCCCCGACTTCGAGGAAGCCCGCCTCGACGCCGTCGGCGTGATGATGGAAAACGGTCTGCTGCTGCGCCAGGGCTGGCCGGAACTGGTCGACCGCTGGGCCCAGCTGACCCTGCTGGCGCACCAGTACAAGCTGGCGCAGAAGAAGATCGCGCAGATCCGCACGCTCTCCGGCACGGCGACCAACATCCCCAACGGCTTCGGCAACGCGCTGGACATCCTGCACATCCTCGAGATGCTGGCCAACGGCGAACGCCAGCGCCTCATGCTCTCCCCCACCCAGACCCTCGAAGCCCTCATCCCGTGGTGGGTCAAGAGCGTTATCCGGGTGGACCTGGCCCAGCGCGCAGGCGTCGACACGATCTCCGTCACGGACGCGCAGATCGAGTCGCACTTCACCGCCCGCAACCTCAAGGTCCAGTGGATCAAGGGCTTCCAGGATCTGGCGCTGGACGCCACGACCCAGCTGGCGCTGACCTACCCGGACACGGTCGAGGTCATCTTCTACCCGGCGGGCTCGTTCGTCGCGGGTGTGGCCCCGGTCATCTCCCTCGACACCATCTACGACTCCACCAACCTCAAGAAGAACGACTACGTCCACCTGTTCGTCGAGCAGGGCGTCCTGATGACCAACCCGTGCAACCGCGGCAACCGCGTCACGTTCCCGTTCTACGCCAACGGCCGCCGCGCCGGCCTGTCGGACGGTAACGACAACTTCGCCAACGCACCCGTCGCCTAACCACCTGATGTGAGGGGGCCGTGAGGCCCACGGCCCCCTTGCTTCTACCTCCCGAAAGGAGGACAGGCCAATGGTTGAAATCCCCACCCCGGCGCTTGCCCCGGCCGCCCGGCGCACCCTGCTGGACGCCGCCAACGTCTCCACCGACATCCCGGCCTACGCGCTGTTCCACAAGCTGGCCTACGACAAGGCCATCACGGACGGCGCCAACCGGGACATCCCCACGGACGACTCGGACAAGATTTTCGACAAGCGCGACCTGGACGACACCACGGAGCTGCAGATTTTCACCGCCTACCGCGGTGCGGACGAGCCGCTGCTCAACGGCCCCGGAGCGTACACCCCGGAGCTGGAGAAGCTGTTTGAGGCCGCGGAGCCGATCTTCGTCGAGGAGAAGGTCCAGAAGCTGCTGCTGTCCCCGAACGCGGTGGACATCACCCCCACCCCGGGGACCGCGGTCAAGGATCTGGACGCCGCGCTGGGCCTGCTGGAGCAGTGGATCGCCACCCGCTACCAGTTCCAGCCCGTGATCAGCGGCAACCTGCTCGCCGTCGACCTGATCCAGAAGGGCCGACCGGCCGCGCTGACCGAGACCGTGCACGGGACCGTGATCGCCTCGGCGGCCGGGTTCGGCACGGACGGGCCCGGCGCTGCCGTTTCCGGCGCCGGCCAGGCGTGGCTGTACATCTCCGGGCAGATCAACATCTGGAAGGGCCCGGCGAACGTGCAGGGCGCGCCGGATCCCACCCGCAACCGGGACCTCTCTCTGGTGGAGAAGTCCTACGCCGTATCCCTTGACGGCCCCGTCGCCGCCATCCTCGTCGGATTCTAAGGAGAACCGCAATGTTCAGCTTCATCCCCAAACTCAGCGAGTCCGAGACTTACGTCAAGGGCCGCTCGGGCAGGACCGCCCAGGCGCTGCTCAAGTCCGCCGGCAAGCGCGGCACCGAGGTCCGCACCACGTCCCACGGCTACGTCCTGCCGACGTCCCTCGTCCCTGACGGGCTCGAAGGCGTCGAGCTGTTCACCGCCGCGGACCGTCCCGCGGTCCCGACGGAGCCGGGCACCTCCACCAACGTCGAGGAAGTCAACAACGTCGGCGGCCCCGCCACCGCCGCCGCTGGCACCACGGCCGAAGAAACTTCCGATCCCGCCGCGGGTGACGAAAACGGCACCGACGGGGGCAAGGAGTTCGACCCCGCCGAAGCCACCATCGCCGAAATCGAGGACTACTTCGATGGCGCCGATGAAGCAGAGCGCGACCGCGTTCTCGCTGCCGAAGCCGCTGGCAAGAACCGCAAGGGTGTTCTTGACCTGGCCAAAACCTCCGAAGGAGACAAGTAACAATGGGTCAGTCCAAGAGCGCAAAGTTCCTCCGCGGCAAGCGGATGCGCGTCACCGTGCTGGACATCGCAGGACGTCCGGTCATCGGTGACTCCTCGGTGGTTTCCACCAAGGGCGCCGTCACCGTCAGCTACACCACCAACGTCGAGGACGGCGAGGCAGTCAACGTCCCGAACATGAACGGCGAGCCGTGCGTCGTTGAGGGCGCAACCCAGACCTTCACCGGCTTCTCGGTGGAGATCGAGTTCTGCGACGTCGACTACGCGCTGCTCGAAATCCTCACCGGCCAGGAAGCCTACGTGGACGAGAACGGTGTCGTCATCGGCATCACCGAATCCACCGACGTCGACCTGTCGGCCGTCAACTTCGCCCTCGAAATGTGGCTGGGCACCACCGTTCCGGGCGAGTGGGGCTACGTCCTCACCCCGTTCCTGTCCGGCGGCACCATCGGCGACATCTCCGTGGAGAACGGCGCGATCTCCCTCACCGTCACGGGCCTGTCCACCAAGAACGGCAACGCCTGGGGCAAGGGCCCGTACAACGTGGAGAAGGTCGCCGGGGTCGCTTCGCCGCTGCGGATCGGCCTCAAGGCCAACGACCACCGCCGGATCTTCAACACCGAGGTCGCTCCCCCGCCGGTCTACGCCGGTGCGACCCCGCTGCTGGACTCCACGGACCCGGCCATCACCTCCGTGACGGCCACTGTCACCGGCATGTCCGCCGCGCTGGCTCCGGTCCCGACCGGCACCGACCCGGTCTGGTACGACTTCGGCGACGGGTCCTGGGACTACGCCGAGACGGGCAGCTACACGCACGAGTACGAGGAGGCCGGCACGTACACGGTCACCGCGCACCGCGGCAAGACCAGCACGACCAAGTCCGTCGTCATCGCTTAGATGCTGGGCGCGTACTACGGAACAGGGGACTTCGGTAGCGGAGCCTTCGGGGGCGTATAGCGCCTGAGTCACCGGGGCCGGGGAAGTGGAGGTAGCGACCACTTCCCCGGCCTTACATCCATCCATTTGCAGCACACCATCTGAAAGGCCCGTCATGGCAACACCTTTTCCCACAGTCCCGGCAGGGGATGTGTGGGGCCAGAAGCTGATTGATGCCGTTACTTCCCGGGACACCGACGCCGTCAACGCCGCCGTCACCGCCGCGGGCACTGCCGCCGACGGGAAGGTCGCCGCAGCGCTGACCGCCGCTGGCACCGACGCGCAGACCAAGGCGACCACGGCGCTGAACAGCGCCAAGTCCTACGTCGACGGCAAGGTCGGCGCGTCCACCCTGGTCCTGGGCCCGCAGGACCCGGTCCCGGCCAACACCCCGGCCGGCACCGTCATTTTCAGGACCACCTAAGATGGCCGTCTCCCTCGTCGGGCACACGCAGGTCGAGTTCACGACCGGCACGTTCTCCTACACCCTGACCCCGGACGGCACCATCGCCGCCGGGGACTGGCTCGTCGCCGTCGTCGTCACGGGCCAGGGTCAGGTCCTCGCCGTGCCCGCGGGGTGGACGGCCCTGTACAACATGAAGGGCACCGGCACGCTGAACACCGCCGTGTTCACCAAGAAGCGCCTCGCCGGGGACACCGGCTACACCTTCACCTTCGGCGGCGCGACCACCTCCGCGAAGATCGCCATGATGTGGGTGCGCGGCGCGGCCGACACCGGCTGGGTGATCCCCACGGACGGCCGCTACCGGGCCAACTCCGGCGCCACGTTCAACAACATCGCCGACCCGATCACCGTCGCGGCCGGGACGCTGGCGCTGGTGATCTCCACCGAACGCACGTCTGCGACCGAGGCGAACATCTCCTCGATGACCGGGGCCACGCCGTGGTTCTTCGTGCCGCAGAACGGCACCACCCAGATCGAGACGATTGCCGTCGGCTCCATCGCCCCCGGCGCCGGCGGGGCCACCCCGTCGGTGACCATCACCTACCCGAACACGCAGGCCGCGAACGGCTGGGCCGTGCAGCTCGGGATCCCGGTCGCGCCGAACCCCGTTACCGGCGGGCTTTCGCGCTGGGTCGGCGGCGTCGAGGTCCCCGTGACGGCGAAGCTGTGGAACGGCGCGGCCGAGGTGGCGCTCGCCCAGTCCCAGCCCGCCACCGGCAACTACCGGATCGCGGACCTGCTGGCGACGTCCCCGTTCTACATCGCGCACCGCGGCTCGATGGACAACTGGCCCGAGCACACGATGCGCGCGTTCAAGAACTCGGTCAACTACGGCATGAAGGCCCTCGAGGTGTCGGTGAACACCACCACCGACAACGTCATCTTCTGCCACCACGACACCAACCTGTCGCGGATGACCGGGACGAACCTGAACTTCTCCGCCGCGACCGCCGCGCAGGTCGACGCGCTGACCACCACCGGCGGGCTGACGGACAACCCGACGCAGGACCGGGTGCCCGTCACCCGGCTCACCGACGTGCTCGCGGCCTACGCCTCCAACCATGTGCTGTTCATCGAGCCCAAGTCCGGCGGCGCCTGGCAGGCGGATCTGATCGCGCTGATCAAGACCTACCCGGACATCACCAACCGGATCGTCTGGAAGGCGCCGATCGTTTCCGGCTTCTCCGGGGCCAAGACCGCAGGGTTCACCACCTGGGGCTACCTGCTCCACGACGATGCGGCGCACGCGGACTGGCAAACGCTGGTGGCGAAGTCCGACGTGGACTGGATCGGGGTGAACCACGCCGCGTCCGACGCCTACATCACGGGGGTGGTGGCGCTGGCGAACAGCCTCGGCAAGAAGGTCATCATGTGGGAAATCCACACCACCGCGATGCGCGACCGGGCCCTGGCGCTCGGCGTCACCGGGATGATGACCAGCAATGTCCGCACCGTCCTGCCCAAGTACTCCTAGAAGAAGGCACCACCGATGACCTACATGGACCCGTTCCCGAAGGGGACGCGCATCTCCCAGGAGTTCCGCTCCAGCCCCGGCGGCTTCAACCCGCGCGGCGGGCACACCGGCCGCGACTACGCGGTACCCGTGGGTACTCCGGTACGGGCCGCGGCGGACGGCATCATCCGCAACTCGTCCTGGCTCTCGGACAACTACGCGGCGAACCCGTGGTGGCTGACCCGGTACGGCGGGGACACCCTCGTGCTCGACTGCACCGACGCCTTCGGCCGGACCGAGACGATGCCGACGTTCGTTTACGCGCATCTCTCGGATTCGACCGCGCCGGTCGGGGCCCGGGTGAAGAAGGGCCAGATCATCGGCCTGTCCGGCAACTCCGGAACCGCGACGACCGGCGCGCACTGCCACGTCGAACGGCTCAACCCGAACTTCGACCTGCACAACGACGTCTACGGACGCTCGCCCCTGAATTTCGATGAGTACTTCCTCGAATCAAATGGCATCGCCGCGATGGGCGAAGCCACCACCCCCGCACCAGTGTCCAAGGAGGACTTCATGGGAAAGCTCATCATCACCCAGCCCAAGGGTGACAAGAACGTCTACATCGGCGACGGGGTCTGGTACCACCGGATCCCGGATGTGAAAACGCTGGAGGACTACCGCAAGCTCGCCGGCTGGGGCGTCTACGACATCTTCAAGAACGGCGAAACCCAGGACGTGCCGCTGGCCGTGCTCGGCAAGGACCAGGACAAGCTGGAGATCAGCGCCGTGCAGGCCGAGTCCATCGCCAAGCGCTCCGCCGCGCTGGTGACCAAGTAATGGGCACACTCAAGGGCCTCGGCTACGCCTCCCGGACCGACGCCGACGTCGCCAAGCTCAACTCCCTCGATCTGGACTGGTGGTACAACTGGAACCAGACCCGGCTCTACGGCGCCGGGAAGGTCACCGCCCCGTTTGTGCCGATGCTGTACTCGGACTCCGCCGCCCGGCTGGAGACGCTGAACACTGACTTGGCCGCGCTGAACATGCCCACCCGCATCCTGGGCTTCAACGAGCCCGACCACGACTCGCAGGCCAACATGAGCACCGGCGAGGCGCGCGCGGCATGGCGGGCGCTGGAGAAGGCCGCGGCGGTGGAGGGCCTCAAGATCGGCTCCCCGGTCACCGTGTCCCCGGACGCCTGGTGGATGAACCGGTTCATGATCGACAGCACCGAGCTGGAGTCCCCGGACCTCAAGATCGACTTCGTCTGCGCCCACATCTACCAGAACCCGTCCGTGTCGACGTTCCTGAACAAGGTCGATGCGCTGCATGACCGGTGGGGCAAGCCGGTCTGGGTGACCGAGACGGCCGTCGCCGACTTCACGGCCGTCGACGGCTCCGGGGTCAAGTCGTCCCGCTACTCCCGGGACGAGGTCAACCAGTACATGGAGGACCTCTGGGCCGAGGTGCAGAAGCGGCCGTGGCTGGAGCGGTTCGCGTGGAAAACCCGGGACAACGCGGACGAGCAGATGTGGTTCTCCTCGCTGTTCAACTCCAACGGCACGCTCACCTCCACCGGCGTGACCTACCGCAACCTCACCTCCTAGCAACCCCGAGGGGGGTCGGTGTGCCGACCCCCCTTCCAGAAAGGACACCCCCACCATGCAGTGGACCATCGACTGGCCCGAGGAATCCCTCGCCGCCCGGGACGCCGCGACCGCCGACCAGGTGTCGCGGGCCGAGAACCTCGCCGCGGCCTCGCTGCGGTCGCTGACCCTGAACCGGGTCGGCGGGCTGCCGCGCACGGTGATGCCCGCGGGCCGGACCTGCACCTCCCCCGTGATGAAGCGGGACATGTTCTACCCGGCGCCGTACTTCCCGTCCTCCGCGGCGCTCAAGGCGTGCAACTGCGCGCTGTACTGCGGCTGCGCCGGGGTCAACGGGGTGTGGCTGGAGGCCCCGGTCGGGGAGATCCTCGAGGTCAAGGTCGACGGGGTGGTGCTGGATGCGGACTCCTACCATGTCGAGGACGGCAACCGGCTGATCCGGCACGGGATCGGCGCGACCTGGCCCGCGTGCGGCGGGAAGGACTTCACCGTCACCTACCTCAACGCCTACCCGGTGGACTCGATGGGCGCCTACGCCGGCGGGGTGCTGGCGTGGGAGTTCCTCAAGTCGATCACCAGCGCCAAGAACTGCCGCCTCTCGGCGCGTGCGACGGCGGTGTCCCGGCAGGGGATCAACATGGAGCTGACGCCGGGGATGTTCCCGGACGGCACCACCGGGCTCGAGGAAGTCGACGTGTACCTGCGGCTGTGGAACCCGGCCGGGATCAAGCACGCCCCGAAGGTGTACTCCATCGACGCCCCGGTCCAGCGCGAAGTGACCTGGGGGGTGTTCTAGGTGCGGGCGCTGCCGGAGATGATGGCGGCGCTGCTCGAGTCCCTGACCCGGGAGATCCGGAAGGCGGGCAAGGAGGAGGACTATTGCGCGATCAGTGTCTACCCGGGCACTGCGGTGCCGGTGGACTTCGGCCCGGAGTCCGACTGCCGGGGCACCGCGTGGGTCCGGCTGGTGTCGGTGAACCCGACGCTGGCGTTCCCGGCCGCCGACATCACGGTGAACAACTGCGCCTACTCCCTGGCGTACACGGTGGAGATGGGCATGGTCGGGCCCGGCCCGGTGCTGGAGGACCGGCTGGGGAAGTTCGTGGTCCCGGATGACATCGAGAACTTCGAGGCGTCGATGCGGATCTACGCGGAGCTGGAGATGATGCACGCCGCGATCAAGGGCGCCGGGATCGACCAGCTGATCCTCGGCGACTGGGCGCCGCAGGGGCCCGAGGGCGGGGTCCTGGGCGGGCTGTGGACCATGACCATCGGCGGGGACGACGACGACTGATGGCGCACTTCATCGCGTTCTCCCACACCGACATCCACGAGGAGGCGGTGCAGTCCTACATCCGTGAGGGCGGTGAGGTCGCCAACCTGCTCAACGACGTCTCCCGCGGGGTGAAGGTCTACTCGGTCGCGTACATTTCCGCCGGGCACGTCCGGTCCGGCCGGCTGCTGCGCTCGCTGTGGTGGAACCGGTCGAAGCTGGAGGGCCCGCTGCAGGGTGTGGCGCGCGCCGGTGCGTCCGCGAAGCACGCGATCTGGTTCCACGAGGGCACTGCCGGGGGCGGGGCCGGGTATATCGCCGGGCACCCGCACATGGTGGTCCCCAAGAGCAGGAAAGCGGCGCATACCAACATCGCTTTCTCCGGCGCCGGTGCGCAAAAGCTAGCAGAGTGGGGCAGCCGCAGTACGAAACAGCAGGCCCAAGGCAAGGGAGTGTTCCGCGCTGACCTTGTTAGGGGCCAGAGATCCAAGCCATTCCTCAAGGAAGGCTTGGCTGCATCAATGGCCGCCCAGCGCTTGTAGTGCCGGTACGCTGAATCCAGGCGAAACTATCCGCCACTCCGGAGACGGAAACATAGGAGATTACCCATGAAAGAATTTGTAACAGCGGCGAAGCCCGGCACGGGCGCACGCAACGAGGACGACGCGATCGAGTTCCTGCACAACGGGACCAAGGTCAAGTTCTACAAGCCCAACGATGCACAGCAGGCCATGATGCTCGCCATGGGTGGACGGTCGATGTCGCTCAAAGCGGCAGGCACCTTCATCCACCTGTTCATCGAACTCGGCGACGACGACACCCAGCGCTACTTCCAGGACCAGATGCTCGACTCCGACTCGGGCTTCGACCTCAAGGAGGAGGGTGGCCTGTTCGACCTCTGGGAGTACATCACCGAGGAGTGGTCGGGAAAAGCTTCGAAGCAGCCGTCCGACTTTCAGTCACCGCGGCGCAAAACTGGGCGCGCATCGACGGCGAGTACGCGGGCAAGGGCGTCGACCTCCTCAGCCTCCCGTGGCCGAGCTTCCTAAACGTCATCTACGTCTGGGCGCTGGAACACCAGTCCGAGGAGGAGGCCCGCAAATGGCTGGAGAAGCTCGATTCACCGCTCCCCGGCCAGCAGGCGCGCAACACCGAGCCGGACGCCAACGAAATCGACCAGCTGAAACACCTCTAGCAACACAATGAAAAGGAACAGGTCACCGTGGGTCTTGGACGCGAAGTAGCCGACGCATACATCTCGGTCCACGGTGACCTTTCCGATTTCCGCAAGGACCTCGGCAAGGCCGACGACGCGGGCAAGGCCTTCGGCATGGAGCTGGCCGACTCGATCAGCGAGGGCTTCACCAAGCGCGGCTTCAAGGACATGCAGGACCAGTGGGGCTCCACCCTCGACGCGATCTACACCGGCAACCCCTTCGACTGGGAGAAGGCGTTCGGGAAGTTCGACTCCACCGACCTGGACTCCGCGCACGAGAAGATCCTCGACCTGATGAACGATGCGCTGGCCGCCGGCAAGGCCACCGAGCACCAGTACCAGGCCGTCACGAAGCAGATCGGGGACGCGGTCAAGGCCCAGCACCAGATGTTCTTCGCCGAGCGGGACGCCGCGAACGAGCGCGCCGCCGCCGCCGACGCCCAGCGCCACCAGAACGAGCAGCTGCTGTTCGACATGGCCCGGATGCAGGAGGCGCAGGACCGGTACAACAGGAGCTTCGAGGCGATGTTCCGGGCCAACCAGATGGATGACCTGAACAACGACTTCTCCCGGATGGTCCGGGCCGTGAATGACATGGACTGGACCAAGTTCTCCCAGAGCTTCGATGACCTCGACGGGATGCGGGACCGGGTCGCGCACGTCAACGCCGAGATGTTCCGGCTGGGCCGGATCTCCAAGGACAACGCGGACCGGATGCGCGACGACGTCGCGGCCTGGATCGCCGGGGAGGAAGAACGCCACCGATCCGTGGTGGACACCACCGCCGCGGTGGAGGAAGCCGGGGTCGTCGGGGAGCGGGCCTTCCGCAAGCTCAACTTCCACGGCGGCCGGTTCCGCACCGTGCTGGCCGGACTGTTCAAGGCCACCAAGGGCTTCCGCGAACACCTCGGCGGCTTCGCCGGCATCAACGTTTTCGGCGACATGATCCGCGAAGGCCTCGACTTCATCCACAACCTCGACCGGATCGCGCTGCGGTCCGCGCTGACCACCACCAAACTCGCCACCATGGCCTCCATCGGCGGGTCCGCGCTGGCCTCCCTGGTCACCATCGCCGCTGACCTCGGCACCGTCATCGGCGGGCTCGCCGCCGTCGCCCCCGGCTTCCTCGTCGGCGGCATCATCCAGGCCCTCGTGCTCAAGTCCGCGTTCCAGGACATGGACGTGGTGCTCAAGGACCTCGCCCCGGCATTCCACAAACTGCAGGACTCGATCTCCGCGAAGTTCTGGAAGCAGGCCGCGGACCCGATCCGGTCCATGGTCAAGACCCTGCTGCCGACGCTGACCACCAACCTGAACCACACCGCGACCGCCCTCGGCGGGCTGTTCGCGTCCCTCGCCACCGCGGTCAAGAACATCCACCCACAGAACATCACGACGATGTTCGACCGGATGAACGCCGGGATCGAGGTCGCCAAGGGCGCGATGAAGCCGCTGATCAGCGCGTTCACCATCCTCGGCCTCGCCGCGTCCCAGTACTTCGAGCGGTTCGGGGCGTGGATCGTGAAGCTCTCCACCGACTTCGACAACTTCATCAAGGCCGCGTCCGCCGACGGCCGGCTCATCGGCTGGATCGACGGGATGATCGAGGGCTTCAAGAACATCGGCCGGGCCATCGACGGGCTGTTCGGGATCTTCAACGCCCTCGATTCCGCCGCGACCGCCGCCGGATTCGGCGGGCTCAAGACATTCGCCGACAACATGCAGGGGATGGCGAAGGCGATGCAGTCCGCGGGCGCGCAGACCGCGATCACCCAGCTGCTCTCCGGGATGCTGACCCTGACCCAGCGCGTCGGGGAGGCGCTCGGGAACCTGGGCGGGCCGCTGCAGTCCGTCATGCCCGTGGTGCAGGCCGCGCTCTCGGCCATCGGCACCGCCGTCGGGACCGTGATCGGCTACATCGGACAGGTGATGCAGAACCCGCTGGTACAGAAGGGCATCATCGACTTCACCACCGGGATCGCCACCGCCGTCGCGCTGCTCGCCCCCGCCATCACCCCGTTCGCCAACTCGCTCGGCAACGTGATGACCCTGTTCGGCGCGATCCTGCAGAACGTCGCCAAGATCGCCACCGCCTTCACCGTCCAGCTCGGCCCGATCCTTGACCAGACCTCGGCGCAGTTCCAGACCCTCGTCACCCCGCTCGGGGACGCGGTGATCAACCTCATCACGGCCCTGACCCCGGTCGCGCAGGCCATCAACGACAACCTCGTCGGACCGATCGTCGCCGGGATCCGGGACCAGATCCTGCCCGGCTTCAACTCCATGGTCACCGCCCTGTCCCCGGTCGCGGTGCAGATGGTCGCGGCGCTGGGGCCGGTGCTGGAGTCGCTCATGCCGCTGGTGCCGATCATCTTCGACCTCGCCACCACCATCGGCACCCTGCTCGGTGGTGCCATCACCGCCGTCGCGCCGCTGTTCACGGTGCTGATGGGCGCGATCATGCCGATTGTGCAGGGCATCCAGCAGCTGGTGGACATCATCGCCCCGGTGCTGATCCCGGCCATCGACAAAATCTCGGCCGCGCTGACCCCGGTCATCACCGTGATCGGCCAGGTGGTCGGGGTGATCATGTCGATCCTCGTCCCGGTCCTGGGCGTGCTGATCATTTCCACCATCGACGCGGTGGTGGGCGCGATCAACGGCTTCTCCAACGTGTTCATGGGCGTCGTCGGGGTCATCACCGCGCTGATCACCGGCTTCGGCGCGTTCTTCACCAAGCTGTTCCAGGGCGATATCGGCGGTGCGCTCGGCGCGCTGGGGCAGATGTTCGCGGACATCTGGAACTCCATCATGCAGATCCTCGGCGGCGCGCTCGAGTTCATCTGGAACGCGGTGCAGCTGCTGTTCATCGGCAAGCTGATCATGGGCATCAAGACCGCGCTGACCGGTGTGGGTGCGTTCTTCAAAACCTTCTGGGGCGACATCGTCGCGTTCTTCAAGATGATCCTGGGCAACATGGGCGAAGCCGCGAAGATCGGGCTGAACTTCATCAAGACCACCGTCTCCACCGTGTTCAACGCAGTGAAGTCGTTCATCTCGACGGTGTGGAACGGGATCCTGACGATCATCAAGAACGTCTGGAACTTCATCGTCGGCGGCGTCCGGCTCTACATCAACACGGTCAAGACCATCGTCACCACGGTGTTCAACGCGGTGAAGTCCTTCATCACCACCGTCTGGAACGGCGCGGTCAGCATCATCCGCTCGGCATGGAACTGGATCACGTCGGTGGTCCGCGCCGGAATCAACACCGTGCGCAGCTTCGTGACCGGCGGGTTCAACGCGGTGCGGTCCTTCTTCACCTCGGCGTGGAACGGGATGCTCTCCATCATCCGCAGCGCGTGGACCAACATCTCCACCGCGGTCTCCAACGGCATCAACGGCGTCATCGGCTGGGTCCGCGGGCTGCCGGGCAAGATCCAGGGCGTGCTGGGCAACCTCGGGAACCTGCTCTCGGGCGCCGGCGCCGCGATCATGGACGGCCTGCGCAAGGGCCTCGAGGGCGCGTGGAAGGGTGTGCAGGACTTCGTCGGGACCATCGCCAACTGGATCGCGGAACACAAGGGCCCGATCAGCTACGACAAGAAGCTGCTGACCCCGGCCGGTGAGGCGATCATGTACGGCCTCGAATCCTCGATGAAGGACAAGTTCGGCAACGTCATGGACTTCGTCTCCGGCATGGCCGCGGCGATGGCCGGCGGGTTCGACAAGTCCAAGATGGTCATCGCCGGGCAGGACGCGGCCAAGGGCCTGGCCGAGGGGCTCAAGGCGGAGAAGTCCACCGTGCTCAAGGCACTCGGCTCGATCACCCCGGACGCCACCCTGTCCGCGAACGTCACCACCGGGGCCTTCTCCAAGGGGGTCGGTGTGCCGACCCCCACCGCCGGGAACTCCCTGACCATCAACGAGGGCGCGATCCAGCTGGTCTCCCCTGTCACCAACCCCGAGATCGCGGCCAACAAGGTCGTCGACGGTCTCATCAACTACTCGAACCTCTAGGAGACATCGGTGTACAAGGGCTACCTCCAGCTGGACGGCACGGAAATCCTCAACGGGGCGCGGGTGAAGAAGTACATCCAGACGCTGCTGCCGGGCCTCGACGTCAAGTGCGACTTCACCGGGCTGCACGACGCGCTGGGCGCCTCCGGCTACAACACCCCGGTGATCGACAACGCGCCCTGGTACGAGCCGTCCAATACCCCCACCGGCCGGTTCTACGGCTTCGTGCCGCTGGGCCTGACCGGGGCGGTCGACTCGACCCGGGAAATCTCCTCCACCGAGCTGACCACCTCCGGGGCGGTGCACACCTCCCCCCGGCACGGCTCCCGGGAGATCCAGGTCAAGGCCCTGGCGGTGGGCGCGGACGAGGAGGCGGTCGCGGCCGGGTTCGCGTGGCTCAAGGACGTGCTGGAGAACACCGACGAAACGACCACCAACGCCGGGGTGCACTGTCT
>Ga0065715_10000444_pt1 | contig 17839 bp, 17 predicted proteins | sample MisBulReplicate1_FD_59102 | JGI IMG/M metagenome (GOLD analysis project Ga0065715, IMG submission 59102) | Miscanthus rhizosphere microbial communities from Kellogg Biological Station, MSU, sample Bulk Soil Replicate 1 : eDNA_1 v2 (version 2) | ecosystem: Host-associated > Plants > Roots >...
TTATGGACTTGGCATCTCTTTGGGCGAAGTCATACCTCGTGATACAATTCTTTTCTGGAAAAAAACACTAACACAAGAAACTGTGGTAGACTATATAGAAAAAATAATCTGCAGATACGGGTATTTGGGAACTTATGACGAGGTAAATCAGAATGATCTAAAAATCATTGTAATTAGACATAGACTAGGTAGAAAAGGTTCTCAATTTTTTCATGGATATCTTAAATCAGCTTTAAAAAATACATTGAATATCGAGGGCTCATTCGAGCTAACCGATTCGTCTGTAAAGGTTCAGATTAGGACTTGATGGTATGCGTGTCGTTAGTTTAGATCATGTATTGAGCGAACATATTCTGTATTAAGTTTGTAAGATGCCAATGCTTGCCTGTATTATAAAATGTGATCAATTTGTTTATTCAAATTAATATAACCAGATTTCCATAGAGGTACGAATGACAATCATAGGTGACGCCTATCGGTGGTTGTATAGCCGAATTTCATCTCGTCCTACCAATTTTAGTTGGGTCATAGAAAATCAACTTGCAGGTAGCGGATTGCCCATGACGTTCGATCAATTCAAATGGCTAAAGGATCATGGAATCAAAACTATTGTGACGGTAAGAGAAATCTCACTTCCCTCTAGATGGTTTACCGAGATAGGTAATGATAAATATAAGTCCAAGGATAGTGATAACAAAGACGATAACATCAATTATCTACATCTGGAAGTTGAAGATTATAAAGCGCCTACAATTGCAGAATTAAAATCGACAACTGTTTTTCTTGAGAGTGAAATAGAATCCAATAGGAGGCCGGTACTGGTACATTGCGCAGCTGGCAAAGGTAGAACTGGAACAATATTGGCCGCTTACTTGTTAAAGAAAGAACATTTGAATGCTGAGGAAGCCATCAGAAAAATCAGGAAATTGCGTCCAGGTTCGATTCAAACCCAGGTTCAAGAAGAGGCAATTCGTCAATATGCGAGTTCTTTGAGTACTGGTTGAATAATCCAAACCGTTATCTATTATGTGATTGCTCGGAAGTTCACTCTAAACCAATCTAAGGTGGGTCGTAAGTAATTGCTCTGAAAGGAGGGAATGAAATTTTTGAATTTTTGTGGCCCTCGACACTAAACTGTGGAATATCATCAGTTATAGAATCTCATATAGATATCGTAATCATAAAAATATCGACAACCATTAAGAAATCTCAGTATTAAGATGGAATTGATTTAATTAGGGTTTCAGTATACACAAATTCATGAATTTTGATAGATTGGAAACCTATTCGGAGGAGGCCAATCAAGCGAGGATTAGCGATCAAATACAAGTAGCTGAAAAATTAGAAGAGGAGATTATGAAGTGGATTGCAGAGGAAGAACTTGTATTCCCGGTGGAAAAGGATGTTCTGATAAATGGGGACAGCGCCTCGTTCTTGTACAAGAATAACAAAACTTATCCAAAATTATTTGAATTAATAGCTAGAACTCTCCACCTCGAAATTCCCATCGAAATAAATAGTTGTAAGTTTGGTCCAGGCGAGATCATTGTAGTTGCGCGCAATACTGATCAGGCCCGACAGACACTGCTTGAGTGTTCCCATGAACTTCAAAATCTACTCAAAGCCAAAAAGGGAAGTATTGCGTGAGTGATTAAATAAGTTTATTTTTGGCTATTTGATCATTCCCTTTTTCAAATGATTGAGAACAAAATACAATGGATGATGGCAAGTTTGAACGAGAGAGAGCCTGAGGCAGCAAGAAATTGAAAATACTGTAAAAGAAGCTGAGAATAAGAAATTGGCAAGACGATCAAGTGCATTCTTGAGTCTTAATTAAATAATGCTAAATTAGATACAAGAATATCATTGATCGGCATCAATCCCATTGAGGTTTTTCTATGGACATTTAGACGAAACGAGAAGGACGTTATTCGCCTTTACAATTCTTTATCACCTATAATGNAACTTGCAACAGGTGCAAATATGCTCAATTTTGGNTATTGGGTAGATGATGTNAAGACTCCAATTGAAGCTCAATCNAAACTTTGCATGATGGTAGGAAGAATCGCAGAACTTGACTCTTCCAAAAGACTAGTTGATGTTGGAAGTGGTTTTGCAGCACCGGCTGTTCTTTGGAAAAATGTATTTAACCCACAGATATTTTGTGTGAATATTAATTGTCAGCAACTGGCAACGTCATCCAAAGCTGTTTGTCGCGCGTTTGAAAATCCTGGCGTAATGTCAAATCCATATGAAATAAACGGTATTTCGTTCATTAATAGCACTTCATTAGCATTGCCTTTTGCAAATCATTCTATTGATAGGGTAATTTCTCTAGAATCTGCGCAGCATTTCAAACCTCTTTCTTTGTTTATAGAAGAATCTTGGAAAATCTTGAAGTTCAACGGCTTGCTTGTTATCGCAATACCCGTGACAGTTATTTCAGAAGATCCCATTAAAATATTGTTCAAGCTTGGAATTCTTGCTTTGACATGGTCGTCGCAGCATTATAGATTAGACTATGTTAAATCAACAATTACGAAGCAGGGATTTAAAATTACAGGAATCGACATAATAGGTTCACGGGTGTACGATCCACTAGCTGAATATTATTTTAAGAATAGAAAACTACTCCGAGAAAGAATTTTAACACAATATCCGTCGTATGTTGAGAATATCCTTTATAGATCCATGGTAAAGATGAGGAACACTTCAAAGAAAAAAATTATTGACTATGTTGTGATAAAAGCTCGAAAAACATGACACGAACTAATTCTATTATGATCTTTCTATCGAAACGAAAAAAGAAATTTAGATTGTAGCTAGCAGATCAAGTCTAGGAACTATCATTTAACTTAACAACTCGATCAACCCTGTTTGTAAGAATGAGAAAAAAATAGATGGGTTAGAGAGGAATCAAATCGACATACAACGTGAAATCTTTTTTTGATTGAAATCTATGCCGTACTTTACATGACTAAATTAAATAAATATCATGATGATTAGTTATATGGCCTTAATAGTCTAGCCTCTAGACCACTACATTGCTCATTAGAGGAGGAGTTTCTATTCAGCAATGCATAGATAGAGAATGCGATGGTCGTGGGAAATGATATATCTCTCTTACTAAATATCAGGGTTAGTCTCATTCAATAAATCTGTGATTTTTTAGCTTAATTTTTAATAACTAATTTAGGTCCAAAAAGACGATATGATATGAAGCTGTGCTTTCACAAATTAGATATTGCAAGATCTGGACTTTACTAATGTAACGTGTGGAACCATTCAGGAAACCTTTGAAAAAGAAAGATATTCTTATAAGTAATACTTTCATTATATTACAAATGCCCGATATTGATCTCAAGCGGAACCTCCTCATTGTAGTTCCATTAGTAGCGGCTTTGAATAATTTGACTATTCCTAGCTCTATCCAACTTGATTTGATTGACTTGAGTGTCTCATATTTTATCACTGTTGGCGAAGAGAGAAGACTGGGACTGAATTTACCCTCTGGACAACAATGTAGAAAATGTTCTTCGGACAAATTTTACTTGGAACAGATAGTTCAGGATGACACCACTTACGATAAGCCAGTGTTGTGTGAAAAATATGTGTGTGACAATTGTGGGAGAGAAATGGAGTATTGGAAATACTCTGAATAAAATTTACCACCTTTTGGCGCCGTTTATGAAGGATGATGGATTTAAATTGAGGCCAATTTCGAAGAATGCGAAGATTGGAATAACGATGTGATGGTAATGATGGGCGTCGTGAAAAACATAAATTAATTGAAAAAGTAGTGCCCGCCTTCCCAGAGTCCTCGTATGCCTCACATTATATTACCTCATCTGTAGCCGTAATGATTCTAGGTGCAAGTACAACTGTTAACTCCTCAAACAAACAATAACAACATGGCTGCAACCATCTAAGGGATAGTCGGCTCGATTGGACTCGATAGCAAGTACTTCTCGACTGGTCGACTGTCTGAGTGTGGTTGTACGCTTGTGTTAAGAAGTAAGTTACTTATCAATTCCTAATAGATAGGTAATACTCATGCCTGAAGAAACTTCCTGGTGACCAGAGAAAATTGGACCTGTCAAAGGTGCTACTTCAGTTCACCATGCTTTAATTATGTCTCCTTTCAAATTCTTTAGTGATTAATTTACTATACATTCTTTAAGTGCACCTGGTTGTTCTTACTCTATAAAGTAACAAAGATTATTTATCATAGCACACCAGATGGTTGTCAGCATGCGTCGTTGTAAACACAGAATGTGTTATAGACCACCTTCATACAATCCAAAGAATCGAACATGGGAAATTAAAGACAGTTTCTACACTTCTGACAGAGAGATTAGATTATTTTCATGGCGATGTGATAAATGTGATGCGCCAGTTGCAATATTTGCTGACCATAAGATTCATGAGACTGAATCTCTTTCGTATTAAACAATGAAACTGACACGGTCATCCAATTTGGCTAATTATGAAGACGCGGTGACATTGGACAACGAATCAAAATTGTGAATTGAAGTTGATCCCCTTCACGTAAACCTTACACATCACCTTGGAGAGACATCTATTTACTCATTTCTATGAACCTAATGTAATGCCAGAAGTTAAGGGAGTTATCTCTACCCGAAGATATCCTGTTTCAATTTCAAATACAAGTTTCAATATTAATCTTCCAAAACCCTTTGATCCGTACATTTGCTCTGAAACTGTCTATCTCTATACATTTATTTTCCACATTGAGTAACAACGTAGTTCCAGCATGATCTTCATTAGAAATACTATTTCACAGCTTCAGGATTCAGTCCGAATGACGCAGTTTTTCAATATGATTGTTGTCAACTAGATTTTATATGAGATTGTGGATCAAATTCTAGCAATTTGGACTCAATTCGAGATCTGTGCAAGCTAATTTTAGAAAAATTAAAAAGAATAAACTGCTAAGAATTTCGAATTAGGCCCCTCAGTTTCTCCTTGAATTGCGGAGTTATATCTTCTGGTTTCAAACCATGATCTTTCGTGGCATGTTCTGCACCATTCTTGAATATCTCTTCTTCTGTCTCTCCTTTGACTACGTAGTCACAGTCGAATCCCGCTTCGCGGCATGATAGTGTTTTCATGACAGATACTCGAAAGAGTTGTATAATTGTGTTACGTTTAAAATTTAAGTCAATTAAAATACGACTTTTCAAGATCCATTAATTTCGTCCCAAATCTGATCTCATTCATTTGTAGATGCAAAATTGTCCAGGTTTTGGTAACTGAAGCCAATTCCAATTGATAGTATAGCATTTAACCGAGTTATTCTGTCTGCTCGTTATTTTTAGTGATCACGAGCTTTTAGCAATTAATTCATTCAGACTCTTCTAGTTATATAAAATATGAATTGAAAGTAATAATAAATTAAGCGATCCCTAAAATAAATACGTATTTGAGCATTTTGCTCATACATAGTAACAATGCAAGGAATATCAGAATGGAGGTTATATTTGGAACTGGTGTTGCGTGGTTCAAAATTAGAAGGATCTTTTTTTCTGTGGCCCAATTTGGTATTGGAGATCTATTGTCAATCATGCATATTGTTCTCCTCAAGGATATCAAGTTTTCTAAACAAAATCACTACAACCTGTTTTCCTTAATACTTCGATATTAAACTTATTGCTTTAGCTCTTCATAGACTNCTGCATCCTCTCCCATATCAAGTCTGTACTCGATATGAGTTTTGCTATATTGCTGGGGGAGTCNTCAAGTTGCAGATAAGGCTCTACATANAGCAGTAGGCAACAAANACTAAACTCCCTATATCGCAATCACCTATTACTNTGGCAAAAGGATGGATGAATTGAAGTTGCATTAGCCTTTGCTTGTGCGAATACTTGGAAGGATTGTGATTATTGAAAATGCATAGAGGCAATGGAACTAAGACTATTCCCGCCATTCCAATCTTGAGTCCAATACCGTTTTTCATAAGCAAATTATTTGTAAACTATTTCAAAAGCAAGTCTTATTTGGATCTCCCCTTGAATCTATTATTAGAATATCGAAGTAAGAAATTGGATTCGGTTCTATTGTGACGGATTTGCAAGATTCTAGGGATAGTTTTAACGAATGCTAGTTATGATTATCATAGTGTGACTTGAACTAATATAAATGCAAAATTACTCCCCCTGGGAGGAGAAAGGTTCGAACAATTCTTAAATTCTTTAACGCTTTTTATAACTCAAATTATTAGCATGGAGAAAGTTAAGCTGTGAAATGAGTGATTTTCGAAAATCATTAAAACCAATGTCCCATGCAATCTCACCGTTTGTTTGTAGTATGATTATTAAATACTAGTCAGAGGTATTATATATCAGGTAGAGTCTGGAGACATGGACATCATCCGACGTTGGTTATTTATAATGGGGATCGGAACAGTGTGTTTTGCCATTTCCCTTTTTGTAATACGGGTGCCGATAAGGACAATTATTGTCTTTTTTGTGATAGGAATACCTGTGGTCATATTATGGTTCTATGCAGATGAGAAATCAAAGAAACAAAGAGCATTTGCAAATATCATGTCAAAACGATGTGTTTGTCCTATATGTAAACACGAACAAGCTAAGAATTGTCTAGAACAACATTGTGCTTGCTGTCTGGTACTCAAGGGAGAAAGTATTATCGATCATTCGTCAAATACTCGGTAATGTATAATATATTTTTCAACTTAATACAACTCTTGTCATTATAACGGGCATACTACAATACACTAGGGTAATTAGTGTAAACTTAACAAAATCCCTAATTGATAGTGAATGACGCAATTTCCTACTCTTTATCAATCTGAACTAAGCTGTTGCAAAGGTCCTGCAAATATTTTTTCCTCTAAAATGCATTTGGAGCTAACATAAATAGGCAGCCGGAGTTAAAGACAGCTACCAGATGTCGTACAGTGGAATGCCAAGACTTCCAAGGTTTAACAAAATAAAGATCGCTGCCGCGATCGTAACATTCATCGTAATCATAATTGTAATGATAGAATCAGTTGTAATTGTTGAAGCAGGTCACAGGGGTGTTGTTCTTTACCTTGGTGCAGTAGAAAATCGTGTTCTTGGGGAAGGACTGCACTTCATAGTTCCGTTTGCCGAGCAAGTAATACAAATGGAAGTCCGTACACAAAAATTCCAAGCTGAGGCATCTGCTGCCTCCAACGATTTACAGGAGGTTCAAACCGTTATAGCATTAAATTATAGGATTGATCCACAAGAGGCGAATAGGATCTATCAGCTATTAGGTGTGAACTATGCTGATCGTGTTATTTCACCTACCATCCAAGAATCGGTCAAAGCCAGCGTAGCTAAATTTAACGCAGAGGAGCTGATTACGAAGAGAGAGACTGCAAAGGGTGTCATTGCTCAGGCGATTAGAAACACCCTTTCATCAAACAACATACAAGTAGAGAACGTTTTCATCACCGACTTCAAGTTTTCGGATGCTTTTGCTTCCCAGATTGAACAAAAGGTAGTGGCTTTCCAAAAGTTTCTAACTGAGCAAAATAATTTGAAGGCCGTACGAGTCATAGCAAATCAAAATGTTGTACAGGCTGAAGCTGCAGCGAGAGCAAACATAGCAAAGGCCAGTGGAGAATCCGAAGCCATAAAAATAATCACAGGCCAATTAAGATCAAGTCCTGAGTATCTACAATGGCAAGCAATCAATAGATGGAATGGTCAATTACCTTATGCATTAGGGGGTGGTGGCTTTCCATTCTTCCAATTACCTGTACCGCAAGGTCAGAATCAATCAAGGTAGTGACAATAGTTACTTCTAATCATTTTAGTAATGTTGACTACCCAATCTTTTGGCATGTTGACTCTTCCGTGGTTGGAATTGTAAAATCGTAGAATCTTCGTCTTCGTATAACAAACTGGGAGCAAATGAAACAGGTTCGGTCGTTAATTAAAAGTCATGAGATTACCATCCTCAGGTTCATCTTCATATTTTTTGTTTCATGAACTAAGACCTCAAGTAAAGAAGTTTGACCGCAATTTGTGCGCTCCAGAATTGACTGACCTACTGTCTCGCTCAAGAGGATTTCACAGGGAGGGCATATAATATGAATACGATTCTTCGGAAGATCCTTGTACTAATTTGTTTATTTGACTCACCTAACGAGCGATAAAATTGCCAAAATGAGCGGGTTGTTAGCGTTAGTTTGTTAGGCACGGAAAAGCAGAAAACAAGGTAAGGACACGAGTTCATACCTGCCACCTAAAGATCAAATTAACGTACTAATTCATCTCCCATTCGTCTAACATTCATATTACATGTGAATTTTAAAAAATCTAGATTTGTGCGCTTGTTATCCGTTAGGCTTTCAGGTTTGACGATTTTTCGAATAAAAGCTATGGATGATGTGAGTTAAAATGGATCTAATTTCTTTGGAACATGTTTATAAGATCAATAATGTTTATAAAATTGTCTTGTTTTGAATGGAAAACTCATTATTGTGTCCAATCTGCAATAGTCCTTTAATATCAGATTTAGAGTGTGGGGAGGTCTTTTGCAGCACATGCGGCATAGTCACGGTGGACAGAACGGAACAAACAGGACCTGAATGGCGAAATTTCAATTCTAGTGAAAATACTAATCGCCAACGGACAGGAACTCCCTTTTCGCTTGCGCGTCATGATAAAGGATTATACACTGTTATAGGAAATGGCAAAGAAGCTGGTGGTCACGAAATGGATAACTATCTCTATCCATCAGTGCGCAGATTAAGAACATTGGATAGCAGGACCCAAATAGATGCATCAACTAGAAATCTCAAAGAGGCTTTTAACCAGCTTGATAGGTTGAAGTACAAACTTGGATTATCAGATAGCGTTGTTGAAAAGGTTGCTTATATCTATAGGAAGGCGCATGAAAAAAAATTGGTAAGGGGTAGAACGATTTCTGGAGTATTGGGTGCAGCAGTATATATAGCATGCAGAGAAACTGGAAACCCCCGCACTATGAAAGACGTTGCTAAAGTAATAAATGTCACTCATAGAGAGCTTAGAAAAAATTACGGGATCCTTGTGTTGGGCCTTGATTTGAAAATACCGTTAGTAGATCCAATGAATTGTATTAATCGGGTAGCGAATAAGATAGGGATAAGCGAGAAGACTCGACGCCACGCCATGGATCTAATGTCTATTGTTACTGAAAGCAGAGAATCTAATGGCAAAAATCCAATGGGACTTGCAGCAACGGTGCTTTATCTGTCATGTTTAGCCTTAGGAGAATATAGAACTCAGCTAATATTTGCAGAAGCGGGCGGTGTAACTGAGGTCACCATCAGGAATCTAGTCAAGGGCATACGAAAACAATGTATTATATAAAAAAACTACTAGAAGTGCCGTGTGATTGAAAAATAATTCCTAAATCATTCGATGTTGGGCAAAGGAGAACGTCAGTAAGGTTGGGAGTATAAAGCTATCTTTGAAAGTTAACTGCTTGTCCCAAACTGCAACAAAGATAACAATTTGATTTCAATGCAATGGCAACCGGATTGCTGTTGAAGAATCTATAGATTACAGTCAAGCTAGAATTCTCCCAGGAATTGAGTAGTCAGGTCACTTCGTCAATTCTTTGTTTGTGGATTTACCCTCATCGCATGCTAAATTTTTGGGGTGGACACAGTTAGAAGTTGCATAAGCCCGTTGGGAAACGACAGATACACAGACAGCAATTGTAGCCACAAGGAAATAAAAGCAAATGGTTGCAAAAAAAAAGATTTATTTTCGCATTTTTGGCTGTAGAGAAATAAGATCATCGTCGGTTCGTATAATCCAATTTACCAAATGCTCATCGATTTTATGGTATTTAGTCAGATGCTCCTTCCGTCTATGCAACGGTATCTCTAGCTTACAAACCCCACAGATCATTCAGGTCTTAACGAGAGGTTATCCGAGGTTCTACTTAAAGAAGCTTATACTAAAATAATATGGTTTTTAAGTAAGCAAAAAATTTGTCTTTCAAAGTATTTAAAGATTAATAAGAATTAGTGAAGGCCAAGAAATCCAACTTAATAATTATCTCAACCAATCATTCTTTTTTTTATTGGGTTTGCAATCAATAAGGGCTATCCAACTAATTGAACTTTAGCATTGTAAATTTCCCAGTATCCCAGGCGGGATTTTACCCCAACTTTTCAGATTTTACAATCCAGTGTCCAGACTTCCTCCCCAGTACTAATATACCTGCAAAATTTCCCTTTCTATAGACTTTGGCATGTTCCTTACTACTTCCAATCAATGACAGCAGAATATTGTCCTTCAGATGGTAACCAGCTTCTATCACCTTCATATTTAGCTTCCCACTTGCCTTCACGATAATTTTTCGGGCATCAGACCAATTTCCCTTCCATGATAAGACTTCAAAATTTCCAAAATGAAAAGTCGAAATGGTATATCCCTCAAGCTCACAGTTGAAGCTATTGTTATTTTTTTTGGAAAATGAATTCATCCACTCTACCGCCTTGGTTCCCATACCTTCCTCAACGGCAAAGTTATCTGCATTTGGCAATATCAAATATCTTGGGGCTCTGTTATTTTAAGGAATTCGACCATGAAAGTTGTCGACAGACAGCTGGATGTGAGCTAGTATGTATGATTCAAGAATGAAATAGGATTCTTTGGCTTTATTTGTATGATGATTTGTAAAGTTTAATTTGATGTTGAACATGTTCCTTGTTAATGTCAAGTAATTCTACAAGCAACATATGTTTAATAGTTCAGTCTGTTTGATAAATTCAAATTTATCAAAGCACGCTCGTATTCCCGTCCCTGTTCACATAAGTTCACATACCCAAATAGCCAATGTAAACTAAACAATGCCGCCGTCCGTGATTCAATCTTATGCGCTCCTAAATCTAGGTACAGTAATACCACAGAGAGTAAGGTTTAACACCTTCTCATTCATGTGGTTATTAGAGTTATTGACCGGGCATTTGTTATCCATATTATCACACAGTTGGAATTAAATAAATTTTCATGGTATTTTATATTGTCGAGTTTGTTCCTATTAACTACGCCTCATTAAATTCTTCTAGGATATGAGAGTGAATTATTAAAAGATCAATCAATCACAATAACCATTATTGATGATTAGGCTTTTTGGCAACTGCATCGACGGTATATGTGACTGTAAAAGGTTCCCCACTTGTTTTATGAAACACCAATGCGCTTCCAGTGAACGCCAAAGAACCAGTGCTAATTGGCGTATCGGTAACGCTCACCGGTGTGTCCGTAAACATGGTCATTGTAGAAAGTGCGATCGTCTGATTAGTAGGAAGGGTTGCGTGATAGGGTTCGCCATGTTGTGCATCTGGTAGAATATTGGGATCATAATTATGAAGCACCTCTATTTCAATAGGTTTACTTGCCGTAAAGGTAACAACGCCTGTCCATATTTTGCCATCATCTCTAAGTGGGAGAGCAAATACCGTCTGGTGTGGGAGTTTACCTGGTGGGGTAACCATTGGAGATGCTGGAACAGACATCTCTGTTTTCTGTGAAATATAAGTATCGTTACTCGATGCGTTATCAGATGTAATTTCCATGGTGGACTGCGCGGATGCGGAAAACGAAGTATTGGTGCAAACAAAACCACCAAGAACTAGTATCGCGCCCACTATTATTAGAATATTTATTTTACAAACAAACATGCCTGTAGATAATCCCTGGAGTAAATAAACTATTCATGTCTGATTCCATTTGTTATCTAGTTAAGATCTCAGGGTAATATGGAGGCAAAAAGTAGCAACTTTGCCCAATGCCCAAAGCCTTCGTATTGAAAGCTGCCTCAGAGAAAAGTCAAAATGGTAATACAGATTTACCACAAATGAATTTGGATAGTTTTGGAGCGCCCATTTTTTCAATTGATATAGCTGGCTTTACTATCAGAAAAATCTTTATGCAACCAAGTTAGTCCAACATCATCTGTCAATCGGCAAGCAGATAGACCACAAAACAACACTGAGGTATACGACTTTGTTTATGGTTGCCTCAGTAGTGATTGCTAATTCCGTAATTGTTTTTTCGGATTCAATGTATAGATATCCTATCATTCTATGGATTTTAAATATAACTGGATCCGTTGCTTCGGGTCTGGGTTTGGTTGCTGTATACCGGCATGGACTTCTTGGACCTCACGGAAAATCCTATCTATTTCTTACTATTGGCCTCATTAGTTGGTTGTCAGCCGATCTAACCCTCACATACTATTATTATGCCTTAGGGATAGAAGAGGGAAAGTTAATTTCTTTTGCAGACTTGTTCTGGATAAGCGGATATGTCTTTCTCACCTTACATCTGGTTATAACACTCAAATCCTTGAAGAATAAAATCAACCTTGGAATCATAATTGTAGCATCCTGCGCTACTTTGTTACTAATTGCCTATGACATAATTAATTTAACTCCTTCATTTTTTCTTACAGATGAGGACCTGGCTGCCTTTGTCCTAACTATTACTTATCCTATTTTGGATTTGTCATTAATAATTCCCTCTGCGACAATCCTTGTAAACTTAAGGAAAGATTATCAGCAGGCGATTCCATGGTTTCTCTCTTCATTATCCTTATTAGTTAACGCTATCGCAGATGACGGCTACGTACATGACTTTGTAAACCACAATTCCCATAATCTTTGGTTCTGGGATCTTTTCTATGTTACAGATTTTATTATTATGGCAGGTGCTCTTTTTTGGTACAACAGATTTCACATTTCAAATCAGTTGATGAAAGCGAGAAATTAATTTACATGATGACTTATCTTAAAACAAGCTAGTTTTTAAATTAAGGTTATATCTTGGGACTCTTGAAGCTTATGGATCCTTTATGCGTACGGCATGCGAATAACATTACTCTGAATTTTTACCTTGTACGAAGATTTTGGTGATCGGTCCTCTGTAGTCTGATGGAATATAGGGTTAATGATATCACAGTAATTAGGCGACAATAGCATTCATATGCCTTCTTCACGATATTATTTATCAAAATGAAGAAGGCAAAGTGTGGTCATATAATTGAAAAAAGATATGCAGATGCTCATGACGGCCTATGCAGAAGATGTCATTCTAATTTTTCATTTTTAATAGATCTAGAATCCAAGTACGGAGAAGATGCAGTAGTTCAATACTGGTATGCAATGATCCTTACTCATCTATCATCAGGGGAAGACAAACAGAGTACTGATTGCCTGATTGAGCACTTGATTGCCTTTTATCAAAGAGAATTAATCATGGTTCCATCGAAGGACAGGTACATTAAAAGGATGTTATACATGCTGACTTCATTGCTGCATCCATTTGATATGAAGTCTTTAGAATGATAATTACAGCTGAAATCTAATCCCTAATATACAAGGAGTATAGTTAACAAATGTCAAATCAAAAGGTTTCAAACGGACTTAGTTGCAGTTTTTATCATAACAATAATTTCGATTACAGTAATTTTCATAATAATTTTCCTAATTCCACTGGCGAAGCTTTCAATGAATCTAAAAATGGATAATTTGTTCTAGTTCAAAATTGACATGTAAGACTTTCGTACATGCATGAACGTAATTTTGAACTAATCACAGAACCTCAGCAAAACCCATAAGGACGAAACTGGCAGTTGAAGTTCCAATCAATATGACAATTCTACTTTAATTTCTGTTACAGGTGCTTTTATTCTAAGATTTGAAAACGTTCTAAACAGTGTTCAAAATATGACATCCGCCAGATTCTGAGTACGTTCACAATGCATTAGTTAATTCATTGAAGTAAGAGACAAGGTGCTATAAGCAATTTAGAAATTATCTTCTGTTTGGCAAAAAAATACCATCTCAACAAATTTGTTGTCGTCGGCTTTCCTGTTTGAATAAATATATTCCAAATTCCTTTCAATGCCTTGAATATTGTTAATTGTGGAAGTAACGAGTTATATTAATGACTTAGCTAAAATATTAATTCTCGCAATTACGTGCATAATCAATCCCTATTTGAAGTGTATTGAATTGTCAGATGTATAGCAATTAACTATTCGAGAATGTGATCGGTAACAAGGTCCATTAATCTAGCTACATTCTAGTTGACGATTATTGTTGAATCGTCAGATTACATTGACTGGGTAATAGGTTATCATTATATCGTCTTGTTTAAACCTGGTTTTCAATTTTTTCTTATAATTCTTTAAGAATTTAATCGTTTCATTCGTTTTGTCAGCTATCACCTCAAAGCCTGCGGACGGTTCCTCGTTCAATCGACCCTTTTCATCCTTCCAACTTCCCGTGGTAGGTACTAGTTCAGTTTTTCCACCGAAGGTGTCATGTAATTCCTCTTTGGTCTTGATAAATAATGATCGTTCGATGCGAGTTTTATCATTATACAACAAGGGTAAAATAATTCTTATTGAAATCTTCACGTTTGTAGAATTCAAGTATCAGAATATTCCTACACGGAGACATACATTCCAAGGAAAATCGGTATGTGCACCAATAGTGTCCAATTCGAAGGCATTACTCCTCTGAAAAGTATTTTGCAATTATATTTTGCATTTTCAATTTCATGACATCCCTGTCACTTAAAGTTTCAGGATGTTTTTCATTTAAATGTCTTATCACAAATCTAACTTTGTCTCCACATATCCTACATTTTGATTTTCCGAACATTCATTTGAAATTTGCATATTGGGATAGTAAAGTGTTGCTGTTTAGGCGTGTTTTAAGACCGAAATATCTCGAATTGATGCTCATTAAGAAAAGCCCAATGAATCTCTTTATTGGAGATATATTTCAACTCGGTAAGATTTTCTGTAACTTAGTGTTTAAACAGTCTATCTTTCATTTGATGGTGTATTTATTTTTTTGATAAATGGATCTGCGATTCTATTACGGCCTACCACCCGAAATTTGTACTGCTTTCCATATAAATTGGCATAGAACTGTGAATAACTCTTAGCTGCCTCATATGTGGTAAAACTATGTCTTAAGCTTTCAATATTAACCCTTTCGCCAAATACATCTACTATTTCTATGATGTAGGACTTTGGCAGTCTTTTCACATGGTTTACTATTATATACACTGTGATTAGTAAAAAAGCAACAGCGACAAACATGACTATTACATGCTCAAAACCCCTGACAAAGTTTAGTACATAGTTTATTACATTTTGTTCCAGCCATCTGTACGCTACTCCGAAAAGTGCAACAAATGTATTTATGATCAAATCAAATATCATATTAGCCATCTTGCCTCACCGTACAAATACTATTCACTGGATATTATATAAAGAACCATAAATGTCTTTTAGCCGACCTAATGATAATTTATGATGAAAATAACCAATTGGTTATATTGGTTTAGATAAAAACAAATATCAACATCGATGATATGACGTTTAAAATCATTACATCGTTTTTAAGTGTCAATATCGGCTTGGAGTCTATCTCTTTACTTTAATCCCACTCTAGATATTTTTCTAACCCCTTAAATTATCGAAATTGGACTATTGTGATTTCGATGTAGGTATGATCAGTACAAAAACACAATATGTAAGAACACCTCTTCGAAACATGACTACTAGCACTTTGACACCATAAGGCAACTGCAAGAGTAGTGAATTACTATTATTTCGAGCAGAACTTAGGACACTATAACGAGATCGCGTAGACTATAATTTAATATATTGAAACTCAATGTATTAGAACTTAGTCACGATCGTGTTTGGATTTTTGACATTCACTGTATCTCCCCTATACTTGTCTAATCTGTTTTCTTTGTATTTTCTTTCAGCATATCCAGAACTAGGGAATTACATTATCGGACCAATAGCGAATATGAATATACCATTAGTAGTTGAATCATATTTGATCTGATTCCCTAAGCCAATTCTTGATACAGTCAATACAAAGATGATATTCCCGTGGGTCGATGCCGCTTGGCGAATAGAAAGATTTGTACTTTTCAGATTGTTTTCTACAAAAATCACAGTTCATTGTCAGATTACTGTTCCATTGCTATACTTTTGGATTTGGTTTATTTTACTAACATATTGATGTTCTGCAAGTCGAGTATCAATATGTATTCCAAAATCAAATGCATGTCTACAATTGCTTAGAGATGAATTAATACGATGAGTATTTTTTACTGTGAATATTAGCCGCTTGACATCACGATTATAACATTTAAAGCATCGCGGATCATATCGTCGCCTTCTTTTTTGTCCTGACTACTCTAGTCATATTTGATATTCAATTATTAAAATGATTTAGGATAAATAACCATGATATTTACCAAATTCATTTCATAGGTAATAATTCTTTTTGAGTATATATTAGACAAGAATAATGGAGGAATTTCATATATTTGCGAAATATATTTGTCTTTGCAGGTACGAATTGTTAGGTCTCTTGCCTCATGGCTTACAACATGACTAGATGGATGATTCCGAGGATTAATCATCCATCCCACCTTGAGTTGAATTCGTTTTCATTTTTACCTACCTTGCGATAGTGATGTCCTGTTTTGTTACACTACGTCGGATAGCTGCGTCAGTACATTTCTTTCTTACCCCATAGCCTTATGCCGGATATGCTGGAAATGTGTGATAATATTTTTTGTGAAATATGTTTGACGCACAATGTTACTAAATGTTACTAAATTAAGTACATTAATTATGATTCTTTGGAATAGTGAATAAGAAACTTGTTAAGAAGTGCTGACGCATATTATGAAATTCGTTATTTCCTTCTCATAGCAACTAAAACCAGTTTTTCACCATTTTAGAATAATTAGGGTCTGTGTTATCAATTGAATATGTCCATATAGATCCATTTGAGAAGCTATTATGAAATTCATACGACCATCCAACAGGGCATATTACAATTGGATGGGAAAAAGTATTAGTCCGAAATGACAGATAACGGCAATATTACAATTCAACGCAAATTGCTTCAAGACATATTTTGGTTATTGGCCACTGACAATTACTCTATTTTATAACAAATATTATGATCGTAAACTACCAGGATTTCTAAATCACAATAATATTTACGTCAACTAGAACACGAATTTGTCCTACGTTAAGTTCGATAGGGCCTGAAGGCGTTTCTCGCTCATGTCTTGAAGGCATAACTGTAACTGGGACTCACCACCTTGCCATTATCCACAATAAGAAACTCTGTCTCGATAGGAAGTCCTCTCATGTAACGAGAAAGACTTCTTTTCACTCCGTCAGCGTACCGGCTTTGTGCTTCAAGAGTTGTCCCGGAGTAATGAGGTACCATCGCATGATTAGGCATATGCCGCCAGGGATGATCTTTTGGCGCAGGTTGAGGAAACCACACGTCACCCGCATAGCCTGCTAGATGACCTTTCTCCAGTGCTTCCACCAAGGCTGAGGTATCAACGATTTTTCCTCGTGCACAATTAACTAAATATGATCCCTTTTTCATGCTGAAAAGTAGGTCGTGGCCAAAAAGGCCTTCCGTTTCCGGTGTTAATGGAGTGGTAATACTAATGACATCGGATTGTTCAACTAATTGCTGCAATGGTGTATATCGTATACCAAATACAAATTCCTCTGCAGTTGTCAGTCTGGGGAGGTTGTAGTATAAAATTTTGACGTCAAATGCCTTCAGTCGTTCGCACACCCGTTGTCCAATTCTACCTGTGCCTATAATTCCAACAACTTTGTCTTCTAAATCATGAGAGTAAGCGGCAATTTCTGCAATATCCCATCTACCATCAAGAACCTGTTTGTATGCGGGCATATAGTTTCGCACAAGTGCCAAAATATGCATTACTATCTGCTCTGCGAC
>Ga0065715_10000600_pt1 | contig 17837 bp, 18 predicted proteins | sample MisBulReplicate1_FD_59102 | JGI IMG/M metagenome (GOLD analysis project Ga0065715, IMG submission 59102) | Miscanthus rhizosphere microbial communities from Kellogg Biological Station, MSU, sample Bulk Soil Replicate 1 : eDNA_1 v2 (version 2) | ecosystem: Host-associated > Plants > Roots >...
GGTCCACAGGATGAAAATGGCGAGCCGACTGGCGGTCAAACAATGGCGCGGACAACGATTGAGTGGACTTTCCCAATCATTGAAAAAGCCCGCGGCGCATTGTTTTACGACATGGGTTTCGTGAATAGCGACGCATGGTCTTTTGGGTTCAATCACATGGCGTCGGATATCGGTATCGGAATCCGGCTGGATTTGCCGATCGGTCCACTACGCCTCGATTACGGTTATCCGGTGATGCGTGACGGGTACAACGGTGGCGGCCATTTCAACTTCAACGTGGGCTATCAATTTTGAACGAATATATGTGGTTGCAGTCTAACGCGATTCGTCCAACCGTATCCTCTGTTTCTATGAAAAAGTCTCTGTTAATACTCTCTGCGCTGACGCTGGCCGCTCCGATTGGGGCCTTCGCACAGGGCACGGGCAAAATTGGAACGGTTGATATGCAGCGTGCGTTCAAGGATTACAACAAAACCAAGGACGCCGAGGCAAAAATTAACGACGCCAAAAACGCCGCCAAAAAGGAATACGATGACCGGGCGGAAGCTTATAAGAAGGCGCTCGACGAAATCAACAATCTGAACAAGCAGCTTGAGTCTCCGGCATTAAGCGCGGACAAGAAAACGGGCATGGCCAAGGAGCGCGATGACAAGATCGCCAACATCAAAAGCATGGAACGCGAGATCAGCGACTTTCGTCAGACGCGGGAACGCCAATTGCAGGAGCAATTGATGCGGATGCGCGAGGGGATCGTGAAGGAAATTACCGACGTCGTCATGGAAAAAGTCAAAGCCAAAAGCCTCGATTTTGTCCTGGATAAATCGGGCGCCAGTATCAACGGNGTCCCTGTAGTGCTGTATGCGCCGGANAACGTTGATTTCACAAACGAAATCATCGAAACACTAAACAAACCCGGCCGTCCGACAGCTTCGACCAAAAAACCTGCAGCAGGCGCGTCCGTCACCCCNGCGGCAGCGAGAGCAACGAAGCCCTGAGGTTCGTTTCGAATTTCAAAGATACACGCGGGCCGAAACTCGCGTGTATTTTTTTGTACGGATGAAATCGCGCGTTGGCACGGCGATGGTCGTGAGCAGTTGCGAACTTCCAGAGGATGTTTCCCAGATTCCGAATAGCGAAATGCGCGATTACGCTCCTGCTCGCGTCTTGGAGTGGTTCGTCCGCCGCGGATTGGCAGGCAACACTCAGCAAGGAACCGGCTGGGAACTTCCCGGAGTTGCGACCTCTGCGCGCGTTTTATCGCTTTGGCTGGTCTGGAGTGACCGCGGCCACCGGTGAAATTCATTTCACCAAGCCATCGAACGACAGATTTCAACTCGAAGGTATCGGCCGAACGAGTGGCTTTGTCCGGGCACTGTGGAAACTGGATGTCACGCAACGCGCCGCTGCGAACTCTCATACACTCGCTCCCATCGAAACCCAGCAAACCGAAAATTACCGATCAAAAAAAATCGTTACTCATCTCTCCTTCACCAACAGTCGAGTCACTCGAGCACGAACCGAAGGTCAAGGCGATAAAGCTGAGACGAAAAGCAAAGAGTTTGCCTTCCCGAATCTGTTTGATCTGCACTCAGCGGCGCTTTATTTGCGCAGTCAGCCGCTCAAACAAGGGAGCGTTTATCGCCTGGCTATTTATCCAGCCACAAACGCTTACCTCGCCATTATCAAAGTAATCGGGCGCGAAAAAATCTCCGTGCACGCCGGCACCTACAACGCCATTAAGCTTGATCTGCAACTCAAACGCATCGGAAAGCATCTCGAATTGGAGCCGCACAAGAAATTTCGTCGCGCCACAATCTGGGTTTCAGACGATACCGAACGGCTCATCCTTCGCATCGACGCACAGATTTTCGTGGGAACAGTTTTCGCCGAATTGCAGTCGGTGCATTTCGATAATCCAAAATAACGCTAATCGGGCTCCCATTGACCACGAATCGGCGGCCCGGGCAGCGGACGCATACGCTGGCGATAGGGATTATAAAACCGTTGGCGCGGCCCGGGCACCAAACGCAATGCCGCGAGCGTTTCCATATCCAGACGACCAGTCACCGGAAGTCTCATCTGCGCTTGATAGGCGCGCAGGGATAGTTCCATCGCAGCTCCGTAGATTCCGTCAATTTGTTCCCGATACAGTCCATACCGCGCGAGGACGATCTGCGCGGAGACAATCACATTGCGTTGCACGCCGGGAGGGGCGGTTTGAAATGGCGTGCCGGCGAAAACCGTACCGGGTGAACTGGCCGGACCCATGGGGTTTGAGGGAAAAACCTGCTGGTCTTGTGGCGCGTTACTGAAAGGCTGGACCGGAGGGGCGGGACTTGGGTTTTCCGTGTCGTCCGAGGGAGCCTCGCTGGGCGCAGCCCCCGCCGCAGGAGTCGGTGACGCAGGTTTCGTTGTTGGTCGCGACGACCCGGAAGGTTTGATCCCGAGCGATCGCAGCGTCTCATCGTTGAGCTCGCCGCTAACCTGCAGACCATTGCGAATTTGATAGCGGCGAATCGCTGCAGTGAGATTCGCGTTGATGTCGCCGTTGACTTCGCCATAGTAGAAACCTTCGTCCTTTAAAGTCTGTTGCACGCTCTCGACGAGTTGGTCCGCCCGCATCAGCATCATCGATCCCATGAAGATCACCGCAGCTGTTGTGATTTTCATGGTTATTCGACGACGACGGCCTTTACCTATTCAGCGCTCTTCTGACCGGTGGCTGCCAGTGCTGATTTGTGCTGACTCACCACGTTGCGATACCGCAGAATTCCGTCAGCAACCGCTGCCGCTAATTGGTCGCGATAATCCTCGCTCGCAAGTTTCGAAAGTTCGTCCTTGTTCGTAATAAAGCCGCCCTCAATCAATACCGCGGGAGAACTCACGTTCGCGATCACAAAAAATTGTTTGGGTTGCGTCCCGCGGTCGACGGAACGGGTCCGCGCCACCAGCGCTTCCTGAATGAAACCGGCGAGGCTTTGGCTCTCTGGCTTGGGCGAATTGGACGGCGGCCGCGAGAAAAACGGAAACCACGAAGCGAAACTAGAGGCCGAGTCGATCTGATGGGCGGCATAGTAAGTTTCGACTCCGCTCGCGACCGGTTTGTTGTCTTCGTTGAAATGAATGCTGATAAAAATGCTGTCTGTCGCTCGATTCCCGAACGCTGCACGATCCGCCAGTGAGACATAGCTGTCCCCGAGCCGGGTCATCAATGTCGCGACACCTTCGGAGTCGAGGAGCCGATCGACGCGGCGCGCAACGTCCAATGTCAGATCTTTTTCCATGACTCCGCCACACATTGCGCCGGAATCTTGACCTCCATGGCCTGGATCGAGAACCACTACTGCGAATGGTTTGGACGTCTGGGGCTGAGTCGCCTTTGATTCTCTATAAACTGCCGGTCGCTTCTCTTGATGAAATGAAATCCAGACAAGCGAGGCGAACATTAACAACAAGCCCGCGACCCCCAGCACATTCCAGATGGCTCGTTTCATTTGTGGTCCCCGTCAGAAAAATTCTCTTCATAATTTAATCACCGAGAAATGATGGAGCGCAATTCCTTATCTGCTAACGAACGATAACGAATCGGCCTGCTGCTATCGCGCTCCAACACTGCTGCTTCGATTGCAATAACGGCGAGTTGTTCCTGCCGATGTTGCGCAACGGCATCGCGCGGGGGCAGCTCTTTCGCTTCGCTGGCTTGCAACACCATGTGCCCGACACTCCATGCGTCGAGCGCCGAGTTCACTGCCGTTTCAAAGCTGGCATCCGGTTTGTGTTCGCTTTTCAGAAATGCTTCCATCAGTTCTACCGATTGGTGCGTGCCGCTGAGCACGGCGAAATCTTGTCGCGCTCGCGCGTAGGTTGCGCCGTTGCTCGCAATTTCGCCGTCATATTCCACTCGTAAAAATAAATCGTCCTCAGGGCGTGTGCCCACCTCCGCGAAAAGCATTCGCGTCAGATACGGCGGCCCGTAGATCTGCTCGAAGGCGCTTTTCATGACAGGACTGAGCGAATAATGCGCGAGCCGCCGTAGTGAAACATCAGCAGCTGAGCGGGTGAAGCCTTCGGTGCTGGCCAGTTCAATCGCGGCCATTCGCAACCGCTCGATGTCGCCGGGGTGCCCAATCGCTCCCATTGCGATCCGATCGTAGATCTCGAAAAGTTTCTGGCGCGTCTGACCAAGCGTGACAAATAGAATACCTTCACGATAACCCAGTGCCGCGATGGGACTGCCGGGGGCGAGTTGCCCTTCGATGTACTCGCGCCGGTTCGCGATGGCTTCAACCCAACGATACGGTTCTTCGATCATGCAACCATTTCTTCGAACACGGCGGCTATTTTGCTCTCGGGCAAAGTGTTGATGCCTTCGCGCGACACAATCTTGATCACGGGATAAATCTTTCCGCTGCGATCCACACCTGCTGTCGCAGTATCGGATTCCGCAGCGGTGTCGAGCGCGCGCAACGCGAGTGATACCGCTTCCTGTTCGTCCAACTTGTGCAGTGGTTTCGCGCCCCAAGTATTTTCATAATAGAGAATGCCGCGGACGGCAGGCGAACCTGACCCCGTTGCCGCATAGTCGGTCGCTTCAAATTGCGCACCCATTGCATCATAAAAGTAAAGCCGCGCTTCGGGTTTCGAATTTCCGTCGTACGTCGCAAAGATCGGGACTACAACACCGACGCCTTGCATGACGAACCCGAAATTGTCGCGCAACAATTTCGAGAGCGCCCGCACTTTGCCATCGACACTCATCTCCTGAAGCTGAGTTCGCCGAAAATATTGGAGTGAATGTTCGAGCACGCGTGCCATTTCCCATGCCGTCGCGGGCACACCAGCGATGGCCATTATGGATTGCCTGTCGATTTCCAAAACCTTGTCCGCACGATCGTAGACGACGGTGTTACCTGCAGTCGCACGGCGATCTCCCGCAACCAGAACCCCGCCAGAAAATTTGAATGCAAGAATCGTCGTCGCTTCGGTTGGTTGCCACGTCTGTTGTTGAGCCGCGTTTTGCGGGAGTGGACCGGCGACCGTTGAGCCGAACAGGCCTTTCCGTCGCAACAGCGAAGGAAAGTCGTCTGCTGCACCAGAGAAGTTCTGGTCAAATCCCAACTGTGAACGGTCCATTACTGACCCGTGCGCTGGCGATAGCGCTTGGATTGGTTGGGATCGACCTTGCGCATTTTCTTTAACAGATCTTTTGTGTCCGGTCGCGAAACGTCCGGCGAACGCGGGCCACCGCCATCGCCTTGTTTTGGTCCCCAGGGAGCCGGTTCCACCGGCTTTTGAATGCGCTCAGGCATGAAAAAACGTACGAGCAAAAGTTCGAAACGCAAGCTGCCCGCCGAGCGAAATCATTGCAGCAAACCGTGCATTCGTTAACACTTGCGAAAACAACGCTTAAGCGCGGCGAACCCTCTTGTCAGATAAATGTCCCAGTGGCAAAATTTCGGTGAGATGAAAGTGATCTCCATTTTCTGTGCAATAAGCTCGTTCGCGCTTTGGACTGCTTCTGCTGAGAGTCCCGCACCGCACGACGGGAAAGCAGCGGAGTCAACGCAACTTGAAGCTTTGGCAAAAAAGATTGACGAGCAAAACGCCAAGATCGACGCGCTTTCTCAAGAGATTCTCAAACTGGAGCAACAACTGTCGCATGCCCGGCCGGGTGTAATGATCGGAGAAGCTGCACCCGCCCCGGCATCCGCTGCCGCTCCCGGAGCATCTCCATCGCATCCTTCCGTCGAGGGCAACATGCACACCGTTGCGCGGGGAGAAACGCTCACGTCGATCGCGAAAATGTACAAAGTGACTGTGGACGATTTACAGAAAGCCAATCACATCGAAGACGGCCGTAAATTGCAGGCTGGCCAAACCATCACTATTCCGACGGAATCGCCTGCCACGTCTGCCTCGCCGTCGCCGTAAGGGCCTTCGCTCCAGTGAATCAAAAGTGGTTTCTCCGCAAACACGAGGACGGAAGCACGTTCGGGCCTGTGCGGTTCGACCAGATCACGCGTTGGGCCGCTGCCGCGCAGATCGCGCCGCACGATACTCTGTCCAGCGACGGCCAGACGTGGGTCAAAGCGCCAATGGTCCCGCAGCTCAGCATGGACTGGCTGGTCGAACTAACAACTGAGCATTACTATGGACCGACGACGCTCGGGGCATTGCGGGAATTTGTTCGGCTCGGCGAAATTTATGCCGAAACTGTCGTGATAAACAGCTGTGACGGTACTCGCTGCCAAGTGCGGGAAATGCCTGAGCTGTGGGAAACGACGCCGGCAGAAGCCGACGAAAACCAATTCCAAATTCAACTCGACGATCCCGTCGGGCCAGGTGTTGCGAAAATGTCGATTCGTCTTCAGGAGCGAATTCGCGACCTCGAACAAACGCTCCAAGAAGAACGCCGCGCGCTTGCCGAGAGTCAGCATCGTTACAACGAGTTGGAGCGAAAATACCAGGATCTTCTGCTGCGCGATCTCTCCTGAATCAGGCATCTTGTCTGCCAACTTGTTAGACCGGCAATCGCTCCTCTTCCGGTTCCGCAACTTCTGACGCGAGAATTTCCTGCTGCGGTTCTGTTTCGCGTTGGGGCGACGACTCCAACAAACTCTGCCGGCACAGCAGCGCATATTTTTGGTCCAGCGCGAGCAATTCATCGTGTGACCCACGCTCGATGAGTCGACCGTGATCGAGGACGAGAATTTGGTCCGCGTGCACGATCGTCGAAAGCCGGTGCGCAATCACAATCGACGTTCGATTCGCCATCAAATGTTCCAGCGCCTCCTGGATTAATCGTTCCGTCGCCGTGTCCACACTGGCAGTTGCCTCATCAAGGATCAAAATCGGTGGATCCTTAAGCAGCGCACGCGCAATCGACAGCCGCTGTTTCTCACCGACGCTCAATTTGACGCCGCGCTCACCGACGACACTCTCCATTCCCTGCGGTAAACGCTCAATGAACTCCCGCGCGTTCGCAGCGTCCACCGCGCGCCACAATTCCGCGTCGGTGGCAGTTGGTTTCCCCATCAAAAGATTTTCGCGAATCGATCCGTTGAACAGGAAGCTTTCCTGTGTCACTACGCCGATCGCTTCACGCAACGTGCGCAGGTCGTACTCGCGAATGGGCTTGTCGTCGACGTAAATCTGGCCGGAGTCGAATTCGTAAAAACGCACCAGTAAGTTCACCAGCGTCGATTTCCCTGCGCCAGTCGCGCCGACCAGTGCAGTGGTCGTCCCCGGCGGCGCATGAAACGAAATGTGCCTTAGCGCCTGCAATCCATCGGCGTAACTGAAGCTGACGTTTTCGTACCGAATGTCGCCGATGATTCGCTTGCTGTACCCGCGAACAGCGGCTCCGGAGACGACGCCCGGTTCAACGTCTTCGTCGAGAATTTCGAAAACACGTTCGCCCGCTGCGCGCCCAGCCTGGACCAACTGATTCAGCTGATGCAGCCGGCTGATCGGATCATAAAGAAATGCCGTGAGCATCAGGATCGCCACCAGATCGCCGAGCTTTAAGCTGCCAGTCAAAACTGCATGACTACCAAAACCCAGCACGAGCAACGCGCCGATGGCTTCAAACATCGACATCGATGGTGAGTAAATCGCCCAGGTCCGCATGACCACCAGCGTGGCGTGCCGCAATTGATCGCTGGCGCGATTGAAGCGGGCGTGTTCCTCGCGTTCGCGCGCGAAACTTTTGATCTGACGAACCCCGGCGAGATTGTCGTGCAACAATGCGTTGATATTCGATGCAGCGCGACGTTGTAATCGATAACGGCGGTGTGCTGTTAGCGTGTAACCGAGCGCGCCTGCGATCAGCAGCGGCAACGGCACTAGTGCAAGCAATGCAAGGATCGGGTTCAAATAAAACATCACCGCAACAACAATGATGATTTGTAAAACCGCGACCACACCTTGCTCGATTCCGTCAATCAACACGCGCTCGACCGAGTTCACGTCTTCGATCACACGCGTCATCAGGTCGCCCGTGGCTCGGTTATCGAACCAGCGCAACGGCAGCAGTTGGATATGCGAATACAAATCGCTGCGCAGATCGAAAATCACTTTCTGCTCGAATGTGTTGTTCAGAATGATCCGGAGCGAATTGAATAGGTGCTGCACGAGAAAAGCCACCGNCGCGAGCAAAATGAGCGGCACCAATTTGTCCGGCCGATTCGCATACACCACGTCATCGATGATCCATTTGGTCACGCCTGGAAACACGATCACCATCAGCGTGCCCAGGATCGCGCAAGCGAGCGTCCCCGCAGCCAACCCAGGATAGCGCTTTAAGTAAGCAAATACGCGCCAGACCGTTTTCATCGCGACAAATTTACAGAAGCCCGCGAATGATGCGAATGGCTTCGCCGCGTTGAATTGTTAGACCGGTGATTGGCGAAGGCCGATTCGTGATTATGATTCGCGCGTGACGAATGAATCGCATCCGTTCCGAGACAAAATTCACATCGAACAGCTTGACGTTTTCACGCGCATCGGAGTCCCAGAAGAAGAGCGCGCGAATCCGCAAAAGTTGACGGTAAGCATTTCGCTCTGGCCGTATCACCAGCCAAGCGATCTGGCCGACCACATCGACCGGGCGGTGAACTATTCAGACGTAGCTGAAGAAACGAAGAATTTTGTACGCGATCAGTCTGTTAGTCTCATCGAGACTCTGGCGGAGAGGTTGGCAGGTCATTTGCTGAGGAATTTTCCAGTTCAAAAGGTGACGATTGAACTGCGGAAGTTTGCGCTACAGGACGCAAGATATGTTTCGGTCACCGTCACCCGAACTTCAAGCGTCGGTTGACCACGAATTGAAAGCGAAGTTGTAGGGCGCTTGTGCCAGGCGCCCCGGCGTTCGCCGTGGCGAACGCCTCCACAACGTTTGCCGCTGAAGACAGCGGCCACTACAGTTGCCGGATGAAAAGCGGTTGCTGGAAAACGATCTCGAGCGAGCGGCACTTCGCAGATCGAAATCTCGAAGTTGTGACCGATCGTGTACAAACCCCCGGCCATCCAGCTCCCCGTGCTTGGACGATAGCGCATCGCAAACCGGCAGTGATCGTCGCACCAATGACGGGCGACGGCAAAATCGTTCTTATTCGCCAGGAACGCATTCCAATCGAACAAGCCATTTGGGAGATGCCCTCAGGTCAGATCGACGATCAGAATTCTGACCCGGAGAATATCAAGCACGTTGCGTTGCGAGAACTCAGGGAGGAAACAGGCTATGAGTTGGCCCCGAACGGCGAGCTTATTTCGTTAGGCTATTATTTCTCTTCACCGGGGTTTACCGATGAGCGCGGTTACTTCTTTCTCGCCCGTCCGGTTCAATCCTCCGCACAGGGCCCGGACCGGGAAGAAGGCGAATCGATTCTCGATTGCCGCGGATTCACCAGCGAGGAGATTCGCCGAATGATTTCGGAGAACGAAATTCGCGACGCCAACACGCTTGGAATTTGCGCTACCCTAGCTGCTCGCGGTCTTCTGTCGCTAGCGCCGCACCGATGAGTTACCATTCCGCTGTTTTCATTAACACCCGACTTCAGCCGGGGACAAAAACGAGACTGGCTGATAAGCCGTTTCAACGGCTTTCAGGTCAGTCCAAAACCGTTGAAACGGCTTGTCGTCCTTGCAGTTGGCTGCACCTGGCTGAAGCCAGGTGTTAATGAGAAGTCGCTGGGCATTCGAACGAAAGCAATCTCATGGTGCTGCGAGATATTTTTAAATTTCGTGATCCGCCGGAAACCGAAACCTCCAAGCCATTTCTCGAACATCTGGAAGACCTGCGCTGGACCATCGTGAAGATGGCTTTGACGCTGAGTGTTGCGATGATTGTTTGTTTCGCGTTTCGCTCGACGCTGGTGCGCGTTATCCAGGCGCCGCTTAACCACCTCGGGTCACAAGTCGGAACGCTCAAGGCGCTCGGTATCACGGATTCGATCGTGATTTCATTTCATCTGGCGTTTTACGCCGGAATCGTTTTGTCCTTCCCGTTGCTTCTGTATTTCCTCGCGGAATTCGTTTTACCGGCGCTCACCGCCGTCGAGAAACGATTTCTATTTCCAGCAATCGCCGTCAGTTTCGCGTTGTTCCTCGCAGGTGTCCTTGTCTGCTATTTTTGGTTGCTCCCGAAAACGATTCTCTTTTTCTTTCGCGACACGGAATCGCTCGGCTGGGCACCGACCTGGACAGTGCAGCAGTATTACTCGTTCGTGACGCGATTCACTATCGGATTTGGTCTGGCGTTTGAACTGCCGGTCGTCGTACTGGCGCTGGTCCGATTCGGTTTGATCACCTACAGATTCATGGCGCGCACCCGTCCATATGCCGTTGTGCTCATCTTTATTCTGGCAACAATCATCACGCCGACGCCCGATATTCTAACTTTGATCGCCATGGCCCTGCCGATGTGTCTGCTATATGAAAGTTGCATCTGGATCGCATGGCTGATGGAGCGCCGCGCATCGAAACGAATGGCCAGTTAATCGCGTGCAGCATTCGATTCAGGATCTTCTATTCGGTGTGTTTGCGTTCGTGCTCGGCGCCGCGGTCGGCTCGTTTTTGAACGTTTGTATCTACCGCTGGCCGGTCGATCTCTCCATCAACCGTCCGCGCCGGTCGTTTTGTCCGCAGTGTAAACAACCGATTTCATGGTATCAGAATCTGCCGTTAGTAAGTTGGCTTGCGCTTGGAGGCAGATGCGCACATTGCGGGGCGAAAATTGCGTTCCGTTATTTCGCGGTGGAACTCGTTACCGCACTCCTCTTCCTTGCGATCTGGCAAAGGTTTCCGTGGCAGGTGGCAATTGCGTACTGGGTTTTTGTTTCGTTCCTGATCGTCGGAACTTTCATCGATTTTGAGCACTTCATTATTCCAGACCGCATAACAATCGGCGGAACAATCGCGGGTGTTGCTTGCAGCATTGTTGTTCCAGCTTTGATGCAGACTGATTCGCGCGTGGCAGCCGGTGTTCGCGCTGCGCTGGCCGCCGCGCTCGGGTACGTGATTCTCTGGATCGTGCTCGAAGCGGGTAAGATCGCCTTTGGCAGAAAACGAATCGTGTTCGACGGACCTACGCCGTTCACGTGGACAAAACGCGACGACGACGCCGATTTCGTCGTCGGGGCTGAGGAAAGTCCGTGGAGCGAATATTTCGCCCGTGAAAAAGATCGCCTTCTGCTCCAGTGCGATGAAGTTCGGATTGATGATCGCGAATATGGAAACGTGAGGCTGGATTTTCGTTACGATCGCGTGAACGCGGATGGCCACGTGCTAATGCTCGACGATGTAACGCACATTTCCGGCGTAACCCGCGAACTAGTCATTCCGCGCGAGGCAATGGGACGCGGCGACCTGAAATTTCTTGCCGCGATCGGCGCATTCCTGGGGTGGCGCGCGGTGTTGTTCAGCTTGTTTGCCGGATCACTTCTCGGTTCAGTAATCGGCTTGGTCACGCTTGTCGTCGGAAAACCTGTTTGGTCAGCCAAACTACCTTTCGGACCGTATCTNGCATTCGGCGCATTCACCTGGATGTTTTTTGGCGAAACCGTNCTGCGCTGGTACGGAACGCTGCTCANTCCATAATGCGATTGCGTGTTCAACCGTNCCTACAGTGAGCTCGCGCGTTAGAGGTTTGACGATACCAAATCCGGGACAAGCTTTCAGAAAATGGATTTCCCTTCCGGGCCCGTGGACTGGTTTTTACGATTACGGCCGCAGCACGCGCAAACATCGGATGGATCTAGTGCTGACTTTCTGTAATCACACGATTTCTGGCGACAGCAGTGACGACATCGGTCGATTCTTCTTGCCGGGCGGTTCGATGACGCAAAGGGTGAATGTNACTGGACGAAAAGTTACATCGGAGCGCACGACGTTTACNACCGCGGGTTTCGCGAGTGCAAAGGGATTTGGGGGTTATGGGAACTGCCTAACGAGTCAGGCGGCTTTCACATCTGGCCAGGTGGACAGGGCGAAGGCGAAGAGGATTATGAGAGAGCGGAAGAGCCCGCGCGCGTCGGAGCAGGTGTCGTTTGATCTCTACCGGGGTGGTCGAGGGACCCGGGTGCAGCGGCTGCGGGCTGGCGCAGCATCAACGCGAGATTAACTAGTTCGCACTTACACCAGCGACGGAGTCCGCGAAAAATTTGTTTACGAAGGCGCGTGTCCGGAACGAACCCGTCGTAAAGTTCGCGCCAACCGGTATTTTTTTGTCCGTAGTAGCCGGTCGCCCATCTGCGGTTCGCCATGGTTGTCAGCCGGCGCCCATAAAAATTCATTATTTTTTGGACCAATTTACCGCCGATTCCGCTGAAAGGGAGGTGGAGAAATTCGCGTTCCGGGTCGCGATACACTGCTCTCACCAAGCCCGTGTAATAACTGCTTACATCGAGAAGGAGCGCCGTCGACATCAGCTCGGCATCGCCCATGTAAAAGTATTTGTCCTTATACAAACTCTCGAACCAGGAACGGTAAGTGACGGGATATTGGTCATTGTAATGGCGAAGCTGCTCGGCAACGTCTTCGCCCTTGAGGCTGCAGGCCACAAGTTCCGCCACGTAATAGGAAGTGTAAGAACAAAAATCGAGACCCGGACTATAAAGCGGATCGATAAATCCGGCGGCATCGCCCACCATCGCCCAACCGTCACCGCAAACTTTTTCGCTGTGATAGGGCAACATCGAAAGCGCATGCACGTCGCCTTCGATCAGTTTTGCTGCGCCGAAGATTTCGCGGCCGACGGGGTTATTCAGAATGTGCGCGTGCAACCGCTGTCCCAGAGTCGGTCCCTCTGGAAATTTGAAGATGCGACTGTCGTAAACGATACCAGCGCTGACATCGCCGCCCTGCAACGGAATGATCCAAACCCACCAGCCGCGTCCGAAAAGATGGTTCGTGGCCCACTCCCGCCCAGTTCGACAACAGTTCGCGTAATCGGGAAAACGTTCGCGCCATTCGTAGCTGTCCCATTCTTTGACGCCGCTAAACCGCGCCCACACCGCATTAATTGGGTGTTCGGTATTCGGTCGAAAATACCCGAGCTTTCGTGCGATCATCGCCGCGCGGCCCGTAGCATCGACGATCCAGCGGCAACTAGCTGCGCGCTGGGTATCATCGACGACAGCGCTTACTCTTTGTCCATGGCCGCCGTTTAGTTCAAAATTCGTGACCTTGGCGGGGCGCCATAAATCGCAGCCCGCCTTGCGGGCGAGCTCAAGCAAATGCGAATCGAGTTTCGCGCGGTCCACTTGAAAACCGGGCAGGCGACTCTGATAACGTGTGCCGATCTCAACACAATCATCAAACCGTTGATCATTCCGGTTTGAAAACCAGAGGCGCAATCCCTGTTTGGGCAACTGGTGATGACCGAGATAATGCGTCAGACCCAGAATCCGGGTCATATAGCAACTGCTCACCTCGGTGGTCGATTCGCCCACCTTGCGATCGAACGCGGCTCCCTTTTCGATGATCAAGACACGCGCATTGGGCCGTTTGCGCTTCAGCATAAGGGCCGTTGCCGCGCCGGAAAACGCGCCACCGATGATCGCGACGTCGTAATCGAAATTCATCGCTCGAAGAGGATGGCCTTTGTACCGCTCCAGAGCAAGCGCAGCAGTCATGCAGACAATCCTGTCTGCGAGCTATCGCGACGCCGCAGCGACTATTTCGATTGAGCCCCCAGCACGGTGCAGGCAGGATTGCCTGCATCACGAGATGATCTTCACGAACGCGCGCTTGATTTTGCCCGACGGAATTCGCGACGGGCTCGAAGTCGTCGTGGAACAGGGAAAAATCGCCGGGATCCGTCATACGCCGAGTCTACGGCAGACAGGCGAGCCGGTACGCGGACAAGAGCTGATTGATCTAAATGGAAATTATCTTGCGCCCGGTTTTGTCGATCTTCATGTGCACGGCGCACTTGGCCGCGACACGATGGAAGCCTCGGCTGAAGCGTTTCGTTCTATTTGCGATTACCACGCGAGTGGCGGCACGACCTCGCTCCTGCTGACGACAGCGACGGCGTCTCTCAACGAGATCGTCAAAGTCTTGCAAGTGGTTCGCGATTTTCGATCAGCGATCGGGCCGGTTGCCGGTATTCATGTCGAAGGGCCGTTCATTTCGAAAGCGAAAGCTGGAGCGCAACGCGCCGAATTCATTCAGGATCCGTCACCGGCTGGTGTCCAGCAGTTGCTCGAATACGCGGACGTACTGAAGCGCGTGACGCTGGCGCCCGAACTGCCTGGAGCACTTGAAGCGATCGAAGTCTTCCGTGCTCATGGGATCAGCGTCAGCGGCGGACATAGCGATGCCTGGGACGAAGACGCCCGGGCGGCATTCGATCGCGGTATGCGCAGCGTGACACACACATTCAACTGCATGTCGAGCGCGCGCCGTCGAGGTGTTTATCGGATCGGCGGTTTGCTCGAGTTTGCGTTGAGCGAGCCAGAGATCAGTTGTGAACTGATCGCAGACGCTTATCACGTATCGCCCACGCTGATGAAAATGTTGTATCGGGCGAAAGGCCCGCACGGAATCTGTCTGGTGACGGACGCAACCGCTGGTGCCGGATTGCCGGAAGGATCGGAGTTCGCGCTCTCCGGCAAAGATTGCATCGTGGAAAACGGTGTCTGCCTTCTGGCTGATCATTCAGCTCTCGCTGGCAGCGCCGCGCGCATGATCGATCTTGTGCGCGTGATGGTGCGCCAGGTAAACGTTCCGTTAAATGAAGCTATCGCGATGGCTGCGGAAAATCCCGCACGCGCTATCGGTCTTGAAACGAAAGGTCGCCTTATCGTCGGAGCGGACGCCGATTTGGTTGTACTTTCGCCGCAGTTGGATGTAGTGCGAACGATCAGCTACGGCGAGGTAGTGTGGCCTCATTAACAGCCTGGCCTTAGCCCGGTGTTTTTCACAGACTCGCGAATTGAGCCGTTTTAACGGCTTACATCCAAAAAACCGTTGGAAACGGTTGGTGTTTGATATGCGGTCGTTATTCACCGGGCTAAAGCCACGGTGTGAATGGCAACTTATAGCGACATTAGAAATTCCGCGATGTCGAGGGCTGCACGTGGGCGGCTGAGCTTGCTGATGTTGCCGGCCCATTCTCGCCATTGTTTCGCGCCGTCATCGAATGCGTGCTGCACCTGCGCGACAACGTCTCGTGGCGACTGGACAATCACACCTGAATTCGTTTCGACGATCAGCCGGGCATTGCCTTCCTCCTGGCCGGCGACGACGTGGTTGATAATCATGGGACATTTTGCAGCAATTGTTTCCTGCACAGTCGCGCCACCGGCTTTGCCGATGAGCAAATGGTTCTCGTGCATCATGCGGGGCAGTTCGTTCGTCCAGCCAACAATCTTTATTCGGTGACCATCTGCGGCCGCGTCAATGCTTGGCCGGAGTTCATCATTGCGACCGATCGTGACCGTGAGATCCAGATCAAGTTTCGCGAGCATACGCACCAGTTCTGCCGCGCCACGCTTGGCCGCAGTGATCATGTACAAAACCCGCCGACTGGAATTGCTCGAAGGCAATGGCCGATGTGCGGTGAGATCTGCAAATGTGGGACTGACAGGGAAGCCGAAAACCTTGATTTTCTCCGGCGCAACTCCACCGCTCCGTAGCACACTGGCGCTTTGTTCGTTCGCAACGAGGAAATAATCTGCCGGGCTCCGGTACCAGGATGCGTTGATAGTGATCGAGTCTGTGACAACCACCGCACATTTGCAGACTCTTTTGGCTCCTAAAATCTCCTGGAGCACATTCGCATAGGCGGGAAAAGAGCAGACGACAATATCCGGCTGAAAACGGTTGAGTACGGGACCAAACTGCGCCTTCAATCTGGTCAGGCGGCGAAATTCTGTGTTGTAATCTGTCTTACGATCGAGCCAGCGATAAACGAATCCCCAGGCGCGCGGCGCAGAATTCACCAGCGCCAGATAGCTTCGGCGCACCAATTCGTTGATCCGGCCGTAGGCTTCGGCAAACAGGTCCCGCAATTCCACTGTAGCCTGATCCGAAGCGACGCGAGCCAACCCGTCGCGGACTCCTCTTGCGGCGCTATTATGGCCTTCTCCGAAACCGGCGGTCAGGATCAATATTTTCTTCTTCATCATTCGTTAGGCGAGACGGACCACGATCAAGCGCCGAAAGAGATGAAAGTCACTACTGAAAGTCCCGCGACTGCGGGAGACTTTAATGGATATTTGTGCCCGGCAAAGTAAACTCCTGCGGAGATGAAATATCTCAGATTGATTTGGCGCGTTGGGCGCCGGCTGGTTTGGGAAACAGCGATGGACAACACCACTGGCCTGGCGGCGCAGATGGCATATCTGCTTCTCTTCGCGCTCGCTCCCGGGACACTGTTTTTCTGGCATCTGCTCGGCCTGTTCGGCACCGATCCCAGCAGGTTGCACCGGATGTATGTTCTCTTGAAGAGCTTCATGCCGCCCGATCCAAAAGTGCAGGACATCCTGGATTCTGCCATCGCAAGTGTGGTGGTAACAGGTACGAGCGGCCTGCTTGCAAACGCTGGCATCATCCTTGGAATTTATTTCGGGACCATGTTCATCGCCACGGTTTCACGCGCACTCAGCCACATGCACGGAGTCCAGGAAGATCGCCATTGGTGGTCCAAATACATTATCTCATTCTTCATGCTTTTCTGGTTTGGGATTGTGATCGTGTTTAGCTTCAACGCTGTCGTTTTCGGCGAAAAGCTGGCCGGCATTGCGGAGGTAAATTGGCAACTCTCATTTCCGCTCCAGGCGTGGATCGCCGGGTTGAATCTGCCGCTCACTCTCGTGGCGCTGGTCGGGCTCGCGCTTGCGCTGTACCTCCTCACGCCGGAAAACTATTTGACCGTTCGTCAGGCCCTGCCGGGCGCAATTTTCTTTGCGATCTGCTGGATCATCGCGACGAAACTGTTCCAGCTCTACGTGGCACGATACGATCGTTACAACCCGACTTATCTCGCGCTGGCGTCGATCATNGTGCTGCTCACGTGGATGTATCTNACTTGTCTGCTTCTGTTGCTGGGAGGCAAATTGAACGCCATCATCCGGCGCGAACGTCANAAGATGCGCGTCGCCCAGCCTCTCGCGCCCGCNCCGGCAGCGCCACCTGCNTGATCGACGAATACGTTAAAGTTATCCGTAACAACAGAGAAAGAGCGAAACTCTTTGTGTTTTGTAACTTTTTTTACAAATCAATACTGTAAGCGTTGATCGCATCGCGCGCTCTGTTACGCTCCGTCGCAGTGGGGCGCTTCCGCATTTGGCTCGTAACTGCGCTTGCTTTTGGCGCATTGGTCGCGGGTCTCCTTCGCGCGCAGGTCAATAAAGAAAAAGAGAGCGATCAATCCGAGGAATCCGAGACACGCGCCGCCTCGACTCCGAAACCAAGGAAATCGCCAACACCGAAAACGAAGCGCCGCCATACCCCAACACCGAAACCAAAAACGAAGAAATCCGGTGCGAAGAAAAGCTCTAAATCGAAGTCGGCACAAAAAGAGGAGACGCCTAAGCCACGAAAAACGCCGGCGTCCCAAGTAGAAGAAGCGCGCGCCGCGTCCGAAACCACACCGCCGCCGCCACGGGCTATTGCCGTGCCGACTCCAACGCCCTCGCCACAACTGAAACCCGTGCGTGCCGCTCCAGCGGGCGGGCCGCCTCAGGTAGTGATCGAAAAATCAGGCATTGAGGAGGACCAGGGGTTTGAGCCTCCGCCGTCGCCACCGCCGCGCCGAGGTTTCTGGCCGTGGAGTCGCTCAGTCAGCTACCGTTACCTAACAAATTCCGTGATCGACGCGATCCGTCGCG
>Ga0065715_10088995_pt1 | contig 17791 bp, 35 predicted proteins | sample MisBulReplicate1_FD_59102 | JGI IMG/M metagenome (GOLD analysis project Ga0065715, IMG submission 59102) | Miscanthus rhizosphere microbial communities from Kellogg Biological Station, MSU, sample Bulk Soil Replicate 1 : eDNA_1 v2 (version 2) | ecosystem: Host-associated > Plants > Roots >...
GGAGAAAGACAAGCAGAACGATTGCACAGTCCGTTAAATTCTCCTTTTACTTTTTCTGCTTCATCTTCCATGTTACTACTGTTGTGTTGTTTGATTGATTAAAATAAAACTGTTTGGTTTTGATTGCTTTGAGAATAGCACCCAATAGCACAGTCTAATATTGTTTTTCCGGCTTCGTAATCTACTAGATTTCTTAAAACATCTCTATACCCCCCTATGTTGGCCTTACATTTAAAATTATGGAATACTTCTAGCCTTTTATGCTCGTTCAACCCTCCAATTTTTTCACTTCTAGTACTTAAAATGTTTGGCAAATTGAAATTAGTCCAGTAGATATGCCTATCTCTTTTATGTCCAGGGATTAATGGAGTATAGTATGGGATAACGTTCTCAATACAGTATTTGCCGTTAAAAAACTGCTCCAAGAACAATATTTCCTCGTATAGTTTCATATCCGGATAGCATGGAACAAAAGTATCCCTATCCTTCAATGAAGTTTGTATTCTGCTATGTGTTGGGCATGGAGGGCTACTCCATATAAAATCAAACTCTTTATAGTGATCCAATAAGTATTGATGTGCGTCTGCAACAATAACAGTATCGTTTGGAAATCTCCCTTTATACAAAGAGGCAATTTCTTCATTTAGCTCAACTGCTGTTATTTCGTGTTCGTCTCCCCACAAATAACGATTACCACCTAAACACGCATACAAGTTCAAAATCTTCATACTTCTTTTATTTAAATTAGGGAGTACTAACACCCTTAACTATGGTTTAAACAGTTCGTTATACTTTGAATTGGTAACCTCTTCACAATCGTCAGGCTTTATGAAACCCCAATCGTCACGAACCACAAATCCGAATAGGCTATCATTGTTCCCAGCGAACCCAATCGTTTTAAATGGTGCTCCGTCAAATCCTACACATTGATTCAATTCGTCAATAGTAACTGTCGGGCATGTCATTAATAATGCTTCTTCATAATCTAATCCAAAGGCCCCTTTTGACTCTTTTTGTATTTGTGCCGGAGTAGAATAGCCTTTAGATATTAATTTAAGTTTTGCAAGCATAAGATTAAACTGTAATGCTTGTCGTTCTGTAATTTCAATTTTCTTTGCCATCGTGTTATTCGTTTAAATGGGTGCGTAGTTCGTCGAGAGAATCAAAGCAGCCTAATGGGATATCTGAATAGTCCCGAACCTCAATTTCTCCACTGTCATATATTTTAAAATAGACAGACTTAAAATGTTTCTTTTGATATGTTATGATGTAATCTATTATCTCTTCCATATTGTTTACTACTGTTGTGTTGTTTGATTGATTAAAAAATTATTGCTTTTTCTTTTGCCAGGACTTTAATTTCTTATTGCCGTAAGCCCGAAACTCTTCTTTCTTTGAAAGAGGAACACGGAAGGTAACATTAACTGTTTCCTCTCCGTATTTCTGTGGAGGACCTGCACCTTCTCTGGTACCTCCTGCACCTTCTTTAGAATGCTTTGTCATTGGCTAGGCCGTTTTATACATTATATCAAAAGCCTCATATTCATCATATTGAGACTTATCATTATTGTAAATAAAAAACCTATTTTTATATTTTATTAGCTTTGGCGTTGTTGCTGGAACCAATATGAATCCAACTAGTTCACCTTTTAAATTATATACCGACTCTTCATTCATGACTTCAATTTTAACAAACATTTTTTACATGTAACCAATTCATTTTCAATTGTTGTATTTTTAGATACAAAACCACATCTTGTCCCTTTCCATCCTAGTTTATAATAATCATTGATTATATCTTCACTAGCATATTGAATAGCTGACCTATCATAAAGGTGAATTGTCAATTTCATTTTTAGGAGTAAATTTTGATCCATTCATACAATTATTAATACACCATAATCCAGCAGATTGCGATAAAATATTATTTGCACATTTTTTACATCCATCTTCTGCACTTATCTTTAAAATTGTCATCGCCTTTAAAAACACATCGCAAAAAGATTCGTCAACAAAACCACCAATTATTTTATTGTTTTGCTTTACATACCAATTACCGTTATGTCCTTGGAATTTTGAATATGTATTTTTATCCATTGACTATAAAATAAGATGAATGAGATATAATATAAAATGAGCGACCATTTGCTATAGTTTCCAATATTTCCATTGCCTCTGATATATTTTTGGCTATCACAAAAACGTTATCATCGCATATTTTAGCGGCATACCCAAATCTTAATATTTTAGTGCTATATTCTAGTTCAGCCATTTGTCAATTTGATTTTTTGCTTTCTCTAAAGTTTTGAAAGTCTTTGTTAGGTTTGCAGAATAGTTAGAATAGTATGCAGTAAAAAGTCCGTCTGTACCTTCAATGATTGTTCTATTTTTGTAGATAAATTCGTTTTTCATAATCTTTAGTGTTTTGCGTTTCTGATGATGTAAAGGTAACACAATATTTTGATTATGCAATACATAATCATAACTTTATTTCAAAACACTTTCAACTTATTGATTGTCAGGTAAATTATTTTTCCCATATCCAAGCATGAGCAACGGCCTTTCTATTTCTTCTCTCAATTATTCGATTAAATGCCAATGTTAAAGTATTCAATTCGATAAGTTTTGCCGTGAAGTTTTCCCAATTAGCAACGTCCTGAGATATGTAACTTATTCGCTGTCTACTTACCCCTGATTCATCGGATAACGCCTTGAATGTTATCTTAAAGTAGTCACAATCGCTTTTTAATGACTCAGGCCAATTGCTTCTAATTCGAACCTTGATTATATCTCGTTTATGTTCCTTTGCCATTTGTCTACTATTTTTTGTTGAATCTAACTCAATAAATCTTTTAAATCTTGCTCCAAATTACCGTAATTAAGAGCCGTATAACGAAGTACTTTCCATCCTTCAACAGTTGCTAGGTTGTACTTTTCACAATCCCTAGAATAACCCGTAATGGTTGTATGCCTTGATTTTGTGCTAATAATGCCTTCAAATTCAACTGCAATTTTATAGAACGGAATAGCAAAGTCGAATCGGAATCTACGCTTTTCTGAAAATTTCAACTCCTTAACATATGTTAATCCAAGATTCTTTAAAACCTGTTCGATTACTATTGTTTGCATTCCTTTCAAAATAGCCATCCCTTCTCCCGTGCTTCCAACGGATTTGAATGTATATAATTATGCCCTTCACGGCTAACAGGAAGCCACGTGGTCGTATCTAGGTAGTATTTATCCCTATCCTTTCCGCAATGCCTGTGGTGCACTTCTATTGCCATTTTTGAGGGGTAAATCGCACACATAGGATTATCTTTTAAAAACTGCTGATTTAGTTTCTTATACTCCACATCTGCAACTTTCCGCTTAGCCGACTTTTTCGGTATTTGCTTCGGTGCTTTCTTCTCTTTCGGTTCACGAGGAGAATGCCGGGTACTGTCTTCTTTGGTGTATGCTGGCATAATTTACATTTTAACCCATATTACAGCACCTTTCGGGTGTTTGTATGGTATTGGTTCGTCAAATCGTTTTGCGTTGCTTAATACCCAAGCGTAACACCACTTTTCAAGTAATGATAGGTCTTTAACTTTGTGGTATTTTATAAACTTTTCAATTGGTGCTATTTTATCATGATAGCACGTTTCTATTTCTACACTTCCAACTATTAATCCGCTGCCAGCCTCAATTATACCAATAGTTCCACGAACCTTAGTTTTGAATGAGCGCATTTCCCATAATTTTGGATCGAATTCGTCGAATATTTTATCTGACCACTCCTTGCGGACTATTAATGCTCTTTCCATTACTCTTCTAATTTATCTGGTAAGTGTCTTTCTTCTACTTCAAACTTAGCCTTTGAAATGGTATCTAAATCTAATTTGCCCCCAAATTCAATGAATAAATCATAAATAGAAACTATCATATCTAGGTCTTTAGGCTTAAATTTGAATCCTGCAATCGCTCCAGCCACGTCTAAATACTCAATTTTCTGTAGTTGCTCTGCGTTTTCTTCTTCAACTGAACTAACATAGTTGTCTTCCTTCATTATGTGGTCAAGTACATCTTGGTCTGTATCAACTATGATTTTACCTTGTTCCGTTTTGGAACTATCTGAATCGGGAGTGTAGTTTACTTTAGCAAAGAACTCTTCTATTGTGAATAGTTCGGTGAAGCCTTGATGAGGACTAGATTTATAATGTGTCTTAATAAATTCGGAAGCATCCTTATTTGAATGAATATATCCGTTATCATCTTGCAACTCCTGCTGGTCACCATTTTCATTCCCCCACTTATTAAGGACTTCTGCGTTTTCTGGTGTACGTTTGATACAAAAACCCTTATGCTCATTAATCGGACTCGTAATCTTTTCTGAAAGTGTCGGCTCGTGTTGTGTGTCTGATTGAAGGACGGTGCACCCAATTTTTGGAAGAGATTTACTCGTTCCTGCAACCCTGTAAAATTCTTTATCATAATCTTCAACAAATACTTGCATGCCGATTAACTCGAAAGCCCAGTGTTTATTATATACTATTTGGTCAACTCTTACTTTTATCATTGTCTTACTGTTTATGGGTTAATTATTTCCTATCTCTTCGTTCAATAAAATATTCTCTGTCAATTCTTTTTCATTTACAGAAAACCATTCGCCATTCAATTCGATAGCGTAAATCCCTGCTCCGTAATGGTCAACTACCGTAACGTTTTGACCTTTGTATTCTACTTTATCGCCTATATTAAATTGGTCGGTGGTTGTTTTGTCTTTCATGGTTACAATAGGTCTTCAATGTTTAGAGAAAGGCAGTTTAATCTATCATAAAGCCTTTCTGCCTGTTCTGCATTTTTCAAAGTGAATCTTTTGGTTGTTTTTGCTGAAACCACAATTTCAACTTTACCAGACTTTACATTTGTAACCATTTTTAATTCTGTTTCAACTCCGCTTCCAAATGTTGAATGAATGGGCGTTACTATAAATTCTTTTATTTTTTCCATAATTACTCTTGTTTACTGTTAGATTGATTTAAAAATTTATAGGACGTTCGCCCCAATTAAAAGCGTCTGGATTTGTTGGTGGCAAGTCAATTTGATTTTCAACATAATTAATGTCCTCAATCTGATTGAATGCTATTTTACAGAAGTTATGAATATCCCCAACTGCACCGCCTCTATTTTTTGCAACAATATTTATCATTAAATCCTTTGTGCTTTCACCGTTTTCTAGTTGTGAAATGCCATAATATTCTGGCCTCAATGGGAAAATTACAATATCTGCATCCTGCTCAATACTGCCTGACTCTCTCAAATCGGATAGCTGTGGTCTTTTGTCTGAACGCTTTTCAACCTCTCTGGACAACTGAGCAATCAAAACGATAGGTATGTTCAAATCCTTTGCCAATGCCTTCAATCCGCTTGTAAGTATGCCTAAATCTCTATCCCTAGTACTGTTCTTGTTGTTTACCGTTTCGATCAGTTGCAGGTAGTCAATAACAACCATATCTAAACCTTTTAATGCCTTTAATGAATAACTAGAAGATCGTATTTCGGTTAACTTGATAGCAGATGTTTCAATAATTTCAATGTAATCGTTACAAATCCTACCGATACTATTACCCATTTTTTCAAGTTCCTGCGCCGAAATTCTGCCATCAATTGCACGGGAATAACTAACCTTTGATTCACTTGAAATCAATCTCTGACCTAATTGTGAATTACTCATTTCAAGGGAAAAGTATAAACACCTCTTTTGTTGAAGCATTACATTTTTCATTAATGCTAAAGCCAATGCACTCTTTCCCATTGCAGGACGGGCAGCGATTACTATTAGATTGTTTCCTTTCAAGCCTCCAATCTTTTTATCCCATTCACCCCAACCTGTTGAAATGCCTGCTATGCCTCCGTTGTTCATTGCTTCCTGTGTTTCAGCCAAACAGTTTTTAAGTATTTCAACCATTGTTTTAGCCTTATTTCTGTTAAGCTCAGAAGCGATTACCGATAATGACTTTTGATTTTCTTCAAGTAACTCAAACACATCATTCGATTCATCTATTGCCATTTGATAGTTTTTTATTGCAGAATCAATCAAAGAACGTCTTATCCACAATTCCTTCAAGATAAGTATATGGTGCTCAATTTTCTCATTCAAGACACCTGCATAAGATAAATCTGTAATGAACTGAACACCTCCAACCGATTCAACTAATCCGTTTTTCTTCAACTCAACAAATAAAAGTTTAGTAGAAATTGGCAATCCTTGATCGAATATGGCTTTTAGGTTTTCATAAATGATTCTATTTGCATTAACGTAGAAAATTGAAGAGTTCTTAATTAAGCCAAAAGAAGCCGATTGAGCGTACTTGTCGTTTATAATACTGCAAAGTACTGCCCGTTCTATTTGAATGTCTTGTGGTGGTTTATTGTTCGTCATAAGGAACTGATTTTATTGTTGGTTGTTGGTTGTTATTAAATGCTGGCTTTTTATCAAATTTGGCTTCGTTTGCTTTCCATGTTGCTAATCTTCCAGAAAGGCTAAATGTTTTCTTCATTTCGAAAAGCATCTTTTTACCCCCTTCGTTATGCTCTGACCAATGCTTAAAGAATGCTGTTAACATCGGTCTGCCGTATTTATTCAAGTGGGGCTCTAATGACAATCCAAATTCCTTTTTACGTTCTTCTAAAGTTTTTGGGAGGGGCTTTACGCCCTCTATATCTTTTATATCATTAACAGTATCATTTACACTAACACTATCATTAACATTTACAGTTGATTTCGTTGAACGTTCTTCAACGTTCGTTGAATCCGTTGGCGGTTGTTGTTCATCCGTTAATTTCTTTAAACGTTTCGCCTCTGCGCTTGCTTTGCCTGCTTCACTGTATTGAACCTTTTTGGTTTCGTATTTAATTAAATCCCTTTTTAATTGAGCCTTAATCGGAGCAAACGATACCTTCAAAAGAACATCTTCAACAATTGGATTCTTGTCATTTACGTAAGCAATTATCGTTTTGAAAAGTTTGCCAGCTACATCGTCAGGAAGTTCGTTAAGCATTTCTTCAATGTCAGCGTATAATACAAATGATTTTTTCCCTTCTGCCATTATCTATGCCCTTCGTTAATTGATTTTTCTAACAGCCTTAAATGGCTTCGTATTTCTGCAATTTCAAGTTCAACCATTTCGATACTTGGATTGTCCACTAAAGTCATATCCTGCTGAACGTATTTTGCACCAGATTTAAGCAAGTCTAGCAAGTCCTTGCCGAACGACACCCTTCTGATTGCTTCACCATCTGAACCGTATAAATATAAGTGAAAGGCTATGCCTACGCTGTATTCTTTAATGTATTGTTGATCTTGTACCATATAAAAACAAAGAAGCCACTCAATTACTCTTACAGGACTTCACCTCTGTAATTTCGTTGAATGGCTAGACTTTTAATGTCTGAATCTATAATGTGAAGTCGATTCGTATGCCACAATATTAATTAATTATTCTGTTAAAACAAACTCAACTGATTAGTATTTTCTAAACTTTCCCGTAAATTTTCGATTGAGCATATTGCAGTAGGGTAATTCATTTCATATCTGCAATTACGAGTCATTGGCAAATCTATTCTACTGCATGAAGCAACAGTGCCAAATATCTTTTTGATCCGAAACCGTTCTGTTCCGCAATTGATATGATAAACAATATCGCCTTCTTTCATTGGAATAGGTTGGATTGAGTGCTATTGTTTTCCTGTGGCTTATCAAACGATAGTTTAGTATTCGTTCGGATGTGTTGGTCTATTCGCTTCATTGCTGCATCGTAATAGTCCTTATCAAGTTCACATGCTGTTAGGTCAAACCCGTAATCGTGGCAGGCTATTGCTATGCTTCCACTTCCTAAATGGGTATCAAGTATTTTATCTCCAGTGGTACCATACCTATCTAAACACCATTTATATAAAGCTATTGGCTTTTGGGTGGGATGAATACGAACTTCTTTATTTTTCATATCACCCTGTAGCATTCCATTCCATGTCCACCTGAAAATTCTGGTCGCAACATCAAAACTCGTATATGCTAGTTCACAATCTGCAAAGTTTGTGGTACCGTTATTTTTATCCCACACTATCCAACCCTGAGAATTTGGTAAAAACTCGACCATATAATTGGCACCCCAAATAATTTGATGCTTAGAAACTCTAAATATTTCATCAAAATATTCTTGATTTGGTATGCTTTTATCCCAATCAGAAGATTTAAATCCGGTCTTTAGTCCTGCACCTTTGCCACTTTTTCTTCTGGTACCAGAAAGAACATTTGCAGCATCTATACCGTACGGAGGATCTACAATAGCCAAATCAAAGTGCTTGTCTGGATAACGTGCCATCATAGCCATGTTATCTTCGTTTGTGATTGTTAGCATAATTCCTTTGAAATTAACAAACCTATTCCGCTACCGAAACACGCCCCAAGTGAATAAATAATTCTGTCTTTCATTGTTCCGAATGCTATTTTTTTAACGTTAAATGACCAGATAAAAGATATAAGGAAACCGCATATTAACACACCTATCCAAAATCCTTTGCCAATAAAATAAGTGTTCACGACAACGAAAAACACCTGTAGAAACCCTGTAATAAATAATTGTTTCATATAAAATAAAGAAGCCATTCAGTACTTATTACAGGCTTCGACCTCTGTAACTTTCTCAAATGGCTAGACTTTTAATGTCTGATTCGTATAATGTCGAAGCGAATCGTATACCACAAATGTATTAAATCATTCCGTTACTTACAAGAACAAATTTTATAGTAATGAAAATCCCGTATAGGAACCCGGAACAGATCAACAGGAACAGAATAAAATTCCATACCGCACCGCCAAAGAACTGTCCTATTGTTTTGAGCCTGCCTTTCATGCTACTTGTCGTTAATGTCAAACCATCCGATAACGCAACCTAAGCCCGTAAATGTTCCTGCTGTGTACATGATTTCAGCCTTACCGATCGGCTCCCAATTGCATGTAAACATTTTATAGGCACATCGACACCATCCCACAAATAATAGGATACTGATAATAAGAATTGTTAATCCGGCAATTAGTCCGCTGTTTTTCATGGTGTTTATATTTAGTTGATTACTTGTTTACAAAGGTAAAGAGAGGGGTGTATAATATTTTTCATCCAGCTAAAGATTATTTTGTTATACATGATTTAAAACGTCTTTTTAAACCACCCCTCTCAATGATTTTATTTTTTTGCTGCTTCTTCTCTTAAAGTAGCTTCGTCCTGTCCGCTCAAGGTGAATTTTTCCCTTAGTTGCTCGATTGTTCTTTCGCCTTTTCTGACTGCTGCAATTACCGCTTTCCAATGCTCATGATCCTTATTTAACACAGGAAGAAATTCGCCGCTATTGCACCATTCGAGAATACTTTTTCCAGTTTCGGGCGTGATGACAAACTCGGGCTTTCCAGTAAATAATCTAGTTCTATCCTTTGAGGCGCGCGCAAGGTGCTTATCGTTTATGATTTCAAAGTTAACCGTTAATTCATATTCAAAACCGTCTCGGGTTATCTCTTTTAGACCCACCTTTACAGGCTCTACTTTGCCTTTGTCATTCTTAACGAAATCGTATTCCTGTTTCTTTCGAACTGTTGTAATGATATGGCAAGAAGACTGTTTTATAGCTTCAATAAATTTGGTGTGACGAGGCGTTACTTTCTTCCAACCTGTACCACCTCCGAGTTCGTCGACAATCTCAAGACACCCCCCTTTACCCTCCCATTCGTGAGAGATTGAATCAATGATTATTACTTCAAATCCAGCCTTTTCATACATGGCGATTGCCTCAATGTATCGCTCCGGAGTATATGGAGCTTTTAGATTTATGGTGCTGAATGGTCCTAGGTCTGCGAATAGTGACGCACTGTTATTCTCGCTATCTATTACGCCGATTTTATCCCATGAAGCCATACCGCTCGCCATCAATAGAGCGGACTTGGTTTTTCCAAATCCTGACGGGGCAGCAATTCCGGCTCTAACCTTTAAATTGACTTTTGTCGCTTTCTTTATTTCCATTACTTAAGGCCCAATAGTTTTAATTTAACATCTAAATTCAACTCTATGTAATCATTCACGATTTGAGTGTTATTGATAACCTGGCTATTGAATTTTACTTGATTAAAAGTATACTTCCATTCGCCCGTACCACCTTCGCCGCAACTGTAATCCCAATCGTGCCCCTGTCGCTTATACCTTTCTATGTCACGCATGTAAAGCTCTCTGATAGGACTGTAAGGAAGCTTTAACCTTTTGCCCTTGATTCCGCTTTCAAGTTCCATGTAGAACAGTTCTACAGAGTCCTCGACCGGATAATTAGAATAAGGTTCGACAACCTTGTATTTAAGTTTCAAAGCAGCCTCTCGTTCGATAATACGCTTGAACTCTTCGAGTGAATGGACGTAGTTGTTGATATTGGCAACATGCTGCCGAACCCTATCGTCTTGCTTTGGCGAATAATAGGCTAGGTCCTCAAGTGAGTGTAGGTATAAGCTTCTTGGTTCCATTACGATAACACCTGTTTAATTCGTTCCTCGAAAGCATCCTCGCTCATGATTATGAGAAGCACGTTAAACCCTAAATCCTGCGACACTTCGATATTCTCCTTTAACTTGCCCCAATCCGAATTAAGGACAGCCATTTGAGAATTTGCCCTAAGCAGCCTGAGGACCGAAACCTCTTTCGTGTGAATTTCTAAATCTTTGTTTTTGATTGCCATAAATTTTCCTCCGTATCAATTATGTGACTTTTTATAAATCGAACACATGCACACTTTGCATTTCTGAGTGCGATTTCAATTTCTTTTTTACTTGGCATAAACCACCCGAAGAGGAACGCCGTGAATGATATGATTGAAATAATGTACATTATCTTTGTTTGATTGTTTCAACCTTACAAAGTAACAAAACTTTCTTTTTAATTCCTAGCTTTTATTTAGCTAATTTTAATAATTCATCAAAACAACTGTTCATTTGCCCTTTAACGTCCTCAATGCCACCCATTTGATCTACTTCACTTTTTTTTCTGTAAATACGAACAGCGACCTTTTTCTCTCCTTCGGGCTTCTTTTTCGCTCCGACTGTTCCGACTTTGTTCGGGTGTAAATTACCTTTTCTCATGGCTTTCTTTGATTTAATATGCGCAAAGCTAATTAAAAGCTAGTGAATAACAAAGAGATTTACAATAAAAAACACCACTCGGTCAGGAGTGGTGCTCGCAAACACACATCAAATTGCACTCTCAGCGTAAGCCTATGGCGTGTGATGTGTATGTTATCTTTAAAGAATTAAGGCTATAATAATGAGTATGCCAGTTTCAATTATAATTATTTTCTTAAGAAGTTTATTCTCCTTTTTAAGTTTTTCTTTCTTCAACTGTTCGGATTTCCCAAACTGTTCAAAAGAGTCAGATTTCACTTGCGCCGATTCGGTCAACTTTCTTTCTGACTCAAATTTATTCTCTAAGGCTTTGATTACAGTATCCTTTTCGGCTATTCGTTCCCGTTCGATAGTAAGCATTGAATCACATTTGTTTCCTGACTCGATTAGTGCGTTATACTCTTCAATAGGAACGTTGTTGACTACTTGACCTACCGAATCTATACGAATAGTAGTCAGGTGTTTTATAATCGCTCTCTGTTCGTTGTATCCTTTTTGGAGAACTGCAATTTTGACCTTAGCAATTGAATCTTTTTTATTTGATTCACGGATAATGCTGTCCTGGATTGCTTGGTGTTTTGACTCTACGATAGTAAGTAATGAATCTGCCTTTCTTGAAGCGATAGCCTTATTTTCTAATTCGCTTGGCTGTGTGGTGCATGATTTAGGGATGCACCAATAAATGAAAAGTGTTGCTATAAACCCAAGTAATATTGTTGTGTATGTTTTCATTATACCGGATCGTTTTTATGTAGGTCTTCTGGCTTTTCAACCGTGAACTGAGCAATAGCCATTGATACAATACCAGCAACTATTCCGTATTCAACAATCTTGTCGACCATTGGAGGCAATTGGTCACCGTATGTTAAAGTGATAGAAGCGCACAAAGCGGAAAAGCCTGCTGAAATTCTTTTTACACGATTGAAGAAAGAAGGCGTTTTCATACACAATCTTTTCCAAAGTATTTTTAAGTATAGTCTCTTTGCCATAATTATGTTAGTTCGATAGTTACTTTTTCACCCCTTGCAAGTGCCTTATTTATTTTCAGAAACAATCTGTCAAATGCGGTTTTTGAATCAAGCACAGCACGCTTGCCGTTTAATTGTCCAAGTCTAAGCCCAGGCCCCAAGCACCCTTCTGTTTCAGTAGCTACATTCAACTTATGTATCCTTACGCCTTTGTAGTTTGATACATTTAAAAGCAACGGAAGCATAACCTTAAATCTATTTGACATCGTTACAATAATCTCATAGGTATCTCTAGGGATCGCTGTAATGCCGTGTATCTTAACATCTCGTAAAGGGTCTTCCATAATGAAGCATTCATATATACCATCAACAAATAACTTGCTAATCATATAGTCTGAACCTGTCTCGAATTGTACAGTTGTTATTTTCATATTCTACCCATTAATGATTTACCCTTCCTGTACTCTATGTATAGGCGAACGAATTTTATTTCAAGTTTGCGGATTAAATTCTTCATGGATAATTCTTTTTTAAATACCGATTCAAGAAATAAAACGCAATGGTACAGATACCCCCCGAAGACAATACGAATGCCATATGGACAAGTTCCGGAATGGCCAATTTGATAAGTACATTAAACGTAATCGAAGCCCCTAAAGAGTTCTTTATGTCCCCAATTGTAGAATGTGCTTCTGGTTGAGTGTACCATTCGTATATACTGCCTACTATTTCCTTTATTCTATGGAGCATAATTATAAATTTGTCTTCCGAAAATAATAAATTATATAACGAAAAACTATTGATATTTTGAATAGGTTTAATTAAGTACGTCAAAATAAATACCATCACTACGTATTTGTTTTGACTGCCCTGGAGTTATGGTGATAGATGATACAACGGCCGAGTCATACAAGCTATCAGTTCCACTAGTTGCTAGTGTAATATTTGCGGATCCTCTGTTTTTTATCTCAACAGACCAATCGGCAGGTATCCCATTAATAGGAACTAGTGTAAATGCTGATGCAACAGCTCCAGTAAATACATAAGAAGCACCATTTTGAGATATAGATGCAGTAGTTCCCGAAACTATTACTGATAGCGGATTAACATTGCTATAAGTAATACCAGCACCACCATTCCACAAAGCATTTTTCTCTTCCAATGTGAATGCTTGTTTTCTGACAATAAATTCATCTAGCTTGCCATCCAAGAAGTTTGTGCCGTTTGACGTAGCTCCAAACACAAGGGGTTGAGTCGTTGAGAATATAGGCGTAGTAGATGACCCTACAGCCCAAGTCACAGATCCTATAAGAGCTGTATCTGAAAATAAATCTACATATAAAACGCCTCTATAATAATTAGCAACAAGGAAATACCATGCCCCAGTAGTCATTACTGGGAATGATGATGTAGGTGTTGGATTCATTGTAGATCCATCTGTAGATATACCTACTTGCAATCTGTTAGAATTAATATAAGCCGTAAATTCAATAGTTCCAGCACCGCCAGCATTTGAATATTTACTTACAATAAATTGTGGAGATGCTAGACTATTAAGATAAAACCATCCAGCAATACCTAGCTCGTAAAATCCTGTAATAGAAGAGTTGGATACTACTCTCATTGACTGAGAAGACGCCCTTACAAAGTTATAACAGTTACCAACCTTTCCAGTTGTTTGAGATGGGGCATTTAACAGTGTTAAATTATTATTGTATGCACCTTGATCTAAAACCAATCCAGCCTGTTCAAAATTGTAATATGCTCCACGACTTAATGGATTGCTATAATTGCCATTATTATAAACAACTGCATTAACACTATTGATTAATTGTTGTCCATAATAGTTAGTGGCAGCAATATATCCACTATAAGGCATATCTGTTGTGATTGTATATGCCCCTGATTTTAACGACAACACTTTTACAGTATCTACAAAAATGCTTGATATGGTATAGGTTGTTGTTGATACTAATGTGTCGTAGCTCGGAGCAACTATATTAAATAATGACAACTTACCAAGTACAGAAGTAAAAGTTCCTTGAAACACGATTGGTGGCACTGTGGACGATACGGACCCTAATACACCAGCCCTATTGAATGTAGCATTGTTAATAGACAATACATCAGCATTCCCTTTGAATACTATATCATGTAGAGCGGTTCCTGTACTTGTATTTAATGAATAGAATTTATCTATAATTATATTAGTAGACCTAAAATTCACATCAAAGAAAAATGTATATAAACTAGTGATATAAGACTCTCTTGTAATGTTCTCGAATTTTAAGTTATTGATTGGTATATTTATATAGAAATACGCATTCTTATATCCACCAGCAGTCATTTCAAAACTACAGTTTGATATAACTAAATTCTCAACCAATCCAGCTCCGGGACTTGCTAAATACTCCGGATGTTCAGTGTAGTTATCAATAATACAGCCTGAGTTGGCAGTAACACCAGTTATTCCATCAACAATAATGTTTTGTAGTTTGTGCGCTCCGCTTAATATTCGAACTACGCTAGATCCAGCACGGCAATTAACATTGCTTACAACCATTTCAGAAATAATACCACCGACACATGCTGTTGGTGCAAATATAGAATAAGGGCTATCTCCTGACCCAGCCCCTAAATCATCTGCATTCAATGCAACTTTATCATCTTTTGTTGTTGCATTAACTCCGTTAATAATACCTCTTGCTGACGGTCCATTAACGTGTACGCCATCATTATTATTAGCAGCGGTTGCATCATTCAAAACGTCCATGTTTCTTATACTGAAATCAAATACAGACATTAAATGTACTGCAAAAGTTTTAGTATTGATCATTCTAACATTCTCCATAACAAGATTCTTCACTCCGAATAATCTTATTCCAGAGTTCCATCCATTTACATTTGAGTGGGTTTGATTGCCCCCGTTACCATTGTAAATACCTCCGATAAATGTAATGTTATTGTCAACACATGATCCTTCTGTGATAGCATAATTACCATTTCTAATCAAAGGAGTATTCGATCCACTTCTCAAAATAAGACCACACCCAGCAAGACATTCTATAGTAGTATTGCCATATATTGTAAGTTGGCTACAAGAGTATCTTCCGTTTATTATAATTTTTATCGGACCCGTTAACGCCCTGTTTAACAAAACCTGCAATGCAGCTGTATTGTCTGTCCCGAAAGTAGTAGACCCGTAAGTCAAAACAGCATCACTCACACACCCGTTTTCAGATGTATAAACAACTCCGGATGAATTAAGTAAATCAGCTATAGCTTGTGTTGTTGGATATTTTGTGTGATTTATAACTGAGAAATTCGTAGCCTTATTTGATGTCAACTCTACACCACTAACCGATACTGTAACAATAACAATTGCAGTTGTTCCAACAACCACAACATCATTAGTACATTTCCATTGCGAATCTGCGTTGACCGTTCCTTGGTTTACTGGAATGTAAGCAGAAGGAAATTCGGCAGCGGCATTCATATCGGCACTACGAGACCATGCCCCAGCAGCGCAAACATAGATACCATTTTCAGCACCTGCACTTTGATTCTTAACAAGCACACGCATACCAGCAGTAACAGAAACTCCGTCTATTGTTTGCGTTCCTGACAGTGTGATATTGGCAGTTGTTGCAACATCTACAGGTTGCTTTGCTTGTAGGCCTTCAATCTTAACTTCTAATGCATCAATTAAGCTTGCATGATTGTTTACAACGTCTTTTACTTCCGTTGCTTCTGCTCCACTAAATGTATCTCCTGTTGTTTTATCAGGCCATGTAATTTGATCCGCTGCCATATCTTTAATTAACTAAGTGTAAATGGAAATGTATATGTAAATCCTTCTTCTATCGGTGCTATCTTCTGCTTACCTTGAATTGAGCATCTATATGATCCTGCTGGAATATCAATACCTGTATAGAATATGAATGTTATTTTTGTATCAGTAACTTTATTTGCAACTGCTGTTAATCTTAAATCCGTTGATTCATCATATAAGGCACATTGAGCGTATTTGTCGAATAGTGTATTGTCAAATTCCCAAATTTCAATACCTCCAGATGAAATAATTTCGGGGTTTATTACTTCGAATTGGCACACTGCTTCGGTGTCTGCCCCTGGAGACATAAGTTCCACAATGGTTACACCAAATCTAGTGTAAACCTTATTATCCGGGATATTAAAGAACAGTTCACACTCGTAAATGTCGTTAACCGTCCACGAACCATCTAAGTGATTGTTTGACGGTGGCACGGTTGGCAATGCGCCTGGCACGGTTGACCGCTTTTGAATCTGTCTTGCGTCTAATCTTGCCATTATACTAAAGGTAAATTACATCTATCTTTCAAGTCTGTAAATTCTATATCAATCCCCCAAGTCCAGCCAGCCGTATTGTCGGTAGAACTTTCCGTGAAAGGTGTGATTGTAGAACTTAAGCTTACTTTAATTTTTTCACTATTCAAAGCCGTCAAGTTGGCTCTCAAGTCCATTACTATATCAAGCATAGAACTAAGAACATCAAGCTCATTCGAGTTGTCTTGCTCAAGCCTATCACTTACTACAATATTAAACGACAATGCGACGCTCTTGTCTTCGATTGCGGATGGTTGTATCTCTGCATATACTTGCGGATACTGCCTAGTCCCTACCGAGATATCGAAGTCGCTCCCGAAATCAAATTCCTCAATACTGATATTGTTTGCACAAATCGTTTGAAGTGATTCAACTATATATTTTAAACTGCTCATAAGTTGTTTGGATCGGGTGCGTTGTCACAATCGTAATCACATGTACCGCCTAAGTATATACCTGAGTCGTATGCTGTTCGTGCTGGGTGTATATCCTCGTTTATGTTCGTCAGATACAAAGGGTATGAAGCAGTATTGAAGCACAAGAACTTTCGCAACTGCTCGCCAAAGAACTCTGCTTTATTCATGAATCGTTCGCTCAAATTCTTAGCCGTATCAAAGTCGATTGGTTGACTGAATAGGCTACTATTTGTGTTTACGGACTTATTGGTAAGCCTGTAATTCAAGTCGATGTAAGCGTCCGCTCTTACGTACATACGGAGTGCATCACATATATAGTCATCCAGAAGAGTAGCGTTTGCAACACTTACCGTATTGCTATTGATCTGTGTTTCAATTTCCTTATAAAGCTTGGTTCCGAGCAAGGGCAAAATATACATACGCTGTGCGTCGTATATTAAATCCTTTATCAAATTGCCATCAATATTGGCATTGAATGCAGAATCCTTTTTTATGTTGTCCTCACTTATAAATAATGCGTTCATTTCTTTCTCACGATTACTTGTTTCCACTCATGACGACAATACGGTACTGTTTTATCTTGCACCGGGTTATGATACCAGCCGCCTCGATACTTCCACGCATCCTCGCCGAACTCATTTGTAATAGAATCTATTTCGTTACGGGACCATGTTTTACCGCCTGCAACTTCTGCCAATAGATTAACGCAAAAGTCCCGGCTGTTCTTGGTTGGTGGCACACCTGGACGCTCTGCGTAAATGTATCTCGTCTCAACCTCAAGCAATGGAACGTCTGCGAGTTCGCCGTCTCCTTTAGTTGTTATTTTTATTTCAAGACCTAACTGTCCT
>Ga0065715_10000731_pt1 | contig 17773 bp, 22 predicted proteins | sample MisBulReplicate1_FD_59102 | JGI IMG/M metagenome (GOLD analysis project Ga0065715, IMG submission 59102) | Miscanthus rhizosphere microbial communities from Kellogg Biological Station, MSU, sample Bulk Soil Replicate 1 : eDNA_1 v2 (version 2) | ecosystem: Host-associated > Plants > Roots >...
TGGAGCTCTTATGGATGTCTCGAAAATACCCTTGTTTATACTCCCTGCCCTCATTCTTATCGTTACATCCTTTGTATCGAAATTATTGATAATTTACCTGATCCTTGTCAAATCAGGATACGATAGTACTACAGCACTTAGAACAGGACTCGGAATGTCTTCAGCACGTGGAGAGCTTTCTCTTGTAGTAGCTAAGGGCGGTCAAGATGTCGGTGCAGTTTCGCCATTTATATTTCCGATATTGGGAGTAGTAACGGTAGTGACTACTTTTATCACACCTTACGTATTGAGGCTTGGCAGCAGGTTGAAGATTGCTTCGAAAAATGCTGACAGTGTGAGTTGACATATTCAAAGTCAATGAGCTTTAAGTGAATATTTGAGAAATGAAACTGCCATCTGCCAAAATATTAGCACTCGNCTGAGAACTGGGCATAAAAATTTCAAATAAGTNAGTTGGGTACTTCCTAGTGGTTAGCAACAGTCTTTATTACAACGTCTAGCATAACACTTAGGGTTAGAATCAATTTCCTTATCTAAGCTAAGATTGTTCATTCTATACGAAAAGTGGAGGGAGTGGGATTTGAACCCACGAACCCCTTAGGGACGGGATTTCACTTAGCTTAGAAAAAAATACGATCTTGAGTCCTGCGCGGTTGGCCATGCTTCGCTATCCCTCCTCCCTGTTGGTATAAGTTTTTACATTATTTCTCCGTTTCTAAAATCCTATTTTGGTTAGCATTTGTAAACCTGATTTTCGGGCCTTCAATGCATGATCCTTTAAACTCTTTGCACTCTGTTGTCGCAGAATTTTTATTATAGACAATTATAGTCCATCATGAGAATGAACATTAGTGAATTGAGAGCAGGAATGAGAAATGTTAATGTAACAGGTAGGGTAGAATCTATGGGAGAACCTCGTACCGTAAACCTTAGGACAGGAGGAACAGCTCAAGTAGCAGACGTTTTCCTTTCGGATGAAACAGGTAAGATTAAACTTTCGTTGTGGGATGATCAGATAAACATGGTCTCTGAAGGGGATGTAATATCGATTGAGAACGGTTATACACAAGCATTTCGGGGGGAAAATAGCCTGAACATCGGTCGATATGGTAAATTAACAAAATCACAAGAATGAAACCTCTAACACCGAATATCCAGGATATATCGAATAATTAACTAATATAAGCAGTATCCGATTCTCTTTTTGAGGCGACCTGTCCTCCAACATCACCGGGCGAAGCCATTTTGGTGGCAATTTGTTGTTCTATAGTCTTAATCAACATTTCTGTATCCTTAGCTCTATTTTCTATATTCTGCATATNCACTTTCAAGTCTGTTATTTCCATCAACGTATTTAGAACGCTCNTAGAGGCAATCGCATCCATAACATAGCCTGAAGTTTCGCCTAACAGGCATATGCCCTGCATTTTAAATAGTTTAGCAATTCCCAAAATGAGGCCATTCATACCTGTGACTGTTCCATCGTTAAGTTGGATAATGCTTTTACCCACGAATGACTGAAAGGCTTCTCGATGAGTCGCGGCGCAATATACTTTGGGCTTTTCAGAAAAGGTACCTGTTATATATGCTCCTAAGGTAACGACCCGGGCAGTCTGAAATTGCTTCACAATGTTCAGAATTTCTTCGGCCAAATAATATTCTGACTCTGGGTTAATTGGTTGTGCATCTCCAGTTACAAAAATAAAGTCTTTCCTGTGAGAGTCACTTTGTTTTGAATAGTATACGGAATTCCTAGTGAGATCCACAACCCCTTCAGGTCCAATAATTACCCTGGGAGGGAATGATGTGCAAAATATATCTGCCAGGTGTACCGCCCTCAATTCAGTTATCAAATGGTCTACCGCCATCTTGCCTACATATCCAGTTCCAGGAAAACCGCAGATTAAAGAGGGTGACTGCAAAACAGGAATTTTACTGAGAAACTCATACTTTATCCCCGACCTGAAATAAGACACGTTGTACAGTTGCATCAAGGACTTTAAAATGTTCCTGTATCATTTTTATTATTCAAGTATTAATTTATCCTTTCGATCCAAAATCCTAATATCACTGAAAACTAAAAATGGCTACGGCCACTTATCTGAAATAATCGTAGATCTGAGAAATACGCTAACTTGAAGGTACAGAACTACTCGAATTACCAAGATTGACGATAGTGCCTCTTAATTCGCCCAGCGGGAATTTCGTAGTGTTAATGTTGACGTACGTTTCATTTTGATTCATCAGACCTACCATATCTATTATCCTCTTTCCTTCTAAAGGCCCTTGGAGAGAGGAATTTGTGATTGTGCCATTTATTACCATTTCTTGATTAAGACCTTTTGGAATTTTGGAGTTAGATAGGTTCACAAGGATATCGCCGTTTTCAGTCTCTTCACCTTTATTTATACTGATAGCTGTTATGTTTTCAATTCCCGTAGCGTTAATTTGGTAATTTAAAATAGTATCATTACCCTCTATTTTCGCAATCCCCGTTCCCTGACTGAAAATTTGAGGCACTTCTGAAAATCCTGATAAATCTGCCGAATACTTTAGTTCAGCATTTGTAAAACCATTAGAAAATACCATCGTAACAACAACTAATTCCAACAAAAAGGCATAAATTCCAACACTCATTATCGATAAGATGTTCATCATACTTTTATAAAAGACTTATGTAAATTGATTGCCGATACCGTACATCTATTTTCTACGAACCTATTGATCCTGAGAAGCAATAGTGGTGTAAGAAGTACGAAGGGAGTCAAGTACCAATACTAAGTAACGTCACTAATTTTTAGCCAAGACATGGGCTGGTGTGAACTAGATTAAGCTTGATGTTTCCCTTTTTTCAAAATGCAGTTTATAGAGTCTACCAAACCATCAGCATATCCAACTGACAAGATAGCAAGCTCATTTTTCCCCTGGGCTTGAAAGTTAATCGCATCATCAATGTAATATTCCGCATTATCTAAAATCTCTGAAAATACTCTACCAGATTCTCTAAGAGAAGGATTTGAACGCCTCAGCTTGCTTATTTCGTCTTGAATCATAGGTAAATATTTCCTCATCATTCGGTTAGAGATATTGTTAGGATCCGTAGAGTTACCGGTTGGGTAGTCAAGATTGAAGGTTAATTTTTCCAAGGCCTTTTCTTCTGTAAAATGTAATCTAGCTGGAAAAATTAAGGTATGGGGTCCAGTTTCGAAATCAATATTCAAAAGAGAGTTCATCTTACCGCTTATAATTTTCTGATATTCAGTACCTATGCGAGATGCAACTATGAAAAATGAATCGTCGTTCAAAATCTCAAATTTAAGATCTTTTTCTGTTTCTTTAAGCATTTTCATAATGGCCTTAGGTTCCAGATAGAAGTAAGTATTATCTTCGTTGTATCTATACTCACTCAAAATTAAAGTATGACAATTAAATTGTAGATTACTATAAATTGTATTGTAAACACTAATAGCAGAATTCTTTTCCTCCATCATAGTAACAATCCTGCCCATTTTATAAATCTGGAGTCCACATTCCCCAATTGAGGAAGTTATGCCTGATATACCATAAATGACGGAAACGTTGATGCCGCGATCCATTGCCCTTAATCTTAATTCTATAAGTGTGGTCGCTATCAGAGGATCCCCATAACTGAGTAATGTCACATTTTTATCTTTTGACTCTTCAATCAATTGCCTTCCATCTTCTACGAACCATCTTTGAACGGTAACAATTTTTTTATTAATTAACTGAGGTAAGGACGCTAGGGTTTTTATATCGTCATCGGAGATTAGGGAGGTGAATCTTTCCACATATATTACATCAGAGTTTCCCAATACTTTTGTCGCCTTTTGACTAAGACCAGAAATTCCGTAGATCCCAATACCTACTAAGCATAACATGAGATTTCTTTCTAATTAACTATTTTCGGTTTGTTAACCTTTTGCTTCTTAAAATGATGCAACCTAGACAAATGTGATAATGCCCTGCCAATTACGTCAATACTTGAGATGTAATTCGCAATCTCAATTTTTTCATCTTTTGAATGTGAAACGTGCGACTCACCGGGCCCATATGTCACAACCGGGATTTTTAAAGAATTGCCCAGTATGTTCATATCTCCGGTTCCAGTTTTTCTTAACAAGACAGGACGGGTTTTACATACATCCAATATCGCCAATGAAAGGGCCCTAACGATAGGCGAAGAATGATCCGCTTCAAATGGCTCAGTCATGTCCTCAACTCTATAAGTTACTTTTACTTCCCGCTTTTTAGCAGCGGCCACGAGATGGCTATCGATCATCCTCAAGACTTCAGTACAGGACCTTGTAGTAGGTATTCTTACGTCTATTGTCATCTTGCATTTTTGAGGAGTAACGTTGTGACTTGCGCCGCCAGAAATTTCTGTTAAGCTACAACTTATGGCAGCACTCTTAGTCTTAATACCGACGTTACCATTATCTATAACATCCTTGATATCTTTCCAAATAAAATGCGTCTCTTCGATTGCATTTTTCGTAAGCCAAGGTGCACTAGCATGCGCACTACTCCCAACATCACAAATCACGCGTAAAGCCACCCTGCCCTTATAAGAGATAGTTATGTTATTGAGCCCACTTGGTTCTCCGAAAATTGCGTAATCTGGAGTTATCTTGCTTTTCACGAGCTCCTTTACGCCAGTTGCATTTCCCTCTTCGTCTACTACACCAACAAATATTATGGTCCCCTTCTGCTTAAATTCAGATGCAGCCAATAGCATTGAGACTAGGGGCCCTTTTGCATCTGACGCGCCTCTACCATAAATGAATCCTGAATCAATTCTAATTGGAATTTGACCTGGAACAGTATCCATGTGACCACAAAGAAGAATTTGGGGATCTCCAATGCCTTTAGTTGCAATTATATTTCCAACACTATCAATTGTGACGTGTTCAAACCCTAAATCGCTCATACACCTCTCTTTAATCAAACTTGCCAACGCACTTTCCGATCTGGAAGGTGAATAAATCATCAAGCAGTTCCTGAGTAATTCTAATGCGTAGGCTGGAGAAACCAATTTGATGGCTTAACGCTTCATTAGCTTAACACAGTGGTCTACGATTAATGACGGTATGTCGACCCCCGTCACGCGCACAGTGTTCTTGAATTCAGTAGTATTATTAACTTCATGTACAAGGAGCCCCTTGTCTGCACTTTCCATTAGATCCACGCCTACTATTTCTCCATGTACTGCCCTGGCAGCAGATAAGCAAATACTTTCTAGCTCATCAGTTACTTCGCATGGTTCGGCTGTACCCCCCAAGGCCATATTCGTCTTCCAGGATCCATTTTCTGAATACCGATAAATTGCAGCCGCCACACTATCTCCAACAACTATTGCCCTTATGTCACGAGGAGGTCTTTTGATATAGTCTTCAAAATAATATATATGGTATAAGGGGTACATATGCTCCCTGTCTTCTATCACCGCTTCTGCACCTTCTTTGTCTTTCAAAAGTGCTATCAATCTTCCCCAACTTCCTACAACAGGTTTTATAACTTTTGGGTATCCGTAGCTATTTAGTCCCGCTAAGGCAGACTCGCGAGAAAAAGCACAAAATGCTTTTGGAACTTGGACTCTTGCCTTCTGCAATTCCATATGTGAAAATAACTTGTTTCCACAAACCACGGCAGTCTTTAGAGGATTGATCACAGTAGCGCCAAGACCTTCTACCGCCGCTGTGGAATGGACGTTGTTAAAATAGCCAACGCATCGTTGCAGGATGATTCTATCGGAATATTGGGTATCTTTCTCCAGATCTATGACTGCGTCTCTACAATTAATGGCCTTAACATCAACTCCTTTTTTCTTTCCGGAGTCTATAATTGACTTTTCTTCCCAGCGGAGTTGGTCATAAAGGATAAAAAGAGAAGATTGAATCTTCTCTAAACTCACTGCCCCCAATCCTCTCCAACTGATTGTGCTGGTCTTATATCAAATGATGACCCTGATTTTATAAGCTCATAGCTTGCTCCACAATCTGGACAAGTCACGATTTCACCTTCGATGGCGTCTTCAACAATTTTCAATTCTGCGTCACATTCTGGACACTTGGTCATTTCTCTACGATTCTATGTTAGTATTGGCATCATTAAGAATTTTACTTTCTAGCCTGTCATCCAGATAAAGTTCCAAAATGTCGCCCATCCTTAGGTCTTTCAACCCCTTGGCCATTTTTTCCGCTTCCCTTTTTGAAGTTTCTAATCCTAGTAGGGACAATAAGTAAGCTGCGCCATTTTTACCGGCAAGTTCACCAAAGACTATCTTTCGTCTGTTTCCTACTGATTGCGGGTCCAGAATTTCATATGCGGCAGGATTTCTAAGTATAGCCGCTAAATGAGTACCTGCTTTATGTTTATACGCACTGTCACCAACTATTGGTTTTGATTCCGGACTTGGCAAACCTGTGTAATCAGAAACGGTCTTAGAAAGATCTCTTAAGAGATGAAGTCTAAAGTCATTAGGTATCTTATAAATTAGGGTAAGTGCTACAGACGTTTCAGCAAGTGAAGGTATGCCGGTCCTTTCTCCCAATCCATCTATGGTAGTATGGATCTGATTTGCACCAGCTTCGCATCCTGCTAGAGCGTTCGCAATGGCAAGTCCTAAATCATTATGGCAATGAACGTCTATGGATGATCTTGTCAAATCAATATTTTCAGAGACCAATCTCACTAAATTATACATGCCTTGAGGTCGCATAATACCCACTGTATCTGGAATACTAATACGTTCAATCTTTCTCGAATTCATTTCCTTACACATCTCAACCAGAAAAGTAGGATCTGTTCTACTTGCATCCTCCATTGTAAAGCGTGATTTCAACCCATGAGATTTGATGTAATCCGCAACTTCCAACGCGCGGATCTTTGCTTCTTCACGTGAAATCTTTAATTTAGCGGAAAGATGAATGTCCGAAATTCCCAAATATGTTGCTACCCATGTTGCACCACAGTCTATGGCAACGTCGACATCCCCCTTCACTGCTCTAACGTGGGCTAGGATATCTGCCTTCAGATCTTGCTTAATAATCGCCTTAGTTGCTTGAAAATGATCTTGAGATACTACTGGACTAATCTCTATTTGATCAACGCCGAATGAATCAAGCATCCAGGCAATTTGTATTCTTTGTTTAATAGTGAAAGCCACGCCAGGGTGCTGTTCACCTTCTCTGAGTGTAGAATCCAGTATACCTATTCTTTTGCCATGCAACTGACAATCATTATATTTGTGCGCAAAATGATTAGGATCGTCTGATTTTAGTGACATTTAAGCGATTAAATAATATATTTCGAACAAAATATAAATGTTCTCGGCCCTAAAATACGGCAAAAGTCCGAACCAATCATATGCTAAGCGTCCTTAATATAATGACAGTATTAGTATCGGAAACTCCTGGTATCCTACGAATCATATCAACGGATTGATTGATTTCCGATATTGAAGGTGCACCTAGTATCGCGGCTACGTCAAATTGACCTGTTATTTCGTACACTATTTTTACTCCTTTTATGGCAAGAAGTTTGGTAGTAACTAGAGATGTATCTGTGGAAGATTCAACCGACAAAAGGGTAATCGCGCTGGTCTTCTCCCCAGAACCTACTTCTATTGTGAACCGCTTTATTATTCCATCTTGAATCAAATTTTTCACTCGCCGTCTTACAGCGGATTCAGACAAACCCAACTGTTTGCCTATCTCCACGAACGACTTTCTAGAATCTGCTCTTAGAATCTCCAAGATTCTATGGTCAGTGTCGGGTGTGTCATTGTCCAATTTGATGTCTTTTCTCCTCAGTACTAAACAGGGCATCCATTATGGACAGAGCTCGATCTACCATCTCGATTTCCATTACTAATGGAGGAAGTAACCTGATAATGTTTCTTCCTGAATATAGCATTAGAAGTCCACTTCTAATTCCATCAAGGAGTATGTCATGGACGTCGAATCTAGTTTCTATTCCAAGCATCATACCTAATCCACGCACATCTCTGATTATAGGATGTCGGCTTTTCAGATCGAGCAGACCGGACATAAAATGTTCCCCCGTTTTAGCCGCTTTGTCTACTAGAGCCTCTTCCTTTATTACATCTAATACGGCATTCCCAGCAGCGCATGCGACAGGGTTTCCGGCAAATGTTGAAGAATGCTCGCCTACTTTCATAACTTCAGCTATCTTTGGTTTTACAAATGTTACTCCCATTGGGATTCCAGCAGCAATTCCCTTCGCGATACACATAATGTCTGGAACCGTATCCCAATGCTGACCTGCCCACATTTTTCCAGTTCTGCCGAGACCAGTCTGAATTTCATCAAATATCAACACTAAATTTCTTTCATCGCAAATTTTCCTTACTGATTTGATGAAATCTCCGGGAGGGATTATAATACCTGTCTCCCCCTGGATTGGTTCTAAAATTACAGTCCCCGTCCTTTCATCGATGGCATCGTTTAGACTATCAATCATTCCATAGGGAACAAATTTTACATGGTCAAGCAATGGAAGAAAGGATTTACGATACTTAATGCTATGGGTTACAGACAGAGCGCCAAATGTCTTGCCATGATACCCTCCATACATAGAAACGATTCCCGGCTTTTGACTATATTTCCTCGCAAACTTAATGCCGGATTCAACTGATTCAGCACCACTATTGCTAAAAAAAACTCTAGTTACGTTAGGAGGTGCAATCTCGTCTAGTTTTCTTAAAAACTTTAACCTAGTATCGTTGTAGAGTGACATATGACATACCATAATCTTTCGTAACTGCTCTTCGATAGCGGCAATCACCTTCTTGTTGGAATGACCTATGAGTCCAACACCATACCCGCCCATACAGTCTATATATTCCCTGCCACTGGTATCCCAGATCGTGGCCCCATTGCCCTTTTCAACTTCGATGGGGAACCTCTGGGACGTTTGAATTAAAACTGAATCTTCACCTTCAATATGGGTCATTTGGAGATCACCGTGCAATCAACATGCGCCAATGCAGAAGATATGGGATTAAAGGTATTTGCCGAAGAGATTATAGCTTCTCTAGCTCCTAAAGATATAGCTTCAGTACAAGCTAGAACTTTTTTTTCCATCCCGAAACCAATCTTTGGTAAGAGTAGTTTTGCTTCTTGTGCGGAGAGTTTTTGTACCAGTTTGTCGTCAATATAAAGACCTTTTACATTAGTGAGAAAAATTACCTTGTCTGCATTTAAAGAGCCGGCTATATAAGCTGCAGCCCTGTCTCCATCCACATTCAAAAAATCAAATTCATTACTTAGTGCGACAGGAGAAATTACTGGAATATATCCGTTATTTAGTAACAATATCAACAATTCAGTTTGAACTGAACTAATTTTCCCAGTGTATCCCCCATCAATTAGCATTTTCCTTCCCTTTTCATTAATAATAGCCAATCTATCCTTTCTGATTGCAGCTAAAATATGATTGTCTATTCCGGAGAGACCAACAGCGTTAAGACCTTCTTTCAGTAGCATTTTAACTATAAGTTTATTTATTTTTCCGGACATTACCATAGTATAAATTTCAGCAGTTTCCATGTCAGTGTATCGACTCCTAATACCACCTGGTGATACGATAAAACGCTGTTCCTTCCCAAGTTTGGTGGCAAGAGTCGTTACTTCATTTCCTCCACCATGTACCAGTAACAATTTTTCTTTTTGTGAAATTTGTGAAAGATCTTTTAGGGTAGACTCATTTAAATCCTTGACTATACTCCCGCCCAGCTTAATAACGATCATACCGGTGTCAATGGGGTATAATACAGGCCTTCAATTTCGTTAAATCCGCACATAATATTCATATTTTGGATCGCAGATCCTGCTGCGCCCTTCATCAAATTATCTGAAGCTGACAGAGCCACAATTCGCTTATTCTCTTCGTCCAAGTCAAATCCCACATCACAAAAATTGGACCCTACCACGAACTTGGGATCAGGGAATTTGTACAGTCCCTTTTTGTCCTTTATTAATCTGATAAATGGTTCACCCTTGTAAGCATCTCTATAATATTTCCATAATTCTAATTCAGTTACAAAATCCTGCATAAAGACATGGTTCGTAGTAAGAATCCCTCTAACTAAATTCACTGCGTGCGGACTCATACTCACTTTTACGCTCGAATGGGCAAGGTTACTCAATTCTTGTTCAATTTCACCTGTATGCCTGTGCTTTGCGGGTTTATAAGGCCTAATTACGCCATATCGCATTGCATGATGTGTTCCACTACCTTCTTGTGCACCTGCGCCAGAAGATCCAATTTTACTATCTACAACAATGTGCTGTGTGTCTATCAGCTTATTTTCAACAAGCGGTTTTAATGCTAAGATTGAGGTTACTGCCATACATCCAGGGCATGAAACTAGCTGTGAACCTTTTATTTTTTCTCTATGCAGTTCTGGTACTCCGTAGGTGGACTTTGATAGAAGTTCAGGGTATGGATGCTCCCACCCATACCATTTAACATAGTCCGACGGGTTCTTTAACCTAAAGTCTGCAGAGAGGTCAATTATCCGCAAACCTCTGCTATACAAATCTTTGACAATTTCGAACGCGCTTCCGTGTGGAACAGATGTAAATATAATATCACAATTTTCGGCCAGTTTGTTTGTGTCCATAGTCGTAAAAGTGATTTCAATAAAGCCTTTAAGACTTGGGTGGACACGGTGAACATACTCCCCAGCATGTTGTCTGGAGGTGACCATAGCTATCTTTACTTTGGGATGTACTACTAGTAATCTTAGAAGTTCACCCCCAACGTAACCTGATGCACCTATAACTCCTACTCTCATAACTGTTTATTCCGTTAAAACAATCGCTATAATACATCTTATGAATTTTATTATCTGATTCGAAGGACTGTCGATAAAGGGTAGATAGCCAGAACCACTTCTCTCTAGACTTAATGATTTTTTCACATTTTTGGTCCCTATTATTTCCTACACTCACTGACTAGGTAATCTACCATTGAGCCGGCGATATCATTCTTTGAAACTAGGGAGGCGCCTCTAAATTCAACGGTATTATTGATTTCATGAACCAAATACCCGCGCTCTTTATCTTCCATGAGGTCGATTCCTAATATCCCATTTCCTACCGCTTCCGCTGCTTTAAGCGTAATTTCTTGTAACTCTGAATTCATTGGCCCTTCCTCGGTTTTCCCGCCCATGGCAACGTTTGTAATCCATTCATTTTCAGCAGCGTGGCGATAAACAGACGCAACTATACTCTCCCCTACAACGATACATCTTATATCTCTCGGAGGTCGGTCTATCCTTTCTTGAATATAATAAATCCTAGAAAACGGACTTCCAATTTCTTCCCGACTATCTATCCATATTTCTGCGGCTCTTTTGTCATTTATCTGGTATACACCCCTTCCCCAAGATCCAACAACAGGTTTAACAACTAATGGAAAATTTAGGGACTCCATTAATCGATTTGCAGATTCTGAACTGAACGCAAAACTAGTGTGAGGAGTGGGTACGTTGTACTTAACTAGAGCTAGGCTAGTAAGTAGTTTATTTCCACAAACCTCGTTCACGGAAAAAGTATTAACTACATTCAACCCCAAAGACTCTAAACACGCAGTAATGTGCAGTCCTCGTGTGTGGCTTACTTCTCGCTGCAATATAATATCACCTAACTGAAAATCATCTTTTCTCGAATTTGTGTCGAAAGTTAATGATTTCCCGTCAATGAGATTAGATAAAAGGCCTTTTTCCTCTATTTTTCGGAATAAGGTTTTTTCTTCGAATCGAATCTTATCATATATTATACATATTTGGACCATCTATTGTCCCCAGTCTTCCCCGACTGATTCTGCAGGCTTAATTTCTATTGTATCTTCCTTTTTGGATACTATTTCAAAATCCGCTCCACAGTCGGGACAAGTTATAATTTCGCCTACCATGGCATCGTTGGTAACAGTGATCTCTGCACCACAGTCCTTACATTCTGTCTTCATATGGTATCCCCATCTTCAATTTTGGGTTCTAACCTTCTTGATTTTAAATTATTTGCCAAGATGGTTTGCATGCCCCACAATTCTATAAAACCTTTAGCCAAACGCTGATCAAATGTGGAACCTGATTTGTATGTAGCTAATGCATTGTTATAAAGTGAATATTTAGATTTTCTCCCAACCACATTCAGAGATCTATTTTGCAATTTCATCTTTACTTTTCCTGTAAGTCTTTTTTGGGTTGCATCTATAAATGTATCCAGATCCTCTCTTAGAGGATCATACCACAGACCACTATAAGTCAGCCATCCCCACCTCTCATCAGCCAACTGTTTGAACTCTAATTCATAATTTGTAAGAACTATCTTTTCTAAGTCCTTGTGTGCTTCGACAATAGCAAGAGCAGCTGGAGCCTCGTAAACTTCACGCGATTTTATTCCAACAATCCTATCTTCTACATGATCAATCAGGCCAACGCCATGCCTTCCTACTTTTTCATTAGTATAAACTATTATGTCATACAAGGGCATTTTTTTCTGATCAACTGAAATTGGGATTCCACGATCAAATTCAAATTCGATATATTCAACTGAATTATCACTGTCGGCATTTACAAGAAGTAAAGCGTCACGTGGAACTTCGAATTCAGGATCTTCTAGGTGTCCTCCTTCGACGGCGCGGCCCCATATATTGAGATCTATGCTATACTTTTTGGTTTCTTCATTAATAGGAATATTGTTATCCCTAGCATATTTTATTTCGGCATCTCTAGTCAAATTCTTGTCCCTTATTGGTGCGATGATTTCTATTCCAGAATCAATCGCCCGGAACGAGAGGTCAAATCTAACCTGATCGTTCCCTTTTCCAGTACAGCCATGAGAAACGTAATTTGCTCCTTCTTTGTGAGCTACAGTCATTATATTAGTTGCAATAAGCGGCCTAGATAATGCGGTAGCAAGTGGATATTTTCCCTGGTACAAACCGTTAGCCTTGATGGATTTTTCCACATAATTCTTGACAAAGTCCCTTTTTGCATCAATATACACATGTTCAATTGCTCCTAGGGACTCCGATCTAGCTTGAATATCCTCAAAATCATCATTTTGCCCACAATCTACAGTTACAGTGATTACATCCATCTTATGTTCAACTTGAAGATATCTTACGCAAACAGATGTATCTAAACCCCCGGAGAATGCCAAAACTACCTTATCTTTTGTCATGGCTAATGTAAGCGATTTCTAACTAAATTCATATTTATTGGTTTGTGGAGGTTAACTTGCCGCATGAGTACCGCAAATGTTTGATCGATGTGGTTTCATATCCCACTGACAGTTTAGACATCTCTATTGGGATCGTGTTTTATATAAAATCCATGACTGAAATATGGAGTATTTAATGTACTACATTCGATAATTCAATCCTGTCAAATTACTTCTCCGTTTCGTTTACTAAACAAAGGATTGATCCAAAGTACGATTTGTCAAATGTCATCTAACTGGAAGCTTAGAACAGGTCTTACTTCTTATTGATCGCATCAACGCAGAAGGAAACTAGAGTCGGTATTACATTCTGCGTAAGTTATTAGAGTAATTGTTTGACAATCGAAGAAGATTTGGAAGTTTGTCCTTATTTTAGGCTGAAGGTATCAAACTGCTAATGAAAACTAACCCAGATTAAGGTCATTTGTTCTGAAATCCACAATTAGGGGGCCTGATTAGATTTTTTTCTACGACTTCGGGAGAAACCGTTAAAAAACAGACAATTTCATGTATAAATTGTGTCGCTGTATAGGAGATATACCATTGATGAAATATCAAGAAAAGTATATTCCGAATTGAGTGAAAATTATTCTGGACTATCGGGTGTAGAGTTGGCTGCCAGAACTAAAATAAATAGAATGACTATGGCCAAGTATCTGGACCTAATGCTTGCAAAGGGATTGGTTAGAAAAAAAAAATTGGAAGCTTGAATGTTTGGTATCTAGATAAGAATACTTCTCAACTGGAGTTTCCAGTTAATTATGTTGAGGTGCAACAGAAGCTGCTGGATTCCTTGCTTGTAGGCAATAACACAGGAGCATTGAACTTGGTTTACAATCTAATAACAACCGATGTGACTAAAGAATATCTGCTCACTCAAGTAATTCTACCAACTATAAACATTATTGATGACTTGTACAATAGAGGAAGAATTAGCGAGAGTGAAAGACAAGCCTTCCAAACATTCGCTATGGATTTAATAGCCCTTGTAGGCCTAGTTCCTAACACTTCCCCGAGGACTTTAAGGGCTCGGTCATTGTGCATGGCAGGATCAGAGAGCTCTGTTCATTTCGCTAAGATCGCATCTGCTGTCATGAATCTCTCTGGATGGAACGCTGTTTTTATGGGAAATGTAGAAACAAAAATAGACCCATTTTTCGATATAGATTTACAAAGGTTCATCCTCAAATTCTACGGAAAGAGCAAAGGATTGGTCGTCATTTTGATCTTTTCCTTTTCAGAAGGGCCCTTAAGATTTCTCTGTAACGCGGTAAAAAGCTTGAAATCTAGGTTTTCTGGAGATTTAAGATTAATTCTCTTTACCAAAGAAGAGCTCGGCGGCACGGCCCAAACATTGGGAGCAGACTGGGTAACCTGGGACATTTTCCAACTCCATAAATGGTTAGAAAGCGAATACAAGAAGTCTTACGGCTGACCGGGTTCAAAATTTTAGAAACTCATCAACTTAAAACTAATCGTATGGGCCGAAAGGGATTTGGACCCTTGACCTTTCGATTATCAGTCGAACGCTCCACCAAGCTGAGCTACCGGCCCACCAAGACCCTTTCTATTCTGGTTATTTAATCGTGTGGGGCTGATATTATGTTACGGCCAGCTGAGTCATATGACGAAGCGTATTTACATTATGACAATGCATTTAAGAGTTACAATAGATGTTGAAAATAGGTACCTATGAATGTCTACAAGGTAGGCATAGTTACAAAATTTAATAATCAGAATGCAATAGATGCTGGCAAGAAAATTGCGGAGTTCTTTAAGAGTAGAAATGTAAAAGTTTTTACTGTAAATGATCTTAATCTTGTTGGAGTTCCTACCATCTCGCCGGACGAATTAAGCAATTTAGATCTAGATCTAGTTTTTTCTGTGGGAGGTGATGGGACAACATTACGTACATTTAGGATGTTACCAAATTCTACTCCTGTCTTTAGTGTGAACATCGGTGGCACAAAGGGAATACTCGCAGAAGTAGCAGGAGATTCTAATATAAAGGCCCAGTTGGAGGCAATTCTGAATGGAAATTGCTTTATCGATTCCAGAATTAGATTACAATCTCGAGTTGAAAATCAAGTGTTTGGCCCGGCTTTAAACGACATTTTAATAATGAGAACTAATTTGACTAGAACTCCAGTATTTAAAATCTGCCTCTTGAATGAAACCTTAAGTTTTAGAATGGATGGGATAATAATAGCGACACCTACTGGGTCGACAGGCCATTCACTTTCTTTGGGCGGGCCCATAATGCACGAACAATTAAACTGTTTGATGATCCTTCCAATCGCTCCTGTCCTGAGAATTCCCTCTATTATCATCCAACCGCAGGAATTTTCTATATCTTGCTCTCATGGGACCAAAATCGTAATCGACGGCCAGGAAATTTATGATGCAAATGCAGATTCTTCTATCGTAATTTCAAGATATCAACACGACGGAAAGTTCGCACGTCTTCACAAAAGAGGGATAAAACAGATTGCACAGTTGGGATTCTGAGATTTATGTCTTGGATGCCACAGCTTTCTATCAAGGTTTCCATCTAAGGTGTGATAGGAAATGTATTACAACAGACCTAATCCTAAAAGAAGTATCCCATATAAAGAATGATTATTTTCCAATAGATTTTCTTTTAGAAACACATAAACTATTCATAGCTCGGCCGAAACAAGATACTGTCCATTTCGTTAATTCGATGGTAAGAACTATCGGCGATTCAACTATCTCAATTTCTGATATTTCAGTTTTAGCATTAGCTTCTGATACACATGGGACTATAATATCTGATGACAATAGAGTTTGCAATCTGGCGCAATCATTATCTATTCCTTTTTTAAAATTATCTGGGAAAAGCACTAAAGGTATAAGAAAATGGACAAAATTTTGCAGAGAATGTGGAAAGCAATATCCCTCTAAAGAATCTATTTGCTCCGTCTGTGGCAATCGTCTTTCGGTAAGATATCGGGAACGCATGAGTAACGTTTGAGAAGGTAAAGAATATTGTTGCATTATCTCAAAAAATGCTAATATTTAAGTTCAGAATCTTGGGTCTACACCAAAATCAGACTATATTATATGGTTAAAAAAAATTTGCGAACAGTAACAATAGATTATGTAAAACTTCAGAATGACAAATTGAATAGGTAATTAAGTTAACCCCGGTCTACTTTTATTCAATAACAGTACCGGTATTGGTTCGGAATCAACAAATGATTCGCTAGAGAGGGTTTAGAAAATTTAGCTATCCAAGCAAGTAATTTTGCTTCTCGTTTCTGATCACTCTTCACAGATTATGCTTGGACACATCGGGAATTGCTGATCTCGTTCTGGTCCGGTAATATGCTCTAGTATTTGTTCTGACAGTTTATCTTCTATTTTCTTTTTCAAGAAGAGCGCCTTTAAGAGCATCTCATGATCAAAATCTGCAAGACTTCGAACTTTTAAGGCTTTTGTCCATCTTTCTTCAAACAATCTTATGTATCCATCTCCAATGGTATCAACTGAGCTGACAATCGCAGCTTTGCCATTAGTACTATCGATAGAAATGATCTTAGATGAATCGATCATTATGACACTGTCTGAAAATTGATGAATCCTGATTTCCAATCCGGTTGGGAGTGATTGAACATTGGAGTTATCGAGGCATTGAGACCCAATAAGTAACCTGATACTAACACCTCTAGAAATAGCTGATTCAAGAACCTCCTTGCATCGAAGTAGTACCCTTAGTCCCCAAGGATCTACCATTGCAGTTATCGCTGACTTGGAATATTGAATTAGTTCGTAAACCTTTTGTTCTACAAACATGGGGTCTAGAACGATATATTTTTTTTCTTCTATTCCACAAATCCTTTTCCTACCTTCAATTTTTTTCAAAACTTGTACAATCTTTTTCATATTTTTCAACCTTTTCTCATGCAAGCTGATTATTTCGATAAATGCCTCGTTTGGCGAAACAGCAGAGGCAGCCAAAGGTTTTTGCTCAATAATTATTGAAAGACCTTTTTTTTCGAGCTTTTTTAAGGTGGTATATATTTTTGTTCTCGGTAGATTTGAATAATACGCAATTTCGCTGGCGCCCAGTATTCCCTTTTCCAAAAGCGTAATGTACGCTCGGGCTTCATACTTTGAAACTCCAAAATCTTCTAAATTTCCAACCAAGTCGGTCTCAAGAGGCGCAGAATTACTATTACTAATTACCATATGAACATGTGTAATTTTTCAGAAGTAAGGCTGGGTGTCAATTACATTATATTAAGCTGAAAAAAAATATCGAGCTCCTTAATCAAGTGATGTTACTATGGTTCTGGACAATAAATAAGCACCTCACTCGCCCTAGGCAAATTAAAATAATTCTTAGTTAAAGGATCATGATCTTGGCTCTCTTTAAATCAATCTCCAATCTATTATGTTTTTAGTAATTTCAATTCTTCAAGTAATTAACTAGTAATGATTTAGAATTTTTAAAAGGCACTAAGAATGCGATACCT
>Ga0065715_10088998_pt1 | contig 17652 bp, 13 predicted proteins | sample MisBulReplicate1_FD_59102 | JGI IMG/M metagenome (GOLD analysis project Ga0065715, IMG submission 59102) | Miscanthus rhizosphere microbial communities from Kellogg Biological Station, MSU, sample Bulk Soil Replicate 1 : eDNA_1 v2 (version 2) | ecosystem: Host-associated > Plants > Roots >...
CGCCAAATCCTATTTCCCCTGGTAGACCCCCCTTTCCTGTCTGGCCGAATATGTGCCTCTAGGGAACACCTGCAACCATAAACTGGGGGAGTACCCAAAATAGCCCATTTCAGAACGTTTGTTCGATGGCCCAAACACGCCAAACCAGGCTTACACGGAGTACCCGGTACCGATAACGGACATCTCGCATGAGCCGCATTCAGCCGGTTCGGAGCCGCCGATCGGGTGTCGTGATCGAGGGGGAGAGGCTGGGGGTCGAGGGTCGAGATCGGCCCCCCAGGTCGGTGGCTGCACCGTTTTTGGTGATTTGCTCACTTGGGCTCTTGCTTGGCCCTTGCTTGCGGCTTGCTTGCGCGGCTTCCGAAAGGCTTTCCAAAAGGCTTCGAAAGGCTTTCAAAGGCAGCATTGACAGCACCATTTTTGGTGCTAGAGTGACTCGTGTAATTAGCTACACCCAATAACCACACCAACTAGCAATCTGGAGAGACACACGTCATGACTATCGAACGAGCCCAGCCGAGGATCATCCCGGACGAGCCCAAGCCTGCGCCGCCGAGCCAGGGCGACGAACAGACCACCGCATACAAGCGATTGACGGTCCGCCTGCCCGTCGACGTCGACATGCAGTCGCTCTACGACCGCTTCGATCGCTATCTGGCCGGGTCGTCCCCGTACCGCCAGGAGCGCTTCAACCGTTCCATCGTGATCCCGACCGAGACCCACGCCAAGATGACCACCGAGGCCGAGGCGTGCGGGCTGACCCTGAACGGCTTCATCTCGCGGCTGCTGACGGATCCGGCGCTGGAGAACCAGCCCGAGCCCTTGATGAACGTGCTGGGTGACGACGATTTCGACGGCACGAGTGCGTGGCCCGCCACCAAGTTCCACGCCAACAAGCCCCCCGCCTCCGATTGGACACTCTCCGCCCAGCACGGTCCGATCACCGCTATCGCGCCAGGACCGCCGATCCGCACGGACCGGCTGCTGGTCGACATCGACCACCACCCGGTGACCTTCAAGACCAAGATCGAACTGACGCTGGAGCCCAACATGGTCCTCACCGTCATCGACACCGACTTGAGTCAAGACGGCAAGCACGTCGGCCAGGTCGGCTTCAGCCGAGTCGGTGACTACTGGGTCACGCTGCTGGGGAACTGGCACAAGCTCCCCGATGGATTCGAAGCCCACTTCACGGCCGCGGGTCAGCGCGAATTGCGCTGCGACCGCAAGCTGACCATCCGCTACATCCAATACGCGGACGGCTCGTGGTCGGACGGCAAACTCATGAAGTAGGGTTGACGATCAGCGCTCGATCCTTTAGAGTGCCCGCTACCGACTCCAATCGGTAGGTAGCTCTGAACGGAACAGGGCCAGAAAGAGCTAGAAGGCCGGGACGTTCTCCAGCGTCCCGGCCTTCACCGTTTCCGGGCCAGTGCGCGGAGGCTGCTGGGGTGTTGACACCGAGTATGTTGACACGGAGTCCTGACCGCTGTATGGTGTCTCTCCCCTGCCCGTTCAGGTCTGAGACTGGAGTCCCCACATGCCGAATCCCCCCGACGAAAAGACAGCCGCCATGGTCCGTGAGGCGGCGTCGTTGATGGGCAAATTGTTCATCAGCCGACGCGACCGCAAAGCCGTGTACCGCCCCGACCACAAAGGCAAGTGGCACTGGACAGCCGTCGAGTCCAAGTACACGATGGATGACTTCGTGCAACACCTGACCGGCGAGCAATGTCTCGGCACCTATCTGCTGGGCGACGACAGCACCGTCAAGTTCATGGCGTTCGACATCGACCTCAACAAGAAAGCCTCCTACTGGCCGATGACCGACGAAGATGTGGTCTCGCTGGACAAAGCCGAGGGTGATCTTGAAGCGGCGCTGCACATCACGAGCGATCCGGCCCACCGCTGGGCGCGCATCGTAGTATCCGACGCCGTGCATCTGATCCACAACGCCATCGCTGACTGGCATCTCAAGACCCTGACGATGGTGACTGGCGGCGGAGCCCACGTCATGGTGCTGTTCGATGAGCCGGTCCCCGCCGTCGAGGCGCGCACCGCTGGGATCTCCATCGTCACCGACATGGAGAGCGCCAAGCGGCTCAACGACAACTTCTACAGCTTCGGTGGCATCGGTGACGAGGCGACCATCGAGATCTTCCCCAAACAGGACGCTCTCGACGGCAAGAAATTCGGCAATCTCATCAGACTTCCCTTCGGATGGCATCACGAGGCAGCCCTCCGTACTTACGCAGTAGATCCGGCGACTCTGGGCCAATGGAAGTGGGACAAGATCCCCTCCCTGCCGACCTTGCGAGCGCTGGCAGGAGGATGACCAGTGGCAGATGGCCAGCAACCCGATATTGAAGCGCTGCTGACAGCGCTCTATGGAGAAGGAGAATCAGATGAGAAGGTCGAGCACAGGGCACGGGTACTCCCAGACGGGACTCTCAACTCCTTTCAACTCGCAGCACTCAAGGGCCGTGTCGATCGCGAGGCGAGCGAACGTGCATCGGCGGGGCCGGATGAACTGGTTCACGGTGCTGCTCCGCTCCCGCAGGTAGCGCCCGAACTTCAAGGCGACATCCCCGAGCCCATTGAGGGCTACGAGGATCGCATCGACGTGGTGGCGGCGATCAAGTCGACGCATGGGATCGTCGCCGCCGTGCAGCGCTGGGGCAAACCTCAGCCCAGCCTCAAGATCGGCTCCAAGACCGATGGTATTCATGTCCGTTGCCCGTTCCCGGCGCACGTCGACAACGATCCGTCCGCCTGGATCAACACCAGCAAGGACACTTGGTTCTGCGGTGGATGTCAGGTCGGCGGCGATCAGATCGACTTCTACGCCGCCGCCAAGTGGGGTCTGAATCCGTCGACGTGGCACGGTGACAAGGAGCTTTTTCGCCAGATTTTGATCGAACTGGCCGAGAATCTTGGGATCGATACCGAGCCGCCCTCCGAGCCGCCGCCGCTTATGCCGATAGAGCCTCCCGAACCCGAACCGGACGACGACCCTGACGCCGCCATGCCGTGGATCGAGCCCGAGATACCGCCCGCTGAAGACAATGTTGCGCCGACCGCACCTGCACCATCCATTGAAGCGCTGGATCCTGATGCTGATTGGGATCCGCTGGACAAGATGTATGACCCGCTGGATGATCCGCGGTTGCCTGAGTACGACTGGCGCGATCTGAATCTCCCCGAAGGCACGTTCCTGCACGACTGGATGGTTGGCAATACCGCGGATCTCCCCGACGTTCTTCCGGAGTTCTTCATCATGCTTGGATTCCAGGCGTTGGGATTGGCGTGCGGCCACCACATGCAGACCGTGACGGGCGCAGGCATCCTGAACACGTCGCTGATGTTGTGCCTCGTCGGACCGTCTGGCGCTGGCAAATCCAAGGCGTTGAAGCGATTGACGGACTTGTTCGATGAGCACGCTGGTTCTGAATGGGATCCGAACCTGGGGACTGGGATCAAGGTCTTCACGACGCCGGGATCGCCGGAGGCGATGCTGAAGACGCTGTACCACGACGTGGAGGATCCCATGGATCCTCTCAAGCGTATCGAAGTACCCGTTACGGCCCTGCTGAAGGAAGACGAATTCGCTACGTTCGTCGCCAAGGCGGGCCGCAAGGGAGGCGAACACCTGAAGCAGCGAGTGATGGGATTCCACGATTTCGTCAAGACACGCGATCGTCCCGAGATCGTCTTCCACGACTCATCGTTGATGAACGGCGAGCGGTCTGTCCACGACACGTTCTTCTCTGCGACGTTCCTGACGCAGAATGGCGTGATTCGCAAACAGATCGAAGAGAACGACATGTTCTCCGGCTTCATGAACCGCATCATCCCGGTATTCGGGCGGCGGCGCTACAAGGAGGATCCCAGGTGGGTGTGGAATACCGGCACCCCCTCGTACGTCCCCGCCTGGCAGAACACTTGGGACCGATTGCGTCGTCAGCCGGTGATGACTCGGATTCCGATCGAGCCCGCAGCCAAGGAGTTCCTGTGGAAGGACCGGATTTGGAATGCCTTCAACGATTACGGCGACCGCGATGACTTGTCCATCTTGTCCCGACTGAAGCACAACACTCACCGGATTGCGTTCCTGCTGGCGGTCAATGATCTGTCGCCCTCCGTGCAGACCAAGCACTATGAGCGCGCCCTGCACTTCATGGACGATTACGTCCGACGCTGCTATGCCACCTTCGTCAATGCTGCCCGGTCCACCGAATCCAAGGATCTTCGACAGCGAATCCTGGAGTGGGTTGCCGAGTATTACCAACAAACAGGCGAGTGGCCGGAACGTCGTCATCTCAGTCAGAAGTCTTTCTGGCGCGGCGCTCCCGATAGTCGTCAGCAGACGCTGGATCAGTTGATCAGGGACCAGGAACTGGTCCAGGTCAGGCTCAGAACTCACGCCAAGAGTGTGGTCCAGATATTGATCGCCACCGAGGGCCACTGGGCCAATTACTCAACCATGAATGACAAGATATATGAGAAGGATGTGTTCTATGCAAACGCAAAGCGAGCTTGAAACCGAATGGCGGGAGGAATTCCATTTGGTGCCGAACGCCAAGGAGGAATTGTTCGCCTGGGTTCTTGAGTTCTACGAACGAGAGGGCTATTGGCCCTACCACCGAGAACTTCGCCGTTCGCCCTTCTGGGAATACAACCCCCTACTGAAGGAACGGGCGCTCAACGACCTGCTGCGCGAACGTCGTCTCGTGGCGGTCGACTTGAAGTTGGATCACGACCTCACCGCCATCATCTTCATTGCCCCCGAGGGAGCCGAAGAGTGCTGGCGTCCCTTTGCCCACGTCTCAAGGATACTCAAGCGGATGTGGTTCTACGATGATCACGATGGCTGGGACGACGGCGAGGGCACTGTCACTGATCGGATCCTGGGCAGGAAATGGAGGTACGGACGATGAAGACGATGATGGACAAGAGCGTCGAGTTCGACGCCAGGCGGCTGCTGTGCGGGATTCAGCACTTCCATCGCCGTACGGGTGATTGGCCGGTCGGCGGCAACGTCAACGATATGAGCGCATACAAGAGGGCGGGCGACAAGGCGTCGGCGGTTCGCCTCTTGTTGGAGAATGGCTGGCTCAAGATCACCGAGGAATCCGCCACCGGCCACAGGGTCAAGCGCCGCTACATCGTCACCGAAGTAGGGCGCGCCGCATTGGCACCACCCGCTCCGCGGCCGCGTATTTTTCCTGACGGATTGGTGGCGTTCCCCGAGGATGAGATCGAGTACGCCATCTACTCTTTTCATGTTGACTTCTTTGGGCGAAAGGGTCGTTGGCCCAACGGCATGGAGCGTGCAGTCTGCTTCACGGGTGAACGTCTGCGGAAAGTGTCGAGCGAACGTCGACGTCGCGCCTACGAGAACCTGATTGATGAGGGCCGGTTGGTCAAGGTCTTTTTCTGGCGCTGGAAGGGCGACTCCGACTGCTACATCGAGCCGACCTACTCGCCGGAGTACGCCGACAAGCACGGCGAGATCTACTATGCCCCAGACCTCTCGGCCTGACAGCCTTTCGGTTTGGGGACCGGAACGATCCTGGTGGGTCTTCAATCCGGGGCCGCGCCTCGACATCTGTCTGAGCGAGGGCGTCTTCGACTTCGTATTCCATCAGAAGACGTTCCAGTTCAAGCCCAACATGGCGATCTCGCCACAGAGGCACCTGACCCTGTTGGGCGATGGCTTTCCGTGGCGCGCCATGCTGATCGACTACCACGAGTCGCTGGCGCTGCTCTACACGCACGAGCGCGGCTGGGGTGCGCCCGCGGGCGTGTTCCCGATGTGGTCCGCCAACAACCCCACGAGTTCGCTGATCAAGATTCTCGACACCTACCCGGATCCCGGCGAGGAAGTGGGCTGGTTCACCGGAGCCAAGGGTCCGTCACATGCCGTCGAGGGTCAGGAGCAGATGGTGGTCATTTGCAATTTCCCCAAGAACCCCACCGCCTGGGAAGGCCTGTTCCGCGACCTGATCGAAGTCAAACGGAACTACCCGCACTACACCTTCCACCTGAACGGACAGAAGAGCATTCCGCGCACGCTGGCGACCGGCGTCGACAGCTTCGATCATCCCGTCACGATCGACTGGATCGGGGAGCAGCCGCGTCTGCTGCTGGCCAACGGCAGTCTCCTTGACCACAAGACGTACCAGAAGCAGGGCGAGGAATATCGCAAGTGGGCCCGCCTGGTCGGCATCGACGTCGGCCAGATCTTCAATCAGCCTGATCGGGTTCGCAAGTCCCGCAAGATGTATACCTTCAACCTGCGCTCCCTCAAGTGGTCGTTCGCCAACTACGACCGTGTGTGGTCGATGCGCGTGGTCGATGAGACCGACGTGAATACCGATGAGCCGGACATGACTTGGATCCCCGTGGATCTGCGGTACCGGCCTCGATCAAAGGTGACTACCGACAAGTGGGTGTGCGACCTATGCTCAATCTCGGACCGATGTCCCTTCTACAGACCAGGAGCGATTTGCGCCGTGGACGACACCGAAGCAGCCGAACTGTCAGCCAAATTCAAGACCCGCAGCAGCCGCGACATCGTTGACGCACTCGGCTCCCTTCTGGCGGCGCAGACGAACCGCGCCGGTCGGGCAATGGCGGCGGAGGCGCAGCACAACGAGGATCACCCGGACGAGCAGAAGTTCTCTCCCGAAGTGACTCGGATGTTGGCCTCCACCTTCGACCAGGGTGTGACGCTGGCTCGCCTGGTCGACCCCAACGTAGGCGTCCCGAACGCTCGCGGCCGCGGGGGCAAGGCGAACGTCATTGATGTCACCGCATCATCCGTGGGTGACATGGATCCGCAGCAACTTGCGGCTGGATTCATGGCGGAATTGGAGGCTGGTGGCCAAGACATCAGCAGCATGACGCCCAGTGAGGCGCAGGAGTTCCTGGCAAGGTTGATCCCATCGGGTACGATGCCTCCGCATGTCGATGACGACCACCCAGGCGCAGAACGTAGTGAGCGAGATCCTGTGGTTGAAGCAGCACCCTCATTTCGAGCAGCGCCCCGCCTCGATCCTTGAGTTCCTCGGCCCCAAGTATCTGAATCTGGGCGACACGACTCGCCAGGCGGTCAAGGAAGTACTGGTCGACATCTTCGGCGGCGACGTCAACCCCGAGCGAATCGCTCTGTTCCAAGAGGCGATTTTCACTGGCGCAATCGGTATCGGCAAGACCACGCTGGGTTCGGTGGTCATCCCGTACATGGCGCACTGGACGCTCTGCCTGAGGGACCCGCAGAGCTTCTACGGCCTCATGGCTGGCTCCCGCATCGCCTTCATGTTGATGTCGACGTCGCGGCTCCAGGCCAAGAACGTTGTGTTCTCCGACATCAAGGCTCGTATCGACTACTCGCCGTGGTTCCAGAAGAACTATCCGTACGACCCGGCCATCACGTCGCTGTTCAAGTTCCCCAAGGACGTCTGGATCATCCCCGGCGACTCGTCCGAGAAGACCTTTGAGGGCTTCAACATCCTCGGTGGAATCGTGGACGAGATCGACTCCCACAAGGTCACCAAGGACAAGAGCTACGTCGAGGTCGGCTACGACACGATCAAGGGCCGCGTCGAGTCCCGCTTCGGTGACAACGGCTTCATCCTGCTGATCGGGCAGATGAAGTCCAGCACGGGGTTCGCCGCCACGATGTACAAGCGGTACTCGGCCAGCCCAACGTCGTACGCCGCCCGCATGGCGATCTGGGAGAGCTTCGGGTGGGAGAAGTTCACGGACCTGATGGGCAACCGTCAGAGCTTCTGGTTCGACTGTGACCGCATGGCCATCACGACCAAGGCACTGGCCGAGCTTCAGGGATACCCGGATCACATCATCGAGATTCCCAAGACCTATCACGACCACTTCCTGCACGCTCCGTTCAAGGCATTGCGCGACCTCGCTGGCCGTCCGGCAGCGGTGGCGAGCCCGCTGTTCAACGACCCCAACAAGGTCCACGAGGCCCGCAAGAACTGGCTCTGGCGGTTCAACGTCTCGGAGGGGCCAGTCAACAACAAGAACCAGATTGCGGATTGGTTCAAGGCGGGCAACAGCGTCAAGCGCGTGGTCCATGTCGACATCGCCTACTCGGGTGAGGGTGACGCACTCGGTCTGGCGATGGGCCACGTCCCCGAAGTGATCGACATCGACGGCGAGTTGAAGCCCTTCATCTGCATCGACCTGATCATGCGATTCAAGGCGGCTCCGGGTACCGAGATCTTCCTGGGTGACATTCGCCGGATCATCTATGACTTGAAGGAGAAGCGCGGATTCAACATCGTCACCCTGACGACAGACGGTTTCGAGAGCACCGACTTCCGCCAGCAGGTGGAGCGCAAGCGGATCCACACCGATCAGGTGTCGACGGACAAGACCACGCTGCCGTACTACGACCTGTATGACGCGGTGAGCGAGGATCGCATTGCGGTGCCGCCGTATCTGATCGGGTTGAACTGGACCGACCCTGAACCGGTCGACATCTTCTACCGTGAGATCTCGCAGTTGGTGGAAGAGAACAACAAGATCGACCACCCGCCCGAGGGGTCCAAGGACGTGACTGATGCGGTGGCTTGCGTGGTCTCCACGCTGATGGGCTCCAAGAAGTACAAGCGATCTGCCGGTTCCGGCACATCCAATGCAGAAGCAGCGCCCCACACACCTGATAGAACTAGCCCCCAGGGCCAGATGATGAACCACCATGCCGTACGCAATATGCAGATGCCGCGAGCGCCGCAGGCCGGAGGCATCATGCCCGCACCCTGGAGGCCACCCCGATGACTGAGCCGCAGATGTTCCGCAAGGCGGACCCCCCGGCGCTGGGGCACGCATTCGAAGGCGCACGGCCGGAGTGGTATCTCGGCCCGATGACCGGCGCTCAGTCGCCGGTTCTGATGTTCGACTTGTCGCGACTGACGTGGGTGGACTACGCCGAGATGCGCTGGCATCCGCAGGTCAACGCTTCGCTGTCGCTCATGACGTTCATGCTCCACCAGTTGGACTGGCACATCGAGTGCGAAGACAAGAAGATCGCCGCCGTCGTGGAAGAGAACATGCGGTTGATCTGGACGCAGCTTGTGCGCGGGCTCTCGACCGCCTACTGGGCGGGGTGCGCGCCGCTCGTTCTGGAGTGGGAGAACACCAAGGACGACAAGATTTTCGTCTCCAAGGTGAAGGATCTGCATCCCGGCGAGGCGTCCGTCCACTGGAAGGAAGTCAAGTCTTCCTACCGTCCGCCGCCCGAGTACGCCAAGAAGATCAAGCCGAAGGTCCGCGTCTACGACGGGATCGACAAGTTGGGCCTGGATTACCCGATCCCTCCGGAGCACACCCTGTGGTATCCGGTGCTGCGCGAGCAGGGCGACATGACCGGCCGCAAGCTGCTGAAGTCGGCGTTCGCCCCATGGTTCTTCTCGCACCTGATCCACCTGTACTCCAACCGGTACTTTGAGCGGTTCGGTGAGCCGGTGCCGATCGGTCGCTACCCCGCTGGCGAAGAGTTCACTGTTCCCGGCGTGAACGGTGAAGACGACAAGCGGATGACTTCCAAGCAGGTCATCGTTGACGCCATGCTGGGTCATCGCTCGGGTGTGAGTGTGGTTCTGCCCAGTGACCGCGACGAATCCGCCTCCGGCTCTCGGGAGTACGAGTACGACATCGAGTATCTGGAATCCCAGATGCGTGGTGCCGACTTTGAGCGGTACATGGAACGTCTGGACGAAGAGATCTCCCTTGCCATCTTCACGCCGCTGCTGCTGATGCGCTCCGGCGAGCGCGGCAGTCTGAACCTCGGCGTCCAGCACACCAAGACCTGGCTGTGGGCGCTCAACGCTCTGGGTCACGACTTGAAGGAATACATCGACCCGTATCTGGTGGAGCGAATCAAGGCGTTCAACTCATCTCCCAACGCTCCACGGTGCGAGTGGGTCCCGCGGCCTCTCGGCAAGGACAACGACGAGACGATCCGCGCCCTGGCCGTAGCACTGACCACTCAGGGGTACGCCAAGCCCAGCATCGAAGAGATGGGCACGGTCATGGGTCTCAAGATGGAAGAGATCACCCAACTCAATCCACTTCAGAAGTTGCAGAAGCAACAGAAGGAAGCGTCCGCGAATGGACAAGACCAACGAGATCGTTCCGGCCGTCCAGATCGAGGGAGCCTCGCGGCGGACGGGCCATCGAACACAGTCGGGGGTTCGACCCCGAGAACAGTCAGTCGATGAATTTCTTGAGGCACCACAACGCCTCACCTGTACCTGCTCGCGGGAGCCGCTGCTGGCGCGAGTCGGGATCCTGGACGGATCGCCATTTTTGCAGATCAAGGCATCCAAGAGCGGCAAGCCCCTGGTCGAGATCACTGTCACTGAGGGCACAGTGGTGATTCGCTGCCGAGAATGCTTGCGATATCATCGCATCAAGGTCAACAGCGTCTTGCGGGACGATCACTCAATGATGGACCTGCGCTAGCCCCGCAAGGCTAGAGTGCAACCCGTCGAAAGGATCAATACATGCCTGGTGAAGCAACAACCTTCGGTGCTGGCAAGGCGCTTGACGCCATCAGTGGCCGCGCCACCCAAACCGCCCGCAACACGTATGTGGCGCTCTTGACCGCCTCTGCGACCGACGCCGACACGATCGCCTCCCTGGTCGAAGTCACGACCGCTGGCTACGCACGTCAGCTTGTCGCCTGGAGCGCTCCGTCCGGCGACCCCGCGGTGTCTTCGAACACGGGCGCGCTGACGTTCGGTCCGTTCACGGCAGACCCGCCCAACGTCACACACTTGGCGCTTGTGAGTGCGGCGTCCGGTACGACTGGCGACCTACTCTACCGCTGGACGGCGGACACGGCGCGAGACGGCATCGCCAACGACTCCATCACGATCGCCATCGGCGCTCTCTCGATGTCGCTCGACTGAGCGACCTACCTGAAGGGGGTCGCTCATGAGCATTCGTCTCTACTTGCTCCCTTTGGAGCGCTCAGGAAATCTTCGCTGGCCCAAGTACATGCACTGGGACCGCGTGCCGGATCACACGAACGACGTGGGCGAGACGGCGTGGTCGATCCTCAACTACGGGCAGGCCGACTGGTGCATCGCTGCCGTCGAGGCGACGGATCCGGTACACGCCGTGCTCGCCGCCAAGGCTGACGTGATCGCTACCCCCGCCGACCTGGACACGGGCGTGACCAACCAACGCCGGGATGCGGTGCGCTCCTTCATGGAAGAGATGGGAATGCCTGGCAACTGGGTGGCGGCGACCACCCCTTGGCGCGAAGTGATCCGAACCATTTCCGGAATGGCCCTCCTGGGGAAGCGATATGACGGAATCAAGGCGGGCACTGATCCGGGGGCACCGTCGCTGGGTTCGATGGTCCGCGGCAACCTCAACACGCAGTGGCGCAGTATCCCACAAGGTGTGCGGGATACTGTGATGGAGGCCGGTCAATCCATGAACATGGCCCTTCCTGAGATCTCCGACACCGACACGGTGCGGAACATCCTCAAGCAGATGGCTGACGTCTGGGGCGGTATGCCCGTGTCCCTCGGACTGGAAGAGTACAACGGCGGAACAAGCTTCGCGGTGTAGCCATGGTGATGTACACCGCGAATGACACCTTCTCCGGTGGTTCTGCGGGGACCGATCTCAATGTCTACAGCACCAACTGGGCGCAATCGGGGGCTGGCTCAGCGGGCCTGGAGATTGACGGTGCTGGCAACGCCCGCATAACCACAAGCGCCGTCGAGAACGCCTCTCGTTGGGTGGGACGTCAGTTCTTCAGTAACCATTCTTCTGAGGCGATCGTCAACGTCGCATCCGACAGTCGCTACGGCGCTGCCTGCCGGATGCAGACCACGGCGGGCAACTACTACGGCGTCTATGCCACCAACTCGACCATCGAGATCCACGAAGTGGTCAGTGGGACCGTGACGCTTCTGGGTTCAGCGATCTCGCCAGGTTGGACGGCCGGGACCGATCACACTCTGAAGATTTCGTGTCATACGTCGGACTTGTTGATTGAGTACGACTCGTCTTCGACCACTCGGAATGACACCAGCTTCGCATCCGGTCAGCCTGGCGTGTGTGGCACGGCTACAACTGCACCGGGCGCAGGGCTGATTCGCTCCTGGGCGGGCAGCGATGTCAAGGGGCAACTCGGCTTCCGGACATTCAACGGAACTTCCGACAAGATCACTACGTCGCTCGGCGGCGACGATTCGACCGCGCTCGATTCCTTCACCTGGGTGGCCGTACTGTTCCCGACGTCCATTACCGGCGATCGCGCCATCTTGAGTCAGAACACAAGCTCCGGGGTCAATGGTTTCTGGTACCTCTCTGCTGGCGTTCAGACTATCGAGATAGGCGGCATCCCTACGGCGGGTCCAGCCAGTACCAACGCCGCCACTGACGGTCATTCTCTTTATGCGGTGACCAAAGCGTCGGGGACCGTAGCTCCCCGATTCCACAAGCTGCGCGGGTTCGACCGCACTGTGTCCCATGGGGACAGTGCCTTCACCGTCCCCAATGGCTCCACTCCGGGAGCAGGCGGAAGCTACACAATCGGTGCCACCGGAGCGGGCACAGATTTCTTCGCCGGTCAGATCTCCATGGTCGGCGTCTTCAACGGTGTGCTCACCGACACCCAGATCGAGGATCTGTGGCTGAGTGCCAACGCCTGGAAGGATCATCCAAGCGCTCGTCACGTTTGGCGGATCGAGGATCCGACCATCACTGACCTTGATGGCACGGCCAACGCAACCTCCGTTACAGGTACAGGCATAGCGCTGGGTACGGGCCTTCAGAGTCTTGACGGAACCGACCCGATCCGGGCTTCGACGGGCGGCGAGATCGGAACCAGCATGGGCAGCAACAATGCCCAGACCTTGGCGTCCACTCCTCGCGTGGGTGACCTGTATATCGCCGTCGCTTCTTCCGACTTGAACTCCACCGCGGGGACCATCACGGCCTCAACGGGATGGACCGAGCTTTACACCGTCGTGCAGGGGACCAACATCGTTCGGCAGTCGGTCTTCGCCAGGATCATGGACGGCGGAGCCAACGACGTCTTGTCGCTTACTGGCCCCGCGCAGGACTACACCGTTCACAACTATCGCTTCATCAACCACGGCTGTGCCACCACGGCAGATATCAGCACTTGGATCGCAACGACCGGTTCGGGTGGCGCACCGAACCCTCCCGCCGCCACCGGTCCGGTAGCGAAGAACTGGCTGGCTCTTGGCATAGTCGGCATTGACGCCACGACGACCACGACTGTTGGGTCGCCTGCTGCGCCGTTCGCCCTGATCGACTCCAGGGTCAGCGCTTCTTCTACGTCTTCGGTTGCATCTGGTGTGAGCCAGAAGTTGCTTCCTCCTTGGCTGGATGGCATCGACCCTGGGGTGTGGACCAGCTCCAGCAGGCCGTGGGTCGCCAACACGATCCTGATCCCGCCGAAGGTCGTTATCTCCGGGTCCAACCTGGCGATTACGGCAGCGGGCACTGGAGTCTCGACCGGATCCGCCGCGATCAACAAGGTCTCCAACCTCCCGATCACAGCCTCCGGCACTGGCGTCTCGACTGGCTCCGCTGCCATCGGACTCACGGTCGCTCCGCTGTCGATCACGGCCTCCGGAACCGGCCAGACGTATGGTGCGGCGGCTTTGTCAATGAGTCTTGTCGCCACCGGTACTGGTGGTTCGACTGAAGGGGCCAGGACTCCGCCGTACTTCGTCGCCGCGGGGACTTCTTCTGCTGCGGCTTCGGGTGACATCACAGTGCCGATTCCGGCTGGGACGCAGGCGGGCGACATCGCCGTACTGCTGGTGTCGCAGACCGACAACGTGGATTCGACGGTGACGGCCGGGTGGGAGATCGGCTCGTCCACCACTTCTGGCCCGAACCATCGCGGCCTGTGGGCCTGGAAGCGCCTTGTAGGCGGTGACTCCAACCCGACCGTCACCCACACTGGTGGCGATTCGATCATCGGCCAGATCTCCGTGTATCGGGATGCGATCGCCAACGGCAACCCCTTCGGTGACGCGACTTCCGGTGCCCGCGCTGCCGTCACGTCGATCATCGCCAACTCGATCTCACCCACTGTCGACGGCGCTCTGGTCCTGTTCATGGTGACATCGCGCGCCGCTTCGACCTTCTCCAACTGGTCCGGCACGGATCCGGTGTTCGTGGAGAGGATTGATTCCTCCACGACACTCGGCCTTGACGCTGCGATCGGCCTGGCGTCCGGCAACGTGAGCGTGGCTGGGTCGATGGGGACTCGCACCGTTGATCAGTCGATCGCTGCGGGCTGCGTTGCATTCATGTCTTCGTTGGTGCCGGGAATCATCGTGGTCCCCTCCACGGCTGGCTCCGCTGCACTCACTGCCAACCTGACCCTCAGTGCTTCGGGTACTGGAGCGACGGCGGGCACGGCGACTCTTACAAGAGAGCACCCGGTCACCGCAAGCGGTACCGGTCAGACTTCTGGCGCTGCCGACATTCGTCGTCGTATGCCCGTCACGGCATCGGGCTCTGGTCTCTCGCAGGGCTCTGCGGCTCTGACGGCTCGCTTCTCGATCTCCGCGGGTGGCACGGGAATCTTCGATGGAACCGCCCTCATTGGTGGCGGCGCAGCCATCTCTGCGTCGGGCTCCGGCGTCTTCACGGGCTCCGCCGCAATAGGGATCTTCACTGGCCCGATCCAGTACGCCATCACCGGTACCGGCACCGGACAAACCGGTGGCTCGGCAGCACTGAAGTCGACTCTTGTCGCCAGTGCCAGCGGTACCGGCCTCAGCGGCGGTTCAGCAGCGATTGCCCGCACGCTGCCGATCAGCGCAAGCGGTGCCGGTCTTACCGCTGGCACCCCCGCATTCATCGACGGATACTTGGACCCCATGGTGGGCACCGTCACGACACCGGACCCTGGGCCTCTTCCTGCCGGTTCGTACACCTTCGTCGTTGAGACGGTTGGGCCGGTGAACACGAACGGGACCATCGTTGGTCAGGCGGAGAACCACGCCACCGACCGATCTTGGATCTTCCAGAGAATTGTTGCAAACGGAAACCTCAACTTCCTCATTTACACAGCGGGCACAGCTACCCCCACACTGAACAGGGCTACGGGTGTTCAAGCGATCTCCGGTGGTCGGGAAATTCTTGCTGGTGCCGTCACAGTTGATAACGGCGGCGGTCTGGGCTCACTCGCTACCTGGAGGAAGGTTGGCGGCGTTTGGAGTTCCGTTTCGACTGCCAATGCCACTGCGCCACTCACGACGTTTGATTCTTCGCAAGTCGTCCGTGTCGGAGGTATCACAAATACTTCCGGTCGCTTCGAAGGGCTGATCTATTCCGTTGAGTTGCGAACCGGTACGGACCCCAACGCCGGGACCGTGGTGTGGCGATTCGATGCCAACGAATACCCCGGCGAAGGCGCATCGTCCTACACCGACCCGCGCGGACGCACCTGGACGCTGGCCACTCCGTCCGCGATCACTCCAAGGGTTCCCGATGTTGGTCCCGGAGTAGTTCTCCGTCTCGGGGCATCTCTTTCGGCCTCGGGTACTGGGCAGACCGGTGGAGCGGCGGCGCTGACATCCACGCTTGTATCCAGCGCAAGTGGTACCGGCGCAACTACCGGGTCTGCGAGCATCATCCGAACTTGGTATACGACGGCTTCGGGATCAGGGACCTTCACCGGGTCTGCCGCCCTGACGATCTTCACTGGGCCGATCCAACATGCTGTCACCGGTCAAGGGTTCGGTCAGACCGGTGGTTCAGCGGCGCTGAAGTCCAATATGGTGATCAGCGCGGCGGGTACCGGCATCTCGACCGGCTCCGCTGCCCTTCAGGCCACCCTCAAGATCGCCGCGGGGGGCACCGGCTTGAGTGGTGGATCTGCCTCCATCGTTCGTCGGATGCCCCTCGCGGCACAAGGCACGGGCCAGACGGACGGCTCGGCCACCACTCAGCATCAGCAATCACTGAGCGCGTCGGGCAGCGGTCAGACGGGGGGCTCGGCCACCGTTGGCCTTGCCGTTGCTCGACAGGTCACTGCCTCCGGCACCGGACAGACCTCCGGTTCAGCCAAGATCAGTCTCGGTCGAATCGTCCACGATGTCGCCCTTGTGGTCGGGGGTCTCCGTCGACAGGCTGGAATCTCCATCCAGGGGATGGAGGGCTCCGCCTCTCACAACGTGACCGGGTTCCGCCCAGTCGTCTCTGTGGAGCCTCCGGGCACCCCCTCACTGGTCGAGGATCTTCGTCGGGTCGAGATCGTCACCCTGGGCGAAATGCAGGACGGCGCACTCATTGGCGACCTGGAGAACCTGGCTCCTGTTACGCTCGACGGCTTGAGCACCTTGATCGCAGTAGGACCCATCCGAGAGGATAAGTAAATGGCCGATACCGATATCTGGCTGACGGCAACCGAGTATCGGCGTATGTCGATTCTCCTGGCCCCGCCCGCCGTCATTGGCGACATCGTTGCAGTTGGAGTCGCGCTCCGCACGACCCCCAACGATGTCCCGGATCCTTCTGGGGCAGGCCTTGGTGAATTCACCGCCGCAACGCTTGATCCGACCGGCCCCGACATCGTGGTCTTGATCGGACCGCGCGATGGCGACATCGAGCCGGTCGCTCCGGGGGACTACCAAGTGTTCGTTCTGGTCCGTACGTCCGACGAAGACATCATCCGTCGCCCTGCTGTCTTGACGGTGATGGGATGACGTACGCACGCGTTGAAGACGGCTGGATCCGCGTGCCGTACTCCGGCCCGGAACTGGGCCGTGTTGAGATCGGCCTCGGAGAACAGGCACCCACATGGGTGGACGCCTTCTTGAACACGGTCAACGGCGAGAGGGTGGCCCAGATCCGCCCGGTAGCCGGGATGGTCTTCTCCCAGACCCCGAACGTCTGGCTGAGGGTGGACAATGTTCCCCTTCTCATCGGTCGTCTGGGTGAGGGGCCAGCGATCCCCATGGGGCGGCGTCGGCGTGGATGACATGAATGCTGGCGTGAACCCCTACTTGCGCGGCTAGATTCTCATCTCGATGGGTACAGCACTCTTGGAGACCTACAGCCTGGTGGCGGAAGCGGAAGCTTCGCCCACTTCTGGCGCGTCGGACATGATCGTGCGCGGCGTCAAAGTGTTCAAGGTCGGCAAGTTCAAGAACAGCCGTGGCGTCCAGAACGAGTGGACCGCCGAGAAGCTCCAGCGGGCAGTTGAGAACTTCAACTTCCTGCGAGTCACCGGAGTGTTCAAGGATGTTCCGGTTCGACTCGATCACTCCAAGTCGATGCGTGATGTGGTTGGGTACTTCCACGAACTGCGGTTCGACGGGACCTTCCTGATCGCTGATATTCAGTTCACCAAGCGAGCCGCTTATGAGGATTACCAGGCCGGTCACCTTCGTGGCCGGTCACTGGAAATCGGGCAATACGAGACAAACGATGAGAAGCTGTACGATGATGTCGTCCAGGGACTTGCGTTCGTGGATATTCCCGCCGTAGAAGGCCTCCACCAACGAGCCACAGGAGAAGAGAACGATATGGGAACCGACAACAAGGACGAGACGAAGAACAGCGACAGCGGCGAGCAGACGCCCGCGGTTCCCGCACCTTCGAATCCCC
>Ga0065715_10088999_pt1 | contig 17545 bp, 9 predicted proteins | sample MisBulReplicate1_FD_59102 | JGI IMG/M metagenome (GOLD analysis project Ga0065715, IMG submission 59102) | Miscanthus rhizosphere microbial communities from Kellogg Biological Station, MSU, sample Bulk Soil Replicate 1 : eDNA_1 v2 (version 2) | ecosystem: Host-associated > Plants > Roots >...
GGCGTTTTTCTCGAGCGCGCCAGTCATTGCGGCGTGACCCACGACTGAGAACCGCAGCTTGCTCAGAGTGCGATTCTGATCGTCGCGCAGTTCGACCACATAATTGCCAGGTTCGTCGGTTGGAAGAGCGTAATGATACCCGCCCGCCGCCACCGAGATTTTTTCTGATTTCGCCGGACGCTCTCTTAAGACTGATTCGTAAACGTAATTGCCATTTTCCTGCTTTTTTAGCACGGAAACGTATTCCTGCGCGATGAGGTTGAGAGTGATGTTTTCGATCGCGATGCGGTCGAGTTGTGGATTGACGGCAACCAGATCGACGCCGCGCGGCTTGTTCATCTCGATATAACGCAGGTCGCCGTCAGCTTTATAGCCGATCACGTAAGGCAGAGCGGAAACAATTGCGCCGACATCGCCCGTAACACTCCTCCCGCCTTCGCCTTCGAAGCCTTCCGCAATGAATCGCATCGCGTAAGTCGCATCGGCGAACCGTTCGAGTTGCAAATCAAAATCCGCGTGGCCTTCGCCATCGGTTTTTTGTTCGCCGAGATCCGCAGTTTGCTCTTGTGGAGTCTTCTTCTCGTCAACGAGCGGGTCGAAAAAAGTGAACTCGCGAAACGCCGGAAATGAAAATGCGGCTGGCGCGAGCTCAACCTTGCCGGTCACACGCCGATCCGTTGCGGGCGTGCCGTACAGATTGGCCAGTGCAACGGACGCGTGCATGTCCCTGGGATGAATCCAGCCGCGCGGCGCACCTTTGGAAAGGCGCGTCTCGATCTTCATGCGATCGGGCAGAAACTCTTTCACCTGCGCCGTAGCGGAACCGAGTAAATCCGAGCGCTTGTTATTTTTGATCAGATAAACGTTGAACGCGTAAAGGCCAGTGGACGATTCATTGGCGGTTTGGTAGGTGAGTTCGGTAAAGCCAGTCTCCGGCAAAGTGAGTTTCTTTGTCTGAACCGGCAGGTCGCGCGCGTCCACAACTTCGGTTTCAATGGGCAGACCTTTGAGATTGCCGCCCCAGCTTCGCTGTTTGACTACCAGCCCGATGTGAATTTCATCGCCCGGCCGGTAAACACCACGCTCGGTAAAAACGAATGCGTCGAGACCTTCCGGCGCGATGTTCTGCGCTCCTTCAATCTCAAAGCGAGAAAAATTCAAAACGCGATCTTCACGCGCGAACGGCATGAACGCGATGTCGTCGCCATTGCGCGCGACAAACGCCACAGGCAATTTTTCGCGCTCGGATTTTTCAACCGACGGGAAAGCACAATGACCGTCTGCGGCCGTTTGGGCCGTCTGGATCGGCACACCATTCTTGCCCAGAATTTCCACCGTGGCGCCGCTGAGCGGTTGACCACTCTTGATCGACATCAAAAAAACGTCGCTGCTGCCGTCGATATTTTTCTTCGTCAAAATTCCGATGTCGGTAATAAGCAGGAATCTGCTGTCCCTGGCTGAGTTGATCGGTTTCTTTTTCGCCGGGTCCCAGCCGCGGGCGGTCAGGAAAAACAGGCCGCGCTCGCTGCCGCCATCTGCTGGTTTGCGAAGGTGCTCCGCGAAATCGAACGCCGAGTAATTGGACTTCCATTTGTCTTCCACCGCGATCGGCTGCTGCTCAATCGCGATCCGGGAAATGTTTTCCTTGTTAAAATACTGCGGCGCACGGAACTCCGGGTCCTCGAACTTGCCTTCGGTCTGGCTAACGAGATGATTGATCTGGGTTGTGGCAACGCGCGCAACTTCGAATTCGATCGCCCGCAGAGCACGTGAACGAATCGACAATTTCCTGTCGCCATTGAGCGCCAGCAGACCGCCTTGACCTTCAATCTGCACTTCGCGCGGAAGCTGCGGCACTGCCACGACGGCGCTGTAATCCTCCGCCAGAGGATAATCACCGAAAGCGCGCACTCCTTTTGGGACACGAACGTAGAGCTCGCCTTCCGATTCGACACGGATCTTAAACGCATGTTGTCGATCCTGCGCCTTTTCCGAGGGAACGACGGTGAATTCAATTTGCTTGGCCTGGTCGAGGACATCCTCCGGCACATCGGTCGGGCTTTGCCATTTCGAGGCGCTGTCAGACTTTGTCGTTTCCTCGGACGCGTCTTCTTCCGACGCAGTGCTTTGCCTGCTGTCGTCGCTGTCGTTACTTTGAGCGGCGGATTCCGGATCGGAATTTTCGGAATCGGTTTCGTCGTTCTTTTTGGCCTCACGCTTCGGCAGTAACCGAATCTGAATAGCTTTGGCCAGCTCGCGGCTACTGATGTCCGCCGTCGTGTTTAGAATCAGCACTTGCTCGGGTTCGCCAGCCTTGTTTCGAGCGATGGTTGCCTCAATAGCTTTGATTTGAAATGCGGTCCCATTGGAAGGAATGAGCAGCTTTTGTTCGGCCGCGTCGCGAGTTTGCGCTCCGCCTTGTGCAGTCCGCACACCTCTGCTCAGCTCAATCTTGATGAAATCTTCCTTGTCCGGCAGCGTCACGTTGGAGCTGCGCAAATAAGCAACGCGCCGGTGCAATCCGTAAGTGAGCGCAAAATGCGGCGCCGGATCGGACGGCGGAAACACATTCGATCCGCCGATCATCATCAGTTGGATATGTCGATCTAACTCACCGGGCTCAACCGCGTGCGACAGCTCGAGTGTTGCCGTGACCTGGCGCTGGGTGGGATCGGACGGGTCTTGATATAGCTCAACATCTTTGATTGCGATTGCGAACGGCGGCGTCTGGAACTCGTAAGTCAATCGCTCCAACACGAGATGCGGTGGAAAAAATTTCTTGTCGAAAATGACCTTGAATTTTTTGTCGGCCGGCCAGTCCTCAGTTGGTTGAAAGAACAAATGTTTGTCACCAGCCCACATCCATTTGCCGGCCAACGGAGGATCCAGTCGGACGCCCTGCAAATTTGTTTTGTCCTTATCTTCCAGGCGCGCCGCGGAATCGCTGAATCGAATATCAAGCGTTGGAAACTTTAAGTCCTTTTCCAACTTCGTCACCGGAACCGCCTCGATCATGACCTTTACGTAGCGCGGCTTCGGTCGATGTTGATACCAGTGCCACGTCCACACCGTCCCGCATGCGAGCAGAAGGATCGCGATGATTCCGAAAGCCGTAGTGAGAGGATGCGCTCGATTGAAACCGGAGAAGGCGGCGCTGCTTCGTGAAATCCAGCGCGGCGGACTCCATTGCAACCTGCCGAAGACCGCGAGAGCGATCCGCTTGAAAAAGGTGAAGAGGAGCAGAAACGGTCGAGCAGCCAGCTGAAGTGCTCGGGTGATGGGGGTGCTTGTATTCATAGGCAGGAATACGCAAGTTCATCAGGAATCTTTCAGTAAATCGAATAGTAATTTTCCTTAGGGACAGAACTGAGGTTAGAAGATCGACATGAAAAATAGCGGGCTGATTGCCACGCGCCGCAGCCTGGTCGAGCAGTTGGCCGACTGGGGCGATCAACGGCGCTGGCAGGAGTTTTTCGACACCTATTGGAAACTGATTCACTCGGCGGCCCGAAAGTCTGGCTTAAGCGATGCCGAAGCTCAGGAGGTCGTGCAGGAAACAGTCATCACCGTCGCGAAGAACATCGACAAGTTGAAATACGATCCGGCAATTGGCTCGTTCAAAGGCTGGCTGTTGCAAATAACTCGCTGGCGAATCGCCGATCAATTTCGCAAACGTGAACCGGGCAACGCAAAACGTCCTCGTTCAACCGATGATCGCCTGACGGCAACCATCGAGCGTGTCCCCGATTCACAGGTCGTCGATCTCGATGAGGTCTGGGAATCGAGTTGGAAAGAGAATTTATTCGAAGCGGCGGTTGCGCGCGTGAAGAAGAAAATCGAGCCGAAACAGTTTCAAATTTTCGATTGTTACGTACGCAAGGAATGGCCGGCACAAAAAGTTGCCGAGCGATTAGGAGTCAATGTCGGCCAGGTGTATCTGGCGCGACATCGCGTTGGCGCATTACTGAAAAAGGAAATTAAAGCCCTGGAAAAAATGGAGAAGCGAACTTGGTCGTAACGTCTGCGAGTCGGACCGGAATTGCCTCGCACCCGCGGCTTGTGTAAAATCGGGCATTCCCGACCGAGTTTTCGCTCAGAGCCCGATCATTCCCGATCACGAAGTGCTGCGTGTGATTGGCCGCGGCGCTTACGGTGAGATTTGGCTGGCGCGCACAGTGACCGGCGCGTTTCGCGCGGTCAAGGTGGTGTACCGCAGCACATTTGAAAGCGAACGCACCTTTCTGCGAGAATTCGAAGGCATGTCCGCATTCGAGCCGATCTCTCGCGCACATGCCGGGTTCATCAACATTCTGCACGTCGGCCGTACTGACGATTATCTTTATTACACGATGGAGCTGGCCGACGATCATCTGGCCGGACGTAAAATCGATGTCGAAACTTACGAGCCGCGCACGTTGAAAACCGATCTCGCGCGTCATAAACGCCTCTCTGCTGATGAGTCTATTCGAGTTGGGATCTCATTAACGGAAGCGCTTGAAGCATTGCACGAGCGTGGGTTGACCCATCGCGATATCAAACCATCGAACATTATTTTTATCGAAGGCGTACCGAAACTCGCCGATATCGGATTGGTTGCGGCCAGCGGACAGCGATCATTCGTTGGCACGGAAGGTTACATCCCGCCGGAAGGACCAGGCACGCCACGCGCCGACATTTATAGTCTTGGCAAACTTCTTTACGAAACGTGCACGGGAAAAGACCGGCTCGATTTCCCGGAGATCGATTCGCAATTGAGCGCGCGGCCGGACCGCGAACGTCTGCTTCAACTCAACAACGTGCTTGTAAAAGCGTGCGCGAATGATCCAAAGAGGCGCTACGAGTCAGCCGCGGAAATGCATCGGGACCTCGGGGCGCTTGGGCGGGGCGAGCGTCCAGGAAAAGCGCGCGCGAAAGTTTTCGTGGTCACGGGATTGCTCGTGGTGCTTGCGCTGGCAGGAATAGGATTTTGGCTGAGCCGGGCGCAGCTAAGCGTTGATGTTCATCTGCGAACAACGATCCGGACAGAACCGGCTGGGGCGCTCGTTGTTCTAGGCGATCACGCTCAAAAAAGCCCAGCGAACTTCACAGATTTGGAACCCCGCAAATATAACCTGCGCATCATGAGTCCCGGATACGAGCCTTTGGAGACGAGTGTCGATTTTCGGCGCAAACACGCAGTTGATCTGCCACCGTTTCAACTCGTGCGGAGTAAAGGCGCGCTTCAACTCCAATCCGAGCCGCCCGGCGCGCAATTTTGGATGACAAGCGAGGACGGTCAGATTTCCCGCGACGGCGTGACGCCGCAAACGATAGGCGATCTTCCCACCGGCAAATATTCGATCGTCGCCCGCCGCGGCGATTGGGAAATGCGCAGTGACGTGGAAGTGCAGCGTGGCGAGACCACGAGTAAATCCTTCGCGTTCGTTAGCGCGATCACAAACATCACCAGCGAACCCAGCGGCGCGGAGATTTTTGTAGACGGAAAAACGCGCGGCCGCACGCCGCTTCGCGTGGATCTGCCTGCGCGTCCGCACGAGCTGGTCGCCCACATGAATGGCTGGCCAGACGAACAGCAGAAGATCGACGTGGACGCACAACGCGAAAACGCCGCGCATTTTATTTTTGCCAATGGCAGCGTGAAGATTACCAGCGCACCGGGCGGCGCGAGTGTGATTGCGAATGGGAAAGACCTCGGTCAAACACCGCTGGTGATCGAGGAAGTAAAGCCCGGCAACGTCACTTACGAGATGCGGCTATCCGGTTACAAGCCGGGTTCGGTCAATGGGAAGGTTGAGCCGCAACAACAAACGTTTCTGGCAGCGCGTTTGGAAAAGAGCGTCGGTCCCGCACCCGGACAGCCGTTCACCAATTCCCTGGGCATGAAGTTTGTTCCGCTTGGGGATGTGCAGATTTCTGTGTGGGAGACGAGGGTGCAAGATTACGAAGTGTTTTGCCGCGCAACCGGACGGCACTTCGAGCCAGCCGATTTTCAGCAGGCCGCGACCGATCCGGCGGTGAAAGTGAACTGGTTCGATGCGATGGCGTTTTGCAAATGGTTGACCGAAAAGGAACACAACGAAAATCTGATTGAAGACCGCCAGGCATACCGGTTGCCGACCGATCTCGAGTGGAGCATGGCGGTCGGTCTGATAAATGAAAGCGGCACAACGCCGGAAGCGCGCGATGGCAAAATCAAAAATGAATTCCCGTGGGGAAAACAATGGCCGCCCCCCAACGGCACAGGAAATTATGCTGCACCCGCGGGACGCCGCCGCGGCGGAACGATGCCGGTGGGAAGTTTCAAGCCAAATTCAATAGGGCTGTACGATCTCGGCGGAAACGTTTGGGAATGGTGCCTCGACGCCTATAAAGGAGGCGCCAGCGCAACCAGCCGTGATTGGGGTGTGCTGCGTGGCGGCTCATGGGCGACAAGGAACCGTCTGGAAATGCAATCCTCCTATCGCAACGTAGTTGATCGCAATGATCGTGACGTGATTTACGGATTCCGTTGCGTGCTGGCAACGCAGCCGACAAGCGAGACTGAGAATAAATGAGCTCTCAGGCCATCAACAAATCCTGCACACCTTGGGCGACGTAATGTAGAATGTCCCACGATGCGACCAGGCGGAATCTTTGAGACAGTCTTGTACGCCGAAGATCTTGATGCTGCTGAACGGTTCTATCGTGATGCCGTAGGTTTGCAGGTAATCGGCCGGGGAGATCAAGCCGTGGTTTTCCGCTGTGGCGATGGAGTTCTGCTGGTATTTGATCCACGCAAGAGTCGCGCTGCGGGTAGAGAAGTCCCGTCTCACGGAACCTCAGATGCCGGGCACATCGCGTTCACCGCGAAGCCAAAGGACCTCAATGCATGGCGGAAGCAATTACATGAAGCTGGAGTTTCCATCGAACAGGAAATGGATTGGGAAGAAGGCGGCCGTTCCATCTACTTTCGCGATCCAGCCGGTAACGTTGTCGAGCTGGCTCCTCCAACACTATGGGGTGGCGGTTGGAAGTTTAAGTGAGGGCGGCAGGCATACAGTTGAGAGTCGTTGGTTGAGAGTCGAGAGTCTTCTCGGATGCTGCGACGAAGTGCTAATCGCCGCCGAGAATGACGGCCTGCGATCTTTTGCCGGACCAGACCTGGCCGAGTCGCACGGCTTCCAGTTTCGTCGCCTGCGCGTTCAGTCTGACGAGATCGTACTTCTGAACGCTTGCGTCCGTGCCGTCTTTCCCAACACCGCTGGCCAGCAAGTGGGCGCCCGTCGTCGTGCTGGTCGTGGCAACCCGCGTTCCGGCAGACCCATCGAATGGCTTGAAGTTGGCAATCTCGCGGAACGCCGCGCCGTGGTCGTGGTGCAATGGGCTTTGCAAATACATCGACGGGCCACCATCCAGCGCGCAGCCACTCGAAAAGATTTTGACCGAACCGCTGTCCGCAAGCTGGCTGACGACAATGCGCTTGGCGCCGCCGAGCGAGCCCGCGAGCCAGCCGATCGCGAGAGAAACACCGCCGCGATAGTCGTTGCCGAACGGAATGACCGAGGCGGTCTTCACCGGCTGCTCGGCCGCGGACACCTGCGCGGCTTTGCCGATGGGCTTGAACAGCGGGAAAACGAATACCTTGATTTCGGCGGCACTTCCCGGGCCGAGGGCAGTGACAATGCTGTCGCGGCCGGTCGAAAAGTCTACGAAGCCGGCGGCGATGCTCACGCCGGACTGGTCTTCGCCGTAGGGCTTGAACGCCGAGAAAAGCGGTGGTTCCGCACCGGGCGATGATGGCAACGCGCTTTGATATACTTTGACTTCACTCGCGATACCGGGACCGGATCCCACGATGATGTTGTCGATCGGCGTGCCGTCGATCTGTGCGGTGGCCACGCTGACACCGCCACGCGCAGGGGCAGCGAACGCTTGGAAACGCGCGAGCTCCGTGCCGAACGCGCCCTTGCCACCCTTGGAAGCGCCGGCATAGGCGACGACTTCCGGCGCGTGGTCCTTGCCGGCGCCGACGATCAGGTCGAGCACGTCGTCGCCATCCACATCTCCCATCGCAACGTTGACGCTGCCTTCAAATCCGGGGAATGGAATGATCGTGGCGACAAGCCGGTCGCCATTGCCGTCGTACAGGCGCACCTCGGCAGGTTTGCCGGCGGCGCCTGGAACTGCCACCGCGTAAATGGAGACGGCCGGTATGGCGTTGATGAGTGTCATCAGACCGTTGTCTTCGTGGTTGAGACGATGGCAGTGCATCACGTAGAGCCCGGTGAATTCTTCGAACTTGGTGCGGATCGTGAGGATGCCGGGTTCGACCACGCTTTCGTTTGAACCCATCGTCGGAGCCGCCGTATTGGCATTGTCGATGGCGAATTTGTCCGGGCCAGTCCGCAGACCGGTCGTGGGATCGAAGTACTCCATTACCTGAAAGTCGTTAACGTGGACGTGGATCGGATGCTCGTCGTTGTTGTGGTTGACGAACCTCCATTCTTCGACCGAATTGAGCCGGGCTTGGATCAGCGGCACGTTGGGAAATGCGCCCCCATCGAACGCATAGATGAACGCTTTCGGATCGTTGACGTTCGCCATGTTGTTGAGAAATCCGCCGGTGATCACGATCTGTCGCTTCACGTCCGGCTTCGTGTTCGCAAGGTCTTCAAACGCCGTGTAAGTATCGAGCGGCTGCCCTTCGACGAACGCTGTCGTCACGCCGCCAGCCTGCGCGGACGTCGCCTTCACCAGCACCTGGGTTGGAAAGACGAAGAAGCCGTCAGCGTAACTGACAGCGGAAGGCAGGACGCTGATGTTGCCTAGCACGGCCGGCGGGTTGTCCGTTCCGTTGTTGGTGTAGAGCACGCCGGGAGCAGTGAGCGTTTTTGCGCCACCTCCGCGTTCCGGCATCTCGAGAACGAGCTCACCCTTGTCGGGTATCGTCACCGCGATCGCGAACCGGCTTGCCGGTGGAATGAGCAGCCGGGTACCGTTGTCGGTCGGCGGATAGTGGACGGCGGTATAGGGATTGCCATCCTGGCCGACGACGGCGATCGGCGGATGCCGCCCTGTCGCGGTTTCCGTGAGCTGGATGTTCATGTAGGCCACGTCGCTCACGTTCGCGAGCACCCAGATCTCAGTCTGGCCGGCCTTGCTCTTGATTACCGGCTGGAACTGGCCGTTGACTGTGAATTGTACATCGCGTTTGTAATCAGGAAGAGATGGATCTGCCGGCACATCCATGTCGGCTTTGCCGTCCGCTGCGGTGAAGCGCTGAAGATTGCTGGGGATGTACTGGAACTGACCACGGGTATTGTAGATCGAAAGAGGTCCCGCGTACCAGATCGTGGGGTATTTCGTTCCTGGTTTTGATTGAGTGAAGTTAATCGGCGTGAGTAGGGGACGGTAGGCGCCGCGTGCCAGCTCATCGCCCTTTGGCGGCGTCAGTGTGCTGACAAACTGCGGCCAGTACGGATTGTCGAGTTGCGCGAGGCCCCCCGCGCGGTCGAATACGAAATTGTATTGAAGCACCATGTTCCGGATCGGAATGCTTTTCTCGGTGACGAGCGGCAGGTTGCCGTCCGTTCGTCCGATGGCAAGCAGGCCGACGAGGCCTCTATAGACGTGCGCCGAAGTAAGTCCGTGAAGATGACTGTGGTACCAGTACGCGCCCTGCGGCATGTTCTTCGGGATGTCGTAAGTATAGGTGTTGGACATTCCGGGAGGGATGTGCAGCAGCACGTTGTCGGCATTGCCCCTCGGGCTGATGTGCAATCCGTGCGTGTGGAGATTCAACGGAGACGACGTCATCTGCTCCGGACAGGTGGGTACCGATTGACCCTTTGCCGTGAGTTGCGGACTGAAGTTATCGCGGATGTTCAGGCCGCGCAGATCGTTCTCGAAGTGGACGATCAGCCGTTCACCGGGAAACACTTGCAGGGTCGGCGCGGGATAGAGATTGCCGCCCGATTTCCTGCCGTCCGACGCCATGCCACGGATCAGCGCATAATCGAAGAGGAGAAAGTTATCGACGGGCTTCGCTACCGTATCCAGCGCGGCCTGACCCTGGCGCGCAGTGAGCCTGACTTCGAGGACGCCGTCCTTGCTTGCCAGCGTTACGGGTTCGTGAAATTCCGTCTGCGCCCCTACAGGCAGGCTAGAAAGCGCAAGCGTTGCCAGAGCGGCGCTTACTATTAGAGACGCGTGATTCCCGGCCAGAACAAAGCTGCAAGATTCACGCATCGCCCTTACCGAGGTCTTCTGGGGTACTTTGGAGAGAGTCATAACTCCCACGATCATGCATGCCTATCCTCCTTTCCGACAAGCCTGAACGCGAGATTAGGCATTTGCGCCTCCGATCCGGACGCCGCACGGAGAGCTGTATGGTATCCGTCACTCCTTGAATCTGGCAAAAGCCGAAAGACTCACGGCTTCTTTTCCTCGCAGAGTTTCTGGAAAACGGGATCCGCGCGCAACGGGTCCCAGAGCGGATCAATCCTTAGAAGAGCCGGCGTGATGGGCGCTGGGCTATAAAGCCAGCCACCATACGGTGTTTGTAGTAACTGCGTGAGAGTTGAGATCGCACGACTATTCTCGCCAATAATCATCTCAACTAGCGCCTGGTTCTCTTCGAACCCGGGCCCGGATAGTCGATCTTTGCTACTCGGCACAAGCGTGATTGCACGCTCCGCTTCCTTAAGGGCTAACTCCTTCTCGTCGAGCATGGCATAAGCCACGGCCAGCGCTGCCGCAACGAACGCGTTGTCTGGTTGCTCCTTTCTGATTGGTTCAAGCGTGTTGCGCGCCTGTTCAGCGGAAGCTTTTTCTTGAGCGGTGTTACCAGCTACGCGCTGGAACAATGCTAGCCCCACCTGCTTGCTGCCCTTGTCAATCCCAGAAGCAAAGTGCAATCGAGCTTGTCGGGCTTGCACGAACCGGGTGGCCTCAGTGTGATTTCGTTCAAGTCTCAATTGGGTCAGCTTGATTCGAACAGCAACGTCCGAATTCGTTTCTGCGTTTACCTGCGCGAGCGATCTAGCGGCTTCCTGCAGATTACCTTCGGCCTGGTAGATGCTTGCTTTTAATGCCATTAGAGACAACTCATTGGGAAGTATGTCCAGTGCCCGATCATAAAGCTTTAGCGCTGCCGGGAATTGTCGAAACGCAGCGTATGTAAATGCCACTTCACTCAGTAACGCTGTATTCCGAGGATTGAGGGCGAGGCCCCGTTCCCAATAGGCAACACTTTCATCCCAATGTCCCTCGCTTCGCGCAATTGCCGCGAGGGCGTATAACACCTCGCTGTTACCTGGCAACATTTTGCTGACGCGTCCAAAGGTGACTTTGGCCATACCGTAATCGCGCAGCACCCAATATTGATAATAACCCAGGAATAACAGGGTTTCGGGCGAGTCCGGCTGTAGTCTCTGCGCGTTTTCTAAAGCTTCCCTGGCCGCATCGCGCCGCGCGGCGGTTGTGTCGCCGCGATTAGAGTAAAGAAGCGCGTGCGCACCGGAGAGTCGCGCCCAGGCAAGCGCAAATTTTGGGTCAAGCCGCACCGCAAGGTCATAAAAATCGATGGCTTTGAATAGCGCATCGCTCGAGTAGTTGCTTTGTGCTTCATAAGCCAACCCGCGTAAATAGGCATCGTAAGCTTGGGGATTGTTTGTCGGCTTGGCAGCCAACGCTTGCTCCTCACGACCGGTCAGCTTCGCTTGCAACGACGCAGCTATTCCTTTGGCGATCTCGCTCTCGACGCCAAAGATATCACTCAACTTTCGATCATAAGTCTCGGCCCAGAGCTGCGAACCGGTTTGCGCGTTAACCAGGTGCACATTGACCCGCACCTGATCGGCTGCTTTCTGGACGCTACCCTCAAGGATGTTCGCTACGCCAAGCTGCTTCGCGATCTCAGCAAGATTGCCCTGGCTACCCTGATACTGCTGCGTCGAAGCGCGGGAAATCACTTTCAAATCCGCGATTTTAGTCAGACGCGTCAGGACTTCCTCCTGAATGCCATCGGCGAAATAAGCATTATTTGGATCGCTGCTTAAATTTTGAAAAGGCAAGACTGCAACTGATTTGTCGACCTTATACCAGACAGTCCGAGGCAGAAGAAAAAAACCAACGGACGCAGAGATGATGACAGCAGTGACGACGAGCAAAATGAGATTTCGTCGCCGATGAGCTCCTGTTGTCGGGGTTATCTGAATTCCCTGAGCAGTAATGTCATAGGCCCAGGCAAGTATAAGCGCGATTGGAAAGCCGATTAACAAAAGCGCAATCACGAGCCGCAAACTCCAGTTCGGCAATTCCCATGCTGGAAACGCGGCTGAGGCGATTTGAATCAAGAATCCCGCGGCGACAATGTAACCGGCAGCAACCCGATAAACCTTTCGGCGCTGCAACTCCTCAAAAAACCCGCTCATAATATCTATGGCGTGACCATAGCCCGATGCTGCGGGTTCGCAGGCAAATATGTGTTCGCAGCCGTTGAGCCAGCGGTGCTAGCGTGTTGTGAGCTTTACGGCGTGACTTTGAGCTTTGTCGCTGCCAGTTCGGTGAAGCCGTCGTCGAACATCAGTTTGACATCGTATTCGCCGGAAGTGAGCGGCCATTGACCTTCATCAGCCCCGCACCTGAACGTGTGTTTGTCCGGGAACAAACTTAGCACTTCGGACAAACCGCCAGATGTAAGCCATTCACTCCACAGTTGCGGGCGACCATTCGGATTAGCTCGAGCATAATTGTAAAATGCGCGGACAAACGCCGCGCGGTCTGCCGCATAAGGCGCTTTCCAGTTTCCAGGTTCATCCGGTTGAAGCACATCATAGCCATTACTTAGAATCTTCTGACGCCCGACAATGTCCTCCAGCGATACGCGATTCGCGTTTTGCAGCATGTCATAAAGCACCATGAAAGTGGTGGTGCGTCCCAGCCCCGCTTCACAGTGGAAATGCGCCCATGCGCCGTCAGGCAGCGCACGGACAGCGAGAATAAATCGATCCACCTCGTCATCGAGTGGGCGCGCATGATCGGTCACGGTGATGCGGACATAATGCTTGCCGGCGCCTTCGACGATATCCTGTTCGGTACTTGCGCGTTCGACAGTGACCTGTTCTGGAGTGACAGAATTTGCGCTGCCGTGTTTGACCGGATGGCCAGGTCGAACAGCAATTTCGCTTCCGGGCTTGAGCGACTGGACACGCTTGGCTTCGTCCGCAACAATGGCCGACTGACTTCGCCCAACGTTGACCCAGTCGCGTGACGCATACCAGCTAACAGGCAGCTCGTTCACAAATATGTGCGTTTCCTGTCGCAAATCGAAAACCGTCACAGGTCCACGCGTTCGCGCCAGCAAAAGCTTTAAACCTTCAGGAGTAAACGCGCCGCTGCCCGACGCGTGGAGATTGTTCAGTCCAGCTGTCGCAGGCATTTCATTTTTGATCGCCTTAAGCGGATCGTCGGTCGTGCGGAAGTTACGTGGCATATCTTTCGCCAGCTTGAGATCAATGTCCCAAATTGTGACTGCTGAATCGGCGTCGGCGGGTCGAACAGGCGGATCTTCCTGTACAAGGGTAACCGCCAGAAGAGCTGCAGGAACACCAAGCAAGGCTAGCACGAAGAAGGTCCCAATTGCGGCTAGCCTTGCCCTTCGAAATAAATTTCTGAAATTCAGTTCTTTTCTCGGCATTCTAGGAGGGTGGTGTGTTACCCAGCAGTTGAAACCCACCAACTGACTACCAAATCCGGCTCATGCGTCGGTCTAGGCACCACTTAGAGCCACGCTTGTATTTAAAGGGCTACAGCCGCGTCAAGGCGATTTTGAACCAGGAGTTTGGCTGCTTGTTGCGCTTGCACAGCGGGTGTCGCGCGCGATCACGAGACCTTTACGGTTTGTTCAGTACCACTTGCCTTGCTGACTTCAAGTCCGCCAACCGGACGGACTCGTCCGCGGGGAGCTGCGCGCGCTCACTTTCAGTAAGCTTGGTGCTGCGCGACTGTTGCGATTAAGACGGCGCAGCACGAGAATATTGCGTAAATTAGATTTGGCGCATGCAATCGACTGCCATTCGTTTATCAGAATTGAATTTTGGAGTCATAATTAACACCTCAAGCGGGGGCTGCGACTCCGGATCTGAGGCAGAGTTGCTCAACGCCCTTGAAGGTGCGGGCGTGACTAAGTGCAAAACATGGTGTGGACCGGCGGATCAAATGGAGCGGGCGTTCGCAGAAGCGGCAGCACAACAGCTCGAAGCGCTCATCGTGCTTGGAGGTGACGGCACGATTCGGACAGCCGCAGGAGCGTGTAGCAGGCGCGGCACGTATCTTTTGCCGCTACCCGGCGGCACTATGAATATGCTCCCCCGTGCGTTGTATGGAGACGTGTCGTGGGAAAAGGCGCTTAGGAATACGCTCGCTGATCCCGTAACAACGGTACTTTCTGGAGGTCGCGTCGAAGACAATCAGTTCTTTGTCGCCGCGATTGTGGGAGTGCCTGCGCTGTGGGCTGAGACTCGCGAGTTTATCCGTGAAGGCGATCTTGTCGACGCGATCAAGACAGGCGCCGTCGCTTTCCAAGGAATGTTCGCCACCAAAATTCAGTATTCCATTTCATCGGAATCAAAAGGGGAAGCTGAAGTCGTCGCTGTTATCTGCCCGCTCATATCGGAACAAATGTCGGAGTCGGAGCAAGCGCTTGAAGCTGCTGTCATTAATCTGGAGAACGCGGCCGAATTGATTCGCTTTGCTACTACTGCTGCCGTTGGTAGATGGCGCGAGGGTGGAAACATAAGCCTCAGCAAGACTACGCAGGTGACGGTGCAATCAAGCACGGACATTCCGATATTTCTTGATGGAGAAAGGGTTAAGCTAGGTAAGAAGGCGGAAATCAGTTTTGTCCCAAAGGCTGTCAACGTCATTGTATCTGCCGAGAGGATCAGCTGACCCACACACATCACGTCAACTTAGGCTCTGTGAAGCCCATCTGGCAGAAACACTTGATCGAATTTCTGCCGTGCTGCCATCCGGTCAGCTAGGCACCGACACACTCCGCTAAGGTTTTACCACCACCGGGGTCCCGATGTAGGCGGCGTTGTAAAACTGGCGCGCTTTCCAATATGGCATCCTAATGCATCCATGTGATGCAGGCACGCCAGGCAGGTAACCCTGGTGCAATCCATAGCCTGGCGAGAATTCGAGAAAGTAGGGCATCGGAGTGCCCACGAAGTGCGAATGCGGCGGTTTGCCATCACGCCTGCTATCGACATTAGCCTTCACGACTCGTCCCGAGTCATCAACGTAGTCACCGTAAAGACTGGAGCGATGATTTTCATCCTTGCGAGTGACCTGAAAATGACCAGTCGGGGTACGGTATCCTTCTCGGCCGCTTGAAATCCGAGACGACGCAGTTCTATACCCTCCACGATAGAGATAGGCTTCCTGCTCCCGCAAGCTTACGACGATCGACGGACGGCCGGAATGACGCTCCGGCAGGTTCGACGTGACCATTTCGGTGACAGCGGTACAGCCGCTCAAGGCCATGAGGGCGGCCCCGAACGCATAAAATTGTGAAAATCGATTCATCAGCAATAAATCCTACCTTAAGTTCCCCGTTCACATGAACAAATGCTCCAGTCGTACTTTGCCGTGATCGCGGGTTTCTGCAAAATGCGAAATCCGCTCGACGAGCAACCGGGCAACTAATTACAGCTTACACAAAAAACATCTTGGTTTCGGAATACAACCTTCGATTGTCCAAGTGGAGTGGAGTCGTGAAGTTTTGGTTTTGGTTCCTTTGGTCCATCGACGCTGTTATTGCAGCCGTGGCGCTCTACTTCTTTTTCTCCCTGGCTGGTCACGGCAGGATCGGATCATTCAACATGTTACCGTGGCTTGTCATCCTTGCCATTTTGGCAGCTGTAATGGGAGGCAGCATTTGGTTGCGCTCGGTCGGGCAACGCGCTCTTGCCATCGCTCTTGTCCTACTGCTAGCGATCCCCGGAACTCTGTACGCACTGTTCATCCTCCTCATAGTAATTTTGCACCCGAACTTTCGCTAACCCATCCCGCATGAAAATAGACGTCGCGCGACTAAACCCGCTCAATGCACATCAGAAACTGCGAAATTCGTTTTCGCCGGTCGCATAACAACGCTAAAATGCACGGCAAGCGCGGCAAGCGCCGATGTGGCGAAATGGTAGACGCAACGGACTTAAAATCCGTTGGGCCGTAGAAGGCCCGTGCCGGTTCGAGTCCGGCCATCGGCAATTCTCGATTAGGCATTCGAATTGCGGATTGCCGGAATATTCAGTTATCGCGATGGAAGGACTAGAAGATGATCACGGTGTTGCCGACGCTGACGAGGTCTTTCACTCGTGCGGCGTCCCAGTTTGCCAGGCGAATGCAACCGTGACTTGCAGCCCGGCCGATCGTCTCAGGATTATTCGTGCCGTGAATGCCGATGCCCGGTTTGTTTAAACCCATCCAGAGTATACCGACGAGATTGTTCGGTCCCGGCGGGAGATTGTAATAATTCTCAGTCCGCACTCCGTAGTTGAGCATTCCTTCGTCATAGCGGAACCACGGCCAGACGGTGGCGCCTAGAATTTTCCATGTGCCGACTGGAGCAGGAAGCGTTTTAGATCCGGGTGTAATCGGAAAGACGCAAACCAGCTGGTCGTGGTCAAAGACCTCCAGCAAATGCTCGTATGTATCCACGAAAACTTTGCGAGAGGCGAACGCGGGATTTTCAGGAACTTTCCCCTCGGTGAATTTCTCAACTTCGAAAGGCAGGACATTCGGCACCTTGAGAGTTTCGCCAGGCCGAAGATGTTCCCAGTTTTTGCCGGGGTTGAGTTTCTGAATGTAAGACTCGGCTGAATGAAAACGCTCGGCGACGAATTCCAACAGCGACGTGTAAGGTTGCCATTTCAATTTCGCCTGCTCTGCATGGCTGCCCGGCACGTCGCCGACCTGTTTCAGGTCTTCGTCTTTGATCGTGTACGTCGTGTAGGTCACCGGAACCTGATCGAGCATCCACTGATCAACCGCGCCGGTCTTCGGCATTGCCTGGGCGTGCTTGTATGAAATGAGCGCCTTTCGGAAAAATTCACCCATTCTGCCGTCGATCTTTCCCGGCCCGAAATCACAGTTGTCCAGGAAAATTTGCAATCGCGTGGCGGTCTCCTCGTCGTAGTTTGGCAGCGCAACGGGATAAACGTGTGGGGGCGGCGTGGATTCCGGAGTGGCTGATGGCTCCTGCGCCAAAGCGGTGACAGACAACGCACCCAATACAAGATTCACAAAACGAAATTTCATTCGGCAAAGTTATGCGCTGTGAGCCGAGTCCGTGCAAATGCAGTTTCCAAGATGGTCGAATGTCGTGCGCCGGCGAATTGGACCAAACAGCGCGAATGCGTCGAGGTACGGCGGCTTCCGAGCCGTGGAGGGGTGGCGAGAAGCGCCTCTTACGTGATCAGCTAGGGATAGTTATTACTGTGATTGAGAATTGCTCACCGGCAGCCGGCTGTGAGCTCTGCTGAGGACATCCTGTTTCGCC
>Ga0065715_10000301_pt1 | contig 17479 bp, 14 predicted proteins | sample MisBulReplicate1_FD_59102 | JGI IMG/M metagenome (GOLD analysis project Ga0065715, IMG submission 59102) | Miscanthus rhizosphere microbial communities from Kellogg Biological Station, MSU, sample Bulk Soil Replicate 1 : eDNA_1 v2 (version 2) | ecosystem: Host-associated > Plants > Roots >...
GCCGCTCGAATCGGTGCTCGCACGTTGATGTTGACACAAAACCTGGACACCATCGGCCAGATGTCATGTAATCCCGCGGTCGGGGGTTTAGCGAAGGGGCACATTGTGCGTGAGATCGATGCCGCCGGCGGCGCCATGGGTCTTAACGCCGATGCAACGGGAATTCAATTCCGTATGCTTAACCGGACTAAAGGCGCATCCGTCCGGGCTCCGCGGGTGCAATGCGACAAAAAAGCGTATCAGTTTCGGATGAAAGCGTTTCTGGAGCAGGCGCCCAATCTTGATACGAAGCAAGCGACTGTTTCACGCGTCCTGGTGGAGGGCGGCAGAGTCGTCGGCGTAGAAACCGATTTCGGACTGAGAGTTCTCTCGCGCAGCATTGTAATCACTTCCGGGACATTCTTGCGCGGTCTGCTACACATAGGGGAAAGCAGCAAGCGCGGCGGCCGCATGGCCGACACAAGCTCAAGCCTGAGCGAGAATCTTCGACAGATCGGATTTCAAGTGGGACGATTCAAAACCGGTACGCCTTGCCGACTGAATGGCAGATCGATCAAATTTTCTCGCTGTACGGTTCAATTGGGCGACGAGCCTCCGCCGACTTTTGCCTTTGAGCCCGAGGAAATCCGCTCAGGCCCGGAGGATATTTTCACGTTGAATGCGATTCGCGACGGGAAGTTCCACGTGGAACAACTCCCCTGCTGGATAACCGCTACGACGCCAAGAACACATGAAGTTATCCGCGCAAATCTTCATCGATCGCCTTTGTACTCAGGAAGGATAAAGGGCACAGGCCCACGATATTGCCCCTCAATTGAGGACAAGGTAGTAAAGTTTTCGGACAAGACGGCGCATCAAATCTTTCTAGAGCCGGAAGGGCGACATACAAACGAGTATTATGTCAACGGAATCTCCACCAGTTTGCCGTACGATGTTCAACTTGAATTGGTTCACAGCATTCCTGGGTTAGACGAAGCGGAAATCATGCGGCCGGGCTACGCCGTCGAATATGATTATTTCCCGCCAACGCAGCTCCTTCCTACTTTGGAGACCCAGCTCGTCAACGGGCTATACTTTGCCGGCCAGGTTAACGGCACTTCGGGATATGAAGAGGCAGCTGCCCAAGGCCTGATCGCAGGAGCCAACGCGGCTTTGAAAGTTCAAGGCCGCCCACCCTTTGTCTTGGACAGGAAAGAAGCATACATAGGTGTGCTTATTGACGACCTGGTCGGTAAGGGAACCGAAGAGCCGTATCGCATGTTTACGAGCCGAGCTGAGGATCGACTCTTTCTGCGGCATGACAATGCTGACCAGCGCCTGACCGACCGCGCTTTTAGCGTAGGGCTAGTTACCAATAATCGCCACACTCGTTTTCAGACGAAAATGCGCTTGGTCGAGCAAGCCCGGGGGATTGCCATGGCGACCAAGCTCGGAGGCGTTCCAATTTCCCAATTGTTCAAGAGGCCGGATTTCGGCGTCCGAGATCTGCCGTCTGAAATTCTTTGCTCTGTGCCAACCGCAATCTGGGAGCTCATCGAGACCGATTTCAAATACGAAGGCTACGCGATTCGGCAATCGGAGCAAAATCGAAAACTTGAACGCCAGCAGAAGCAAATCATTCCGGACGGCCTCGATTACGGCAGGATCAACGGCCTGCGGTCTGAGACGAAACAGAAGTTAACAAGTTTGCGTCCCACTTCACTTGGCCAGGCTGCGCGCATAAGCGGGATCACTCCGGCGGATGTGGCTATTATATCTATTTGGCTGTCGAAGAACTACTTACAACACAACAACTCGGAGTAAAGCCACAGTTCGTCGCNAAGGCTCGATGCTCACCTTCGNATTTGTACTGGTCGGAAGCTACCTATTAGGATCAATTCCTTTCGGCTANCTCGCCGGCCGAATCCGAGGCATTGANATTCGNAAGGTCGGCAGCGGTAATATTGGCGCGACGAACGTCGTCCGTGTCCTTGGGAAAAGGTATGGCTATCCAGTCTTTGTTTTGGATTTCTTGAAAGGGTTGGGTGCGGTGAGGATTGCAATGGCCGTGCGACCGGAATCGACTTCACCCGAGCTTGTGGGGGTTCTCGCAGCAATATCCGCGGTAATCGGACATTCTTTCCCGATCTGGTTGAAGTTCCGAGGCGGAAAGGGCGTTGCCACCTCCGCGGGTGCGCTATTCGGCCTGATGCCGCTGGCGACGGTGATTGGCGCCGCCATTTGGATATTAACCTTCTTATTAACGCGCTATGTCTCGGTGGCCTCGGTAGCAACTGCGGTCGCGCTGCCCTTCGTGATTGCAATTATCACTTGGCTAAATCAAACGGACGGCAAAGCCCTGTTTTACTCATCGCTTTGTCTCGCCGCAGTTATCATCTGGCGGCACCATTCCAATCTTTCCCGTCTCGTGCGCGGGACGGAACCGCGCTTTACTCGGAAGTGAAGATCAGAAGGACAGCAATCTTGGGTGCGGGGGCGTGGGGAACGGCATTAGCCTGGCTCTGGGGAAAAAATGGGCGAGAAATTTCTCTTTGGGGTCACAACGTCGGTCGTGTCGAGCATATCCAAAAGACGCGGGAAAATCGCGACTACCTTCCTGGAATCAAATTGCCTCGATCGGTCGATGTTACGTCCGAACTTGGTGACTGTGCCGGAGCAGATCTGATCGTTTTCGTTACGCCATCAACGGTGTTGCGGCAGATCGCCAACCGTCTGCAAAGATTTATCGGTAAATCGGACGCCGTGCTGCTAAGTTGTACTAAAGGGATCGAGCACCAAACTGGCATGCGGATGAGCGAAATCCTACGCGAAATTTTCCCGGATCACAGGATTGCAGCCCTGTCTGGCCCGAATCTGGCCGTGGAAATCGTGCAAGACCTTCCCACTGCGACCGTCATTGCCTGCGACGACGTTGATTGCGCGACGACTTTGCAAGGTGTGCTGGGGAGTTCGCGGTTTCGTATTTACACCAGTCAAGAGATCGTTTCTGTCGAGCTGGGAGGCGCATTGAAAAATGTCTTCGCCCTGGCGGCGGGAATCAGCGACGGCTTGAAACTGGGCGATAATTCGAAAGCGGCATTGGTCACTCGATCGTTGGCCGAACTCGTTCGACTCGGGGTTGCGATGGGTGGGAACGCCAACGCGTTTTATGGATTGAGCGGGGCAGGCGATCTGATCGTGACTTGTTATAGTGAGCGCAGCCGAAATCACACGGTCGGCAAACGTCTGGGCCGCGGCGAGCCACTAAGTAACATCACTGCGTCGATGAAAGCGATTGCCGAAGGCATTCCTACTACGCGTAGCGCGTGGGAGTGTGCACGGCGATTGAATCTGGCCACGCCTATTATCGATCAGGCTTACGCTGTCTTGTACGAGGAAGAAAAACCGATCGCCGCTTTGGAAAAACTGCTGAGGCGCGAGCAAAAACCGGAACAATCGTAGGGCAGCAATTTGCAACGCTCCATTGTCTACCGTTTTTCGAATCACTCATTCGAGGCCGCATATTTTTCACAGAATTCAGCGATTGCTGCCGGGTACAATTCGCGCTCAGCGATTTGAATCCTGGCATGCAAACTCTCCGGCGTATCGTGAGGCAAGATCGCTACTTCTCGTCGAGAGATGATCTGGCCGTGATCGATTTTGTCGTCGATATAATGGACCGTGCAGCCCGTCACAGTTTCGCCGGCCGCAAGAGCTTGTTTCCAAGCTTCGAGTCCGGGAAATTTTGGCAGCAGCGATGGATGGATGTTGATGATGCGCCGAGGAAACGCCTCGAGCATAGGCGCGTGTAACACGCGCATGAAGCCAGCTAGGACCACAAGATGAACGCCAGCTTGGCGCAATATTTCCACCAGCTCCTCTTCTGCTTGTAGCTGTAGACGCGTGCGAAACTGACCAGGTGGCAGATATGCATTTGCAACGGAGAACTCTCGCGCAATGTCGAGGATTGGCGCGTCGAGCACATCCGAAATCACCACACGCGCTTCGGCGGTAAGGTCGCCCGAGCGAATGCGCTGGAGAATTGCCCGGCAGTTGCTTCCTTTTCCTGATCCGAGAATTGCAATTGGTAACCGTTTCACCTGCTGATTGTGTTCTTATTCATTAATGAACACGAATGGGCCAGTCAGAATTTCAACGCGTGCTTTTGCATATTTGTTCGATTAAGCCCGAAGTCGAATAGCCGGCCTCAAATGGAACGAGGCGAATCTCCGCGCCGATTTCCTTTAACACTGCGCGCTCCTCTTCGTCCAACGTTTCGGCCGTGTAATCGCCACCTTTAACGTAAATGGCGGGCTTGATTGCGAGAATAAATTGGGTCGCCCGGATGTGTGGAAAAACCGTGACCAGATCTACACATTGCAAAGCCGCGAGAAGCTCGGCGCGATCGCTCTCCGCTGCAATCGGGCGCCCACTTCCTTTCAATTCATGTACGGAACGGTCGCCATTCAAGCCGACTGCCAGGAAATCACCGAGCGCACGCGCAGCTTGCAAATATCGCGCATGCCCGACGTGGAGCAGGTCAAAGCAGCCGTTCGTAGCTACCAGCTTCTTACCATTGCCACGTAGCGTCTCGCACAGATCAGAGACTTCCATAAAATCGATCACCTTTGGGCTCATGCTTTTCGAATTCTCTTAAAGGCTAACCAGCCGGCGGAAAGTTCCAAATCGACGGGCAAAAAGTTCGAGTAAATCGCATCTTGAGCGGCAACATTCACACTTGGCGTTTCAGTAATTTGCACGACGATATGAAAAATGGCGGAAACAAAAAGAAACCGCAACGCGCAAGGATTGAAGACCCGCGGCGGATTCCGAATTTCCAGGAACCCCGTAGTGCAGATTATCGCCGACGAGCGACAAGATGTTCCCGATGGAGTTCGCCTGCCGCGCGAATATGGCGCGCGAATCCTGTTCGCCATCGCAAGGGATCCGCGCACGATCTTCGCTAGTTGGAATATCGATTGGCTGGCATTGTTTGAACAAGTGATCCCGAGGGACCGACAGGTGCATCTTCGCGTGCATCGCGCAGACGGTCTCGAACAAAAAACCGTGGCCGTCGAGCCTTTGGCTGCCATGCATTATCTCACGACATCGGGAACGCATGCCTCGTATCGGGTCGAGATCGGATATTATGACCCGGCAGATGTATGGCATTCAGTTGCCATGTCGCAGAAGATCGTAATGCCGACCGACGATATCGCAGAAACTGCCGACATCGATCTCGCTACCATTCCGTTCCACATCGGTTTCCAACAGCTTCTCGATTTTTTCGGACCATCCAATGGGACCGCGTTAGCAAACGTGATATCGGGCTTTCAAAAACGCGCAGTGGGCGCGGAGAAACCCCAAAACCTCAGTCCACACGGGCAAAAAATCCTACGCAAGCTGGATCTTTCGATATCCGACGTTGCATCCGCGTGGCGCCAGTTTGATAAAATCGATAGCGCGCAACTTGCGCGGCGGACCCGCGGGCTCCCTTCACTCAGCGCGACGAGTTCGTCCGGCTGGCGGGAAGCTGATTGGACATCAGCCGGATCGTGAGGTTGGGTAGGCAGCTTTTTGTCGCTGCTGTATCCGCCCTACACACGTGGTCTCGCCAGTTTACTGCGGCGGACGCCGTAGACGAAGTAAATAACCATGCCGATCACAAACCAGATGATGAGCCGTTCCCATGTTCGCCATGGCAGAAACCACATGAGGTAAAGAGCAGACAGCGCGCCCAACGGGGCGACGACCCATACCAGCGGCGTTTTAAATGTGCGCGGCAACTCAGGTTCGCGTATTCGCAGCACAAGCACGCCGATTGAGACGATTACAAAGGCCAACAAGGTGCCGATTGAAACAAGGCTACCGGCTTCGCGCACAGTGAACAGGGCCGAAACGATCGCGACACCGATCCCTGTTAGAATTGAGGTAATCCATGGAGTGCAGAAGCGGGGATGCACGCGGCTCACGAACGGTGGCAGTAAACCGTCATCGGCCATGGTCCAAAAAATCCGCGACTGGCCGAGCAGCATCACCAGAATGACCGAGCTGAGGCCGGCGATGGCGCCGAGCTTAATCAGTGAGGACATCCACCCCAGGCCAACATGATCCGCCACAACCGCGATCGGATCCGGGACGTCCAAGTCGTGGTATGACATCACGCCGGTCGCGATCCCGGAGACGAGGATGTAGAGCACTGTGCAGATCAACAGCGAGCCAATGATGCCAATCGGCATGTCGTGCTGCGGGTTTTTGGCTTCCTGCGCGGCCGTACTGACAGCATCGAAACCGATGTAAGCGAAAAACACAACTCCAGCCCCTGATACCACGCCGGTCCAACCAAAATTCTCACGGATTCCAGTGTTAGGCGGTATGAAGGGATGCCAATTCGCTGGATTTATTGCATGGGCCGCGCCAACGATGAACAGCAGCACGACAGCCACTTTCACAAACACAATCACGTTGTTCACATTGGCCGATTCGCGGATGCCGACGACCAACAAAATGGTAACGATGCCAACGATGATTACGGCCGGCAGATTGAAGATGGCCGCGACCTGCGTTCCGTCCGCCAGCGTAACGAGTGTACCGCGTGCCGCCGACAGCTGCGCCGGGATGTGAATGCCGATGTCGCGCAAAAACGAAACCACGTAGCCCGACCAGCCGATCGAGACCGTAACCGCACCGAGCGCATACTCCAAAATCAAATCCCAGCCGATGATCCAGGCGAAAAGTTCGCCGAGCGTGGCGTAGCCGTAAGTGTACGCGCTGCCAGCCATCGGCACCAGCGAGGCGAACTCACTGTAGCAAAGCGCGGCGAAAATGGAGGCCACGCCCGCCAACACGAACGACAAGACGACGGCCGGCCCCGCGTTCTGCGCCGCAACGGTACCGGTCAGCACGAAAATGCCTGTGCCGATGATCGCGCCGATGCCGAGCATTGTCAGGTTTGTTGCTCCCAGCGCGCGTTTTAACCGCTGATCCGTTAGCGCATCAGCTTGAAGTTGCGTGACACTTTTCCGTCGAAATAGGTTCATGCGCGAAGTTGGTTTTTGGTTGTGCTAACTGGGATCTGCGGGGCAAGTCAAGCTGGCTGTGATGGTTTACCCCGCAATTTCCACAGAAAATAGGCCGGCACACCAGTCAGGACGATGATCAGACCGGGCCAGGTGGTGGCCGTCTGATACATGAATAGCACCACGAGAATCACGGTCGCGCCGACGATATACAGCGCCGGCACGATGGGATAGCCGAATGCCCGATAAGGTCGTTCCACTTCGGGCTGTTTTCGACGCAGTAAGAAAATGCCAATGATTGTCAGGATGTAGAAGATCAGCGCCGCTGAGATTACATAGTCGAGCAAATTGCCGTAAAGGTTGCCGTAGCCGGTCACCGCGCCGGAGGCGTCGGTTTTAACAGTGCGCGGGAGAACGAGCGCGCCAGCCCAGATGCCCTGAATTACCAAACCCCAGGCCGGCACGCGGAATCTGTTCAGCTCGGACACCGATCGGAAGAACAACCCGTCGCGCGCCATCGCGTAATACGCGCGGGCACCCGCGAGAATAAGTCCGTTATTGCATCCGAAAGTGGAGATCATGATCGCCACAGCCATGATCGTCGCGCCGGCGCCGGGAAAAATTACATTGGCTGTTTCCGACGCCACGCGGTCGCTCGGCGCATTTTGAATAGATGCAAACGGAAGCGTTGCCAGATACGCTACGTTCGCGAGCAAATAAAGCCCGATCACCAGGAACGTTCCAAGTGCCAGCGAGAGCGGCACGTTTCGTCGCGGATTGACCACCTCGCCCGCTGTGAATGTGATGTTGTTCCAAGCATCCGCCGAGAAGAGCGAATTCGTCTGCGCCACACAAATTCCGACAAAGAGGCCGAACGCGGTCGCAGCAGTAAGACCCGCGCCGACATCCTGCAAATTTCCGCGCAGCGTCCAAAAGTGCTGAAAGTTTTCCGCGCCTGCGCCCGATCTCAACCCAACGATAATCCCGAGGACGATTAGCCCAATCAGTGCGCCAGTTTTCGCTGTGGTGAAGACATTTTGGATGAGTTTGCCGATTTCCAGGCCCCGCGTGTTCGTGAATGTTAGAAAACCAATCAGCGCCAGGCCAACGAACTGTGCAGTGGAAAGCGACACCGCGTATCCACCAAAACGAATGGGCGCGATCAGATAATTGTTCTCGGAGACCCAGGGGATAAGCACACCCGTGTAGCGCGCGAAACCAACCGCGACTGCCGCTATCGTGCCAGTTTGAATGACGAGGAAAAGCGTCCAGCCATAAAGGAACCCCCACAGCGGCGAAAAAGCTTCACGAAGATACACGTATTGGCCCCCGGCTTTCGGCATCATCGCCGCCAATTCACCGTACGACAGCGCAGCTGTCAGCGTTAGTAAACCAGTGACGATCCAAACTACGAGCAACCATCCCGGCGAACCGACCTGTCGCGCAATGATCGACGAAACAATAAAAATTCCAGATCCGATCATCGAGCCGGCCACCAGCATGGTCGAGTCGAGCAAGCCGAGTCCCCTGACCAATTTTTGCTCGGCTACAGGTTGTTCCGTTATTGCGCTTGTCATTTGATCCACGTGAATTGGCGGAGAGTTAATCATCACTCGACCATGCCGTGCAATGCTAAAAAATTGCGAGTCTGAGGTTTTGCTAAAGCCGCGCACTTTGAAGGCAAAAATATTTATGCTTAGAAAAAAACCGTGCTAATCTCCGCGGCGCGATGATTTCGAATCAGCTGTCCTTGGTGCGGAATCGCTTATCGATTTTTTGTGCTGCCGGGGTGTTGCTCGTCGAATTGACTGCCGTAACGGCAGGCGCTTACGCGCGGGGAACTACGCAGTTTGAAGCGATACCACTCGTACGTTCGCGACAAAACCATCTACTCGTGCGCGCTTTTATTAACGGGAAGGCGGCGTGGCTGACAGTCGACAGCGGCGCACCGGTAAGTGCAATTGCTTTAAATCGTCGCGGGTATTTTCGACTGAAGCCAACCACGCAGGACTCAAACTTACCGGCACGCGTTCAGATTAACGGTGCATTCAATAACGTAGCGATCGCACGCGAGCTGCGGATCGGAGGACTAGCTCTCGTCGATCAACCAGTGGTTACCGTCGATCTTGGCTATTCTAGTCGCGCCGCGCGGTTGGTTCACGAGCAGGAAATCGACGGCATCATCGGAGCGGATATTCTTTTCCCGACCCAGGCGGTGCTTGATTGTGAGCGGCAGTTGCTCATTCTTAAAATGGATCCGGCTGTCTTGGGCAGCTTTCCTGGTTTCGATCGGCGCGGATTGCGGGCTGTCCCGATTCAGGTCAGCGATGGTTACAATCTGTATGTCAACGGTTCCGTTAACGGAAAACCTGCGAGGCTGATGGTGGACACGGGTTCGTTCGCCACGCTGTTACATCGTTCATTTGTTCGGCGGATGCGTATCGCCACTCGGGAAACACCATATAGTTCGTCGGCTGTGAATCTGAAAGAGCGCGGCGTGCGCGTTGCCCATATTCGCAAACTCTCGGTAGGCTCCGTAGACATTTTTAGCAAGGACGTGGGCGTGATTGATCTTGAAGGATTAATTCACGACGGCTTGTTGGAAGGTTCCCCGCCGGTCGCCGGTCTGCTCGGCGCAGAAACCTTGAGACGTCACCACGGGATCATCGACTTCGGCACACGCACGCTGTACTTAAGATAGCGAGCGTCAGGGCGTTTTCTTCCATCCCCGAGCGAAGTCGAGGAGCCTTTCAATTTTTGCTCGTGAACGAAATCACACAGGCATTCGTTTTAGGCGCTGGGCTCGGGATACGCTTGCGTCCCTTGACAGAGGCACTCCCCAAGCCGCTCATTCCGATTTTTCAAAAGCCGCTCATCACCTTTGCGTTCGACCACTTGATTGACAGGGGAGTGAACAAATTCGTGGTTAACACGCACAGGCTTCCCGAATTATTTCAAAATTTCTTTTCAGAGAACGAATACAAGGGTTGCCCGATCAGACTAGTTCACGAGCCTGATTTGCTCGAAACGGGCGGCGGCATCAAGAATGCGGAACGCGATCTCGGCACGGAGCCCTTCATGACTTACAGCGGCGATATTTTGACTGACGTCAATCTGGACCCTTTGATTGACGAACATTTTCGTCGCGGGAACGACGTAACACTCGCGTTGCGTAAGACCGGCCTGGGTTCGGACATAGCTTTGCGTGATCACCGCGTTATGGACATTGCCAATCGCTACGGCATTCCCGGAAATTTCGATTTCGCGAACATCGCGGTTTGGAATTCAGCGGTTTTCCAGCGTATACCACCGCAAAAAAAGATCTCCTTCATTCCAATTATTACTGATTGGATAGCCCAAGGTGGTAAGATCGGTGCCTTGGTGATGAACGACGGAAAATGGTTCAATATTGGTTCCCGTACGCAGTATCTCGACGTACACCGCATGATTTTGCGAGACGATTGGAAACCGCACTACATCAAAATACGCGACTGGCCTGAGCGCATAGCCAAATCAGCGGCTGTCGATGCCAGCGCACAATTGCGCGGCTGTTCGGTTGTCGCAGAGCAATGCCGAGTCGGAGCGGAAGTCATCCTCGAAGACACAATTTTGTGGCCGGGGGCACAAATTGCTTCCCAAAGTCAGCTTCAGGGTTGTATTGTCCGCTCCCAAAAAAAGGCTGGTGGCATCCATCGCGACATCGACATTTAAATCCAACCAATGAAAACGGCGCTGCTTCTCCGACAAACGCGAATGCATTTTCCGCGTTTGGATGTCGATCAGATCTCAATCAAGCCAATCGAAAAAGGAGGCTCGGACCGAAAATTTTATCGAATCGATTGCGCCGCGGACCAGAAGCTGATCCTGGTTAAATACAATCTGGAGCGCGAAGAAAACCGGCACTACGTCCAGATCGCGCAATTTCTCGACACCCATGGAATTCGAGTCCCTAAAATTTATTTTCACGATCCGGCTGAAGGCCTTATCTGGATCGAGGATTTGGGGGAGCGCGATCTCTACAGCTATCGGCACGAGAGCTGGCTCGTTCGCCGGGCCTTTTACGAATCGGCTCTCGATCAAATCGCGACTCTGCATGCGTTGCCCCAGTCGGTTGGCAGCGAGCTAAAAGAGCATTTGCCGGCTGAGTTCAACGCGGAGCTCTATCGATGGGAGCAGAATTATTTCTTTAAAAATTGCCTTGGCCGCTATTTCAACGTTGAAAAGGCCGAGTTCGCGCCGCTCGCCACGTTGGCGCCACTAAAGGGAATCGCAAAAAGCCTTGCGTCTTTTCCAAGAGTTTTAGTGCACCGTGATTTTCAATCGCAAAACATCATCATCCAGAACGGACATGCCAACCTGATTGATTTTCAGGGTATGCGTCCCGGGCTCGCCCATTACGATCTGGCGTCATTGCTTTACGATCCGTATGTCGGGGTTGCGGAAAAGGAACGCGAGGAGTTGATCGCGTATTATCGCGGCCGGCAGCTCGAAAATGGAATCACGATTGACGGCGATTTCGATTTAATGTTACGGCTTTGCGCCATGCAACGCCTGATGCAAGCGCTCGGCGCGTATGGCTTCCTCGGCCTTGTTAGGGGACACAAGAATTTCCTGCAATACATTCCCAATGCGCTGCGGTCGTTGCGCACGATTGTGGCAAACATCGACGGGCTCGAGCCACTCTCATCTTTCATATCTCTGATCGAAAGACGGTCAATTATTCAGTCTCCGCAGTGCAGTATCCCGGGTAAGACCGGATGCTAAGACGCTGTTGAACTGCGCCCGATCACGGTTCCGATGGCATCCATTATTTTATCCAGAGCCTGAGCCCGCGAGGCTCGGACTTTTCGGTCTAAAGGAGAACGCTCTAGGCGGAGAGTCGCAGACAGAATTCGGTCCAGTCCGGTCGCGATCTAATAAGGGTGAGGTCGCCACCGTGAGCGCGCGCCAATTCCCGGGCAATACTCAACCCCAGACCGTGTCCGGGAGTTTGCTCATTGCCCCGCGCCCGATAAAAACGCTCGAAAACATGGGGAGCCCGTTCCGGCGGAATTTCCAGCCCATTGTTGCCTACACAGATTTCAACGACGTGATCATGCCTTGCAGCCGAAACTAGAATTTTCCCGCCGGGTCGATTGTATTTAACCGCATTCTCCACCAGATTTTGCACGGTCAGCGAAATCATTTCCCGGTCGCCATTTATTGGCAAAGGTTCAGGGATACTGGCTTCGATCTGAAGATTGCTTCCCGCACCGAGGATTCGGGCGTCTTCCAGGCTTCCTTTCAGCAACTTGCCCAGATCGAACTCCGTCGCGCGCAATGCGAGGCGACCGGTATCGGCGCGCGAAAGCAGCAGCAAATTCTCCGCTACCGAATTGAGTCGGCGCGTTTGTTGCAGCAAGTCCGCCACTCGTTCTCGATGCTCGTTGGACAATCCCGGTTGATTCAGGATTTCTTCTATGCCGGCGCGCAGAATCGAGATCGGCGTTTTTAACTGGTGCGATGCGTCGGCGGAGAAGCGGGCGGCTTGTTCAAAGCTCCCATGAAGTCGCTCGAACGTTGCATTGAGCACCTCGATCAAACCACCGATCTCATCAGTTGGGCCGTGCGATGGAATTCGTTCATCGAGTCGTTCGGCCGTAATGCGCTCGGCCGCACGCCGAATATGTTCGATCGGTGTGAGCGCAAGCGATCCGAGCCACCAACTGCCGGCGGCGATCAGCAGCAGAACGAGTGGTATCACAATCACGAGACTGCGAGCGATTTCCCAACCGAGTTGCTCGATATCCTTTAAATCCGCGCCCACATGCAGCGTCAGTTCCTGATCGCGAAATACTCCGATCCGAACGGGCCTTCCACCGATGTTGCGCGTATGAAATGTTTCTGTTCCATCTTTCAAGGCCGGTTCTTTCAGGTTCGGCGACATGTAGAGAATCTCGCCATCACGTCCTCGCACTTCGACCAATCGGTCGCGCAAGGCCAGGGGCACAAATCGTTCCGTTACATCGCGCCGTTTATTGGTGCCCTGAAAATTTTCGATGTCGCGAAACAGCTCGCTGGCATCTGTCGTCAAACGCCGGTCAAGCGCCTGCACTTCCTGGGCGCGCAAGAGGATCCAAGTGGTCCACAGGCAGATAATTGAGGCACTGAAAGCAAATAGCGCGGCCCACAACACCACCTTCCAACGGAGCGAGTAATGTCTCATTCTGGAGTGTCTTCGCGCACCGCATATCCCAGATGGCGCACTGTCCTGATCAACGGCTCAGTCGAGCCCTCGTCGATTTTTTTGCGGAGCCGACCGACGTAAATTTCGATCAGCTTTGTGTCGTACTCGTGCGCTCGTTCCCAAACACGCTCGCTCAGTTCCGCTCGGGAAAAAACGCGGCCTGGTTCGGCCATTAACACTTTCAACAGCGCACATTCGCGCTCGGACAGCTCGATGCGCCGTTCGCCGCGCCAGGCCTCCCGCTGATCAAGTTTCAATGTCACATCTCCAACGCGAAGAATTCTGCCAGTAGGCGCGACAAAGCGACGACCCACCGCATTGACCCGGGCGAGAAGTTCGTTCATCGCGAACGGTTTGGTCACGTAGTCATCGGCCCCGCCTGTTAGGCCCGCAACCTTATCCGGGTTCTCACTTCGGGCAGTCAACATCAAGATTCGGGCCGATACCCCGTCCGATCGCAATTGTTTCAAAATCTCAAACCCGTCCATTCGCGGTAGTTCCACATCGAGTACAAGCAGGTCATAGTTCCCGTCGCGTGCCTCAACCAACGCCACTTTCCCATCGTGCACGACCCGAACTTCGTGACCGTCGTGTTCCAGCGCCCGCGACAAATGAGCCGCAAGTCTGACTTCGTCCTCGATCACCAGGATTCGCATGATTTCAAGTTTACAATCGCGCTCGACGGAGCACGAGGCCGCCGGGACGACGCCGCTTGCGAAGTCTACTCAACGTAAGAATGGATTTGTTTTCTTTTCCGTTCCGATCTCTGTCGGTGGGCCGTGGCCGGGAAGCACCGTGACATCATCGCCGAGCGGGAATAATTTTTTCCTGATCCCGTCGATAAGTAGATCGATATCTCCTCCGGGTAAATCACCTCGACCAATGCTTTCGGCAAACAGGACGTCGCCGCCGATAAGCAATTTGTCGTTTCGCAAAAAGAAACAAAGGCTGCCCGGGCAATGGCCGGGAACGTCGAGAACTTGGAAATCGGCACCGAGAAAATTTCGCTTTGACGTTTCCTCAACGGGAAAATCGGGCTCGACGGGTTCAATTTCGAGTTCGAAACCAAAATCGCGAAAAAACTGCCGGTCGGAAATCATGGGCGCGGTGAGCAGGTGACAACCGATGGGACAACCAAACTGGCGCTTGATCCTGGCAACATCCTGAACGTGATCGATGTGTCCGTGCGTCAGGAGCAAGAGTTTTGGCTCGACCTCAAGCGAGCGCATCCATTCGCAAGCGCCTTGGGGCGCGTCGAAGAGAATCCATCCTTCCGGCGCCTTCAACAGGTAGCAGTTTGTTTCGAAAATGCCGCCGCAAAAGGTCTCGTAAATCATCGTGGTTTAGTTTATCGAGGCGTCGCTACGACTGAAGGGGAGAGTTTTTACGAATATTGAATGTTCGTTGTTCTTGATTGTCTGATTCCTACTCACATGTCGCCAGGCAGCTACTTCTGACGCAAAAATGACGTCGCATAAAACTCAAAACCAAAGTAGAGGGTCGATATTCTTTCATCATCTTGCGTTTCGCGTTGAAATCTGCCAAGGTGGGAAACCGCCTAATTACTAATGAAATCACGTTTGCAGCAAAGCCTCGCATTGTTCGCCGTCGTTTTGGCAGCCGCGATTGCCGGTCCGCCTGCGTCAGCGACGTCGAAGGAAACGATCGCCATGTCGGTCGGCCGCCTCTTGGAGGAAGGTCATTATACCCGTCAAAAGCTGAACGAGGAAGTTTCGAAAAAATTCCTGCAGACGTATCTGGAGTTGCTCGATTACAGTCACCTCTTTTTTACACAACAAGACGTTGACACTCTCAGCGCAAAATACGGCAATTCGATCGCTGGAGATGTTCTTCTAGGCACCCTGAAACCGGCTTACGACATCTACGCTCTATACACCAAACGTGTTGATGAGCGGGTGGCCAAGATAAAAGAATTTTTGAAGCAACCGATAGATTTTAAGGGCAACGAGACGGTCGAGTTGAGCCGTCAAAAATCGCCATGGCCGAAAGATGAGGCCGAAGCTGACCAGCTCTGGCGCGGCCGTATTACCAACGAGCTGTTGCAGGAGCATTTGAGCGAACATCCGATCGAGCCCGCACCCCAGCTTGTCGCTCGCCGCTATGACCGACTTGCCCGCAACGTCCACGAACAAGACAAAGACGAGCAAATTAAACTATTTCTGGATGCACTCGCGCAAGCATACGACCCGCACTCGGAATATCTGAGCAAGGCTGACATGAAGAATTTCAGCATCAACATGGGTCTGTCTCTGGTAGGCATTGGCGCCATGCTCCGGTCGGAAGATGGTTATGCAAAAATTGAGAGCCTGGTGCCCGGCGGCCCCGCTCAAACCGACGGTAGGCTCAAAGTAGGCGACCGGATAAGCGCGGTGGCACAGGGCCCGGCGGATTTCGTCGATGTTCGCGAGATGCGACTGGACAAAGTTGTCGAGATGATCCGTGGGAAAAAAGGCACACGTGTGAGATTACTGGTCATTCCTTCGGATGCGGCAGACCCGTCGCGCCGAAAAAATGTCGAGCTCGTGCGGGATGAAATTAAACTAAAAGACCAGGAAGCCCGCGCCGACATCATTATTAGAAAAGACGAGAACGGCGATCCGATAAAACTCGGATGGCTTACGCTCCCTTCTTTTTATGCGGACATGGACAGACACCAGAAAAGCACGACACGCGATGTATTGGCATTGCTCAAACGGCTGAAGAAAGAAAACATCGCCGGTCTGGTTGTCGATCTGCGTAGAAATGGAGGTGGCTCACTGGAAGAAGCTCTCTCGCTCACCGGATTGTTTCTGAAGTCGGGGCCGGTCGTGCAGACCAAGGATTATAATGGGAGCATCAGGATATCTTCCGACCCTGATCCAGGCATCGCTTACTCCGGGCCGCTGATTGTTTTGACGAGCCGGCAAAGCGCGTCCGCCAGCGAGATTTTCGCAGCTGCGCTCCAGGATTATGGGCGCGCGGTGATCGTCGGGGACAAGAACACATTTGGAAAAGGTACGGTGCAAACAATCCTTCCCATCGGCCGCTTCGCTTCTCTGCTGGGGAGTCATTCGGACGAAGACGGTGCCTTGAAGTTGACGATCCAAAAATTTTACCGGGTCGCAGGCGGTTCCACACAGCTCCATGGTGTGGCTTCCGACATTGTCCTGCCGAGCTTGAGTGATCTTCCGGAGTTCGGCGAGAGCGCGCTAAAGAACGCTTTGCCCTATGATGAAGTGACCAAGGCGAAATACACCAAGTGGTCTGATAGCCATTCGCTGTTTGTCGATCAACTGCGGCGACGTTCGGAAGAGCGCGTTAAGGACGATCCCGAATTTCACTACGTCATGGAGGACATCGACCGTTTGCGCCACAAGATCGACGGGAATCGAATAACGTTGAATGAAGATTCGCGAAAAAAAGAAATGCAGGACGATAAATTGCGCAAGGAAACCCGTTCGAAAGAGCGCTTGGCGCGAAACCAGGAGGAACCGCGAATTTACCGAGTGACTCTGGATACGGTCGATAAACCGAATCTCCAATTGATCATGTATCCCGGGAAACTGGCGGAGGCGAAAAAGAATGGCATTGCGCCTAAAGTTGATCCTGAATCCGCTGCTCCAGACGCGGACTCGGATTTGGTCGACGGAGCGAGCCCCGGGGACGACACCAAAGAGCCAGCCATCGATCCAGAGCGCGAAGAAGCGCTCAATATCCTCGCCGATCTCGTCGATCTTTCCCGCGGCCCGAAGACGGCCAGCACCAATCATTAACGCGTGAGGCAGACATTCCTGTCTGCCAAGCGTTAAGTCCCCGAGCAGACACGATTGTCAGCGTCACGTCAGCGCCACCACGGAAACGGAGGCGGAGGAAAACGTGGTGCGAAGCGTGGATCTGCAAATCTGTTGCGGCCTTGCTGAAATGGGAATCGCCGTTGTCCCAGATACGGGCCAGTTGGTGTCCTGCCGAAAACCGTGACTGGAGTGCCGACGTCTACTGCATTGAAGAACGCAATTGCATACTGTTCCGGCATCCGCACGCAGCCGTGCGATGCGGGATAGCCGGGCAAATATCCGGCATGCATTCCGTCAGCCCCGTCAAACCGCATGAAATAATGCATCGGTGCAGGAATAAATTTGCCTCCGCGTGGAACTGACATGTCTGCATCGGCGTCCGCCACGACCGTATTTCCGCTCGCATCCACGATTTTCCCATACATGCTCGAAGAATGATTCCTTTCCTTCTCAAGGATTTT
>Ga0065715_10000456_pt1 | contig 17468 bp, 14 predicted proteins | sample MisBulReplicate1_FD_59102 | JGI IMG/M metagenome (GOLD analysis project Ga0065715, IMG submission 59102) | Miscanthus rhizosphere microbial communities from Kellogg Biological Station, MSU, sample Bulk Soil Replicate 1 : eDNA_1 v2 (version 2) | ecosystem: Host-associated > Plants > Roots >...
AAGCCGAGCGGTAACCGGCCGCCTGCAAAGCGAGCGCTGGAAATTGCGCATCCGGGCATTTCGTCTCCTGCAAGCAGACGATGTCGGGGTTCGCTGCTTCCAGCCAGGCAAACAAACGATCCTGTCGTTTGCGCAGCGAGTTGATGTTCCAGGAGACGATTCGCATGGCAGAAGCATGATCAGTGAACTGTGATCGGTGAACCGCTCGGCGGGCGAGCATCGGATCACCGATCACTATTCATAATTCTACTTCTATGCCCGGCGCCGGCACAATCACATCAGTGTTCGGCAGATCGGCATGGAGCTGCGCCCGTATCCACTCCACCGCCGGTGGATCGCCGTGCACAAGAACAATTTTGCGCGGCGAAATTTTCCTGGCGTATTCGATCAACGTTTCGCGCGTCGCGTGTGCGCTGAACTGGAACTGTTCGATGTGGCAGCGGACGCGTTGGGGCGGTTTGTCAGGATCAAGAGCGACCTCGCCGCCCGTCCCCGCCTCCCGTAAAACACCGGCAGGCGATTCAGGGTTCGCATAGCCGACAAAAAAGATCGAGTGCTGCGGGTTTTCGATCAGTCTGCGGGCGAAAACACTGGAGAGCGTATTTGGGATCATCATCCCGCTCGAGAGCACATACGCGCGACCCGGGCGGACGGGCGCGTCCCGCACTGTTTCATCATTCAAAATAAACGGCGCTGCTTCCCTCATGAGTTGCAGGCGCGACAATTGCCGCCGCGTCATGTTCGCGCGACGATCGTAAATATCAGTGAACTTTGAGCTGAGGCCGCCGATGTAAATCGGAAAGTCCGCCAGGAGCCGTTGACGGCGGAACTTGTAAAGCATCGCCAGGATCTCCTGCGTTTTGCCTAACGCGAAGACAGGAATGAGCACACACGCCCCGCGCTCGAAAGCGCTCCCGAGTGCCGCAGCAAACCGTTCCTCTTCACCGGCCCGGCTCCAGCCATTTGGCTTGGCGTGATCGCCTCGCGTGCATTCCATGATCAGCACATCGACTTTCTCTTCTGGGAAGACTGCTGCTTGCATGATGGTCTGATCGTCGAAATTGACGTCGCCGGTGTAAAAGATCGTTTTGCCCTCGGCGCGCAGTAGAATTCCGGTCGAGCCGAGCACGTGTCCCGCCTCAAAAAATTCGAACGTCAACGCGTCTCTTTCGCGCTGGGGCGCGCGTTCGCCGGCAATGGAAATTCGCTGGCGCAACGGACACCAGCGCCAGCGTTCCGACGCTCGGTCAGTTTCTCGATGGGTAAAGAGGGGATAGGACGCCTCTCCAATCTCCTCGCGTTGTCGTGTCATCACGTTCACAGAGTTGTGCAAAAGGACGCTGCCTACCTCAGCCGTAGCTTCCGTCATAAAAACACGTGCTCGTGGAAACCGTCGCATTACCACGGGCAACGTGCCGATGTGGTCTTGATGCGCGTGCGAAATCAGGATTGCTTCGACGTCCCGGCCGGCGATCGCCTTGAAGTAAGGTAGCGCATCCTCGCCTGTGTTCTTCGGATGCATCCCGCAATCGAGCACAAGCCTGTGGCCGCCGATCTCAAGGTAGTACGAGTTCGCGCCAATCTCCGTGCGGCGTGTCAGGTTAAGGAATTTCAAGCGAGTATCGTTAGCCCCTCTTCGGCTTTCCTATCAGAGCCGTAATTCTCTGAACAGTCGGTTTCGCGGGCAGTCTAAACACGGATCGCAATGAAAGGAGAAACAAATGGGGAGCGAGACCGAAACAGCCATCTGGAGCAGGATATTTGCATCCACATCTTCACTGTCTCCTCCGCAATGGTCGGCGTTTGTCTGACCGTCATTGGATTGATCCGCGTTGTCATCACACTCGGCTCTGCGGATACGCTGGCGGATGATTTGCTTGCCGCAGACGCGCTGCTGTTTCTGTTCTCTTGTCTGCTTTCTTATTGGGCGCTGCGCTCGCGGGGTCTGCGCAGAATGCATCGTCTTGAAAAATTCGCGGATGCAATATTTATCATCGCAATGATCGGAATGGTGGCGGTTTGTGCGTTAATCACGTATTCGATTTCCATTCCCACCCGGTAGATCGCGGGCTAAAAAACCGCCTTGAAAATGCGCATCCAGTTTCCCCGCAAAATTTTTTCGATCTGCTCGTCACTGAATCCGCGCTCGATCAACCTGCGGGTGAGATTACGCGCGTGCGAATGGTTCCTTAAATCGGGAATGAAGTGTGGAGCGGTAAACTTCGCGACGAGCTCTTTTTGCCTCGACTCAGGCCACTGGCAATAAATGAACTCAAAGAAATCGAAACCGATTCCGACTCCGTCTATACCAATCAGATTGGCGACGTGTTCAACGTGATCAACGTAACGATCCATCGTGCTTTCCTCCTCGCTCGGGCTGACCAGTATGGAATTCACGCCGATCACACCGCTCCGTTCGCCGATCATCTTGATTTGTTCATCGCTGATGTTGCGCTCGATGTCGTAATAACGCCGGACGTTTGTGTGCGACACAATGGGCGGCTTTGTTGTAATCGACAAAACTTCGTCGAATCCGGCTGGATTGATGTGCGCAAGATCAATGATCACGCCGAGCCTCTCGCATTTCCGAACCACGTCGCGTCCAAAGCTGGTTAGGCTCTCCGGCGAGGAACCGCTTGCAGCGAACGCTCCACCGTGTCCCGCCGCATTGCTTCGCGCATGTGTAAGTCCGATCGAGCGCACACCCAGCTCGTAAAAGACGCGTAATTGATTTAGATCAGTCCCCAGCGGCTCAACTCCTTCCATCGTGATAAGCAACGCGATTCTGCCGGTCTCATGCGCCTCTTGAATTTCGCGATAACTCCTGCAGATCGCGAAGCGCCGGTTCTGCTCCGTTTCGGCATACAATCGCGCAATTTGATCGAGCGCCACGCGAAGGCCCGTGTCTGGCAGGTAACGGTCCTCGATATAAATCGCCACGCCGAGAACGCCGATATTCCCATCCTCTAATTCTGGCAAGAATTCCGTTTCCAAGACATCTTTGCGGTCGCGCTTCTCGTACAAATCCATCGGCAAGTCGAAATGCATATCGACGATCCCACCCCCGTGAAGGCGATCGATTCTTTCCTCGATGGATTCGTTCATAAGATGTCAGCAGAAGCAAACCGCGGATTACACGAATGAACGCGGCGTAGCACCCGATGCGGCGTATGCCTTGGACGTCTCTACTGGTTGTTCGCGGCTATTTCTGATTCCACTTTGCTCAATTCGAACCGACCATTCACCATTTGGATCTTTGCGTCTTGTTCTTTAAGACGCGTCTCGAATTCCTTGCGCTGCTCGGCAATGGCCGCTTGAAAATCCTTCTGTTGCTGAGCGACAAGCGATTTCAATTCTGAGATGGCCGCTTCCTGTTCTTCAACTTTGCGATATTCCTTCAGAAACTCATTAAGCAACATCGCGTTCACTGCGTCATAGCGCACGCTGTAAGGCTTGCCGTCGCGATCGCGAGCTACCAGATCGGGGTTTACCTTTTCCACTTCCTCAGCCACGAGCCCGAATTGGGGGATGCCTTTGCTGTCGATCTCTTTTTTGTAGCGGAAGGTAACCGGCTTAAGCGCGAGGATCGTTTCACTCGCCTTGTCCATAGGCTGAATCTCATCCTTGAATCGCGCCGAGGACGTGGCCGTACCGAGCTTGCCGTCAGTATTCACGTAAACGGCAATTCCACCTGAGGCGGTCTGCCCGCTGATGCCGGCGATATAGGTGGCTGTCTGAAAATTTGAATCGCCGATGCGGATGATCCCGGACTCAGCAGCCAAACCATCATTGCCGATATCGATATTGTAAAGGCCTGTGGTCAGATTCTGGCCAGCCTTGTACCCTAGCGCGATGTTGTCCGTTCCGGTGTTGTTCAGAAGCGCTTGAAAACCAACGGCCGTGTTTATGTTGCCGGTTTGGTTGCTAGCGAGCGCACCTGCGCCAACAGCCGTGTTGTCGCCGCCCATCGTGTTGCTAGATAGCGCGTCATCACCAACCGCTGTGTTGTCGAATGCGAGGTTGTTCAAGAGCGCCCGAAAACCGACTGCCGTGTTAAGGCCGCCAGCTATGTTGTTAGATAACGCTTGACCGCCGATGGCCGTGTTCTGGAAACCGGTAGTGTCGCTGAAAAGGGCTAACGCGCCATTGGCCGTGTTGAAGTTGCCCGTAGTGTTGCTTAAAAGCGCTCCGGCGCCGGTAGCCGTATTTTGATCTCCGGTGCTGGCAAGAAGCGTCCCAGCGCCAAGGGCGGTGTTGAAGCTCCCAGTCGTGTCGCTCCTGAGCGCAACATAACCGACTGCCGTATTAAATCCGCCAGTGGTAAGACTCAAAAGGGCGGCTTGCCCCTCTGCCGTGTTGCCTCCGGGATAGCCTCCGTCCGGTGCAGGGACTACTGCTTGTGCCGAGGGCAAAAGCGCAAAACAGAGTACGATGAACGTGGTAGGAAGTGAATGCGTGATTTTCATAGGTGTGGAGCTTGGCAAAAATCCTCCCAGGTTGTCGAGATCAAAATCTCGTCGCCAATTTGTCCCCGAAAGCATTCGGGGTTCTTTCCGCCAGCGACACCTCAAGATAACCGCGGATGGCGCGAATAACGCGGATATTCGGAATACAAAGTTGATTGCCCACTAAACACGCGAGAAGACACAAAAATCTGAGAGCAAATATCTTTTCCGTTCGTGTAGTTGGTGTGTTTCGTGGGCATTCTCCTTCTTATCTGCGCCATCTGTGCGTGCCGCGCCGCAGCGGAGCGAAGGAGGGTTATCCGGTGTCAGTCCCCAGTCTTTACGGATTGTTCAGCGTTATTTGCGGCGCGACTTTGCTGAGGTCGATCTGATTACTCACTCTCTGGATTTTTGAATCCTGGTCCTTGAGACGAGCAACCACGGTCTGCATGTCCTTCTTTAGCTCAGTGATCGTCGCTCTTTGCTCCAGAATCTCGCGGCTCTGTGCGTCGACTTTGCGATGCTCTTTGAGGAACTCGTTGAGCAACATCGCGTTNACCGCTTCGTAGCGCACCGTTTGCGGTTTNCCTTCCCGATCCGNCGTCACAAGACTTGGATCGACGCTGGCCACTTCCTCAGCGATGAGNCCAAACGAAAGGCGCCGCGCCGCATCAATCTCCTTTTTGTAGCGAAAGGTTACCGGCCTGAGCGAGTGGATCGCCTGACTGGCATCCTCCATCGGCGTGATCTCATCCTTGTACCGCCGGGAAGAAGATAACGTACCGATTCTGTTGTCTGCAGTGACATAAACTGCGCGGTCAGTCGCTACGGTCTCATACACGTTGCGGATGCGGGTGATGTTGTTCTCTCCAGGAAACCCGATGACGCCAGCACCGATGCAGACATTGCCGCTGCCGGTGATGTTAAAGCCGGCGGAATCGCCGATAGCTGTGTTGCTGTCGCCATCGACATTGTTGCGGAGCGATTGAGAACCAACTGCCGTATTGAATTCGCCGGTATCGTTACTGAACATCGCAGTAGTACCCACCGCCGTATTGTCGCCGGCCGTTGTGTTGCTTAGAAGCGCATTATAACCAACAGCCGTGTTGCTGAAGCCTTCGGTGTTGCCAAAAAGAGCGGCAACACCGCTGGCCGTGTTGCTGTTGCCCATGGTGTTGTAAAAAAGTGCGAACGCACCATCGGCTGTATTTTTGACGCCGACGGTGTTGCTTAAAAGCGCGCCGGCACCGGTGGCCGTATTTTGGTGTGCGGTGTTGGCCAGCAGCGTTCCGGCCCCAATACCAGTGTTGAACTGGCCTTCTGCGTTGCTCCTGAGCGACAAGAAACCAGCTGCCGTATTGAACCCGCCGGTGGTGAGACTCAAAAGGGCAGCCTGCCCCTCGGCCGTGTTGCCGCCGGGATAACCGCCGTCCGGCGGCGGATTCACTGACTGCACGTTGCCCAAAGGAAGACACAGAAGAGCGAGTAAGATAANAACTGCTGAAGTNATGTGCGTTTTCATGACGCGAGTCTGCNGCAGTTGTGCCGCCCATGGCGAGACAAATCGAAATGAAGGTCGATGATCCCGCCCTTGTGAAGCCGGTCGATTCTTTCCTCGATGGATTCTTTCATATGCAGCAGAAAGAAACCGCGGATTACGCGGAGGTCACTGATACAAATTTCTGGCGATCCAATGTAGAGGCGTTCGCCGCGGCGACCGGCTGTTGTTGATTGTAGAGCGTTTCTGTGAAACGCCTGCGCATAGATCGGCGTCTGATACAGACGTCCTACAATATCTATGGGTCGTTGCTGACGGTGCGGGGTGCGCTTTGGCTCAGCTCAAGCTGTGCGATGACTGTTTGAATTCTTGCGTCTTGCCGCGTTAGATGCGCCTCCAGTTCCTTCCGCTGCTCGGCAATGGCCGCTTGGAAATCCTTCTGCTGCTGTGCGACAACTGACTTTAGCTCGGTGATGGCCGCCTGTTGTTCCTGTACTTTGCGATGCTCTTTCAGGAACTCATTGAGCAACATCGCGTTTACCGCTTCGTAGCGCACCGTGTAGATCTCGCCGTTCTTGTCGCGTCCGATCAGGGCCGAGTCCACAGCAGCCACGTCCTCGGCGATCAAACCGAATTGCGGCGTATTTGTGTTGTCGCTCTTGTAGTGAAAGGTCACCGGCTTAAGCGCCAGGATCGATTCGCTCGCTTCATCCATGGGTTCGATATCGTCCTTGAACCGCCGCGACGAACTCATCGTGCCAAGCTGGCCGGTGCTGGAAACGATGACCGGTGCCGTGTTGCCGCTGATTGTAGTTGTGCCAAACACATTGCCTATCCAGGCCGTATTACTGACGTTCGCACCTGAGACATTAGCGCCGATGCAAATAACATTATTGGCCGTGGTCACACTGCCGCCGGCGCCAACGCCCAAGGCTGTGTTAATGCTGCCGGTGGTGTTGCTATCGAGTGCCTGCACACCAACAGCCGTGTTGAACGCGCCGCTGGTGTTCGAAGAGAGCGCAAAGACACCGATCGCGGTGTTGCGGTCCCCGACATCATCGTCCTGGAGCGCGTAAGCTCCAACGGCAGTGTTGCGATCGGTCGCCATGCTTGTCCGAAGTGTGCCATTGCCTATGGCCGTGTTGAGGCCGCCCGTGGTGTTGTTATGAAGTGCACTAGCGCCGGTGGCTGTATTCGCCCCGCCCATCGTGTTGGAAAAGAGCGCGAACGCTCCAGTGGCCGTGTTGGACCCGCCGGTGTCGTTATAGACCAGCGCGTCGATTCCCATTGCAGTGTTCGCTGTGCCGGAGGTGTTGAGCAAGAGCGCCGCAGCGCCAACTGCGGTATTCGAATCACCCGTGTTGAGAACAAGCGTTCCGGCGCCAACACCGGTATTGAAGTTGGCGCCACCGACTAAATACAGCGAATACCAGCCAACTCCTGTGTTTCCGGCGCCAGCCCCGAGGAATTGAAGCGCATTGCATCCTTCCGCCGTCGTGAACCCGGGATAGCACCCGTCCGGCGGCGGAACGACGGCTTGCATTTGTGGCACAAGCCCAAAGCAGCCAAGCGTCAGGAATATTGTTGTGAATGTGACGTTTCGATTTTTCATAAGTTTCTCTTTTTGTTAACGGCGATAAGGCTACGAACTTCTCGCCAGCTTTGGCGAGAAGAAATTGCGCGCCACCTCCAACTCCCCCAAAGCCTATGCCACGCTCGATGGTCGCGTCGTAACCGATTACCTGCTCAGCATGATTGGGATCTCTGCGCTTTGGGCACCAATTTTCCATTTGTCATGTCGAGCGGACATCTCTGGATAAACGCCGTTAGAGATTCCTGGACTTCGCTCGGAATGACAGATACAGGCGAAGATGTTATTTGCTCAGCTCGAGCATGCGCAGGATTGGAATCTCGGCGCGTTTGCGCACCGATTCGGGCAAAGTAATTTCCGGTTCCATGTTTAACAGCGCGTAGTACGCCTTTTCCAGCGTGTTCATCTTCATGAACCGGCATTCGCCGCAGAAGCAGTTATCCGTCGGACCGGGAATGAATGTTTTATGCGGAATTTCCTTGCGTAGCCGGTGCAACAATCCGGCTTCAGTCACGACAATGATCTCATTTGCGGGCGATTCTTTGCAGAAGGTCACCATCTTCTCGGTGGAACAAACTTCATCTGCGAGCATACGCACTGCGTAGGTGCACTCAGGGTGCGCGACGACTGGCGCATCTGGGTATTGTTCGCGGATTTTCCCAATACTGCGTGCCGTAAACTCTACGTGCACATAACAGGTGCCCTGCCACAAATCCATTTTGCGCCCGGTACGTTCCATGACCCAGGCGCCGAGGTTTTGGTCTGGAACAAAGAGAATGTTTCGATCAGTCGGTGCGACGCGCACGATCTTGTCTGCGTTACCGCTGGTGCAGATCACGTCGGCCAGCGCCTTCACGCCGGCACTGCAGTTAATGTAGGCGATCACGTAGTAGTTCTTGTCGGCGTGCTTTCTCAAAAACTCGGCCAGCTTTTCCGGGGGGCACGATTCCGACAGCGAGCAGCCGGCATCGAGGTCGGGCAAAATCACATGCTTCGTTGGATTAATGATCTTCGCCGTCTCGGCCATGAAATGGACGCCGCAAAACAAAATCACGTCGGCGTCTGTTTTCGCCGCTTGATAACTCAGACCTAATGAGTCGCCGACGAAATCGGCAACATCCTGCAACTCCGGCACCTGATAGTTGTGCGCCAGGATAACGGCATTCCGCTCGCGCTTGAGTTCCAGGAGTTCTTCGGCGAGGTCGGCTCCAGTTCGCCGTGCACTGCCGAAATTGATGCCAGCACTTACCATCGATTAATATCCGACTTTTCGAGGGGATTACAAACGGTCCGTGTACGACGGCGCTGTGTCGCCGTGTTTTCTCGCGATGGTGGAAGGCGTTTCGACACAGCGAGGCGACTACAATGCCCCGCGCATAGCTTCCACTGGCGCTTCGCGATCGAACCAGATTGAAAAGGAAAGCGCTCCCTGGTGCAGCAACATCGACAAGCCGTTGGCGCCGCGTGCGCCCACTTGCTCGGTAGCGTAAAGCAAGGCCGTTTTCGACGGCTGATAGACACAATCAAACACCATATGGTGGGGCGCGATCAATCGCGCCGGGAGAGGCATCGGATCGCTTCGGCTCATTCCCAGTGGCGTCGCGTTCACAATCAAATCGATGTCCGCAAGCTGCGGGCGCATCGCGGTTTCATCCATTGGTGAGACTTCAAGACGTGCAGCGGGGCCAAGCACACGCGGTCGCGAAAAGAACGGTCGCAAATGTTCCATGAGCGCGTGTGCCTTTTCCACGGTGCGATTGACCAGAACAAGACGCTCACAATTCTCGACAGCGCATTGCCATGCTATGGTTCGCCCGGTTCCGCCGCCAGCGCCAAGAACCATCACCCGAAGATCGCGCAGATCGACGGAAAATTCGCTGCGGATTGCTCGCAGAAATCCTTCGCCGTCCGTGTTGAAGCCAATCAACCGGCGATCATTCTCTGCTGTGTCGATCCTGATTGTATTGACGGCACCGCAGCGTCTGGCGCTCTCGTCCAATTCGTCAACCTGCCCGGCCGCCGCAATCTTGTGCGGTACAGTTACATTAATTCCAACGAAATTAAGCCCGCGCAAAAACGATAACGCCGATCGCAGCTCATTGGCGCGGATATGAAATCGCGCGTACTGCAACTTGATCTCGCAAGCGTGCAGAGCGGCATTTTGAATTTGTGGCGAAAGCGAATGCGCGACGGGATCACCGAACACGCCGAGGCGAACTGGCGGATTAACGTCGCGCCCGATCTCACTCCATTTTTCGAGGTCGGCGACCGTGTATCGCTCGGTAGTTTGCATTCTCTGTGTCTCGGCGACATCGAGAATACTCCACTCGCGGCAGAGCGCGAATGCGCCCGAATCTGGGGAGCGCACGCGTCTCGCGTGCTGGCGAAGCCGTCTCGGATTCGCAAACTTATTCTGAAGATCTTACGATCGAGCAGCACCATAGCTTAAAGAAAGTTCGTTTCGGCGCGACGCCGAAACCAGCACGCAAGACGCGTGCGCTCCCCAGACCACCTCTCTGCGCGAAAGTTGTCGATCTGCCCGTCTACCGATACCTTGCTCGTCTTAATGACGACGGAAACAAACAGGCCATCGGACTTTATCCGCGACATTGTCGCGGAGGATCTGCGGACAGGAAAATACAAGCAAATTGTGACCCGTTTCCCACCGGAGCCGAACGGCTATCTGCACATCGGCCATGCGAAGTCCATTTGTCTGAACTTCGGAATCGCGCGCGAGTTTGGCGGGATTTGCAACATTCGGATGGACGACACAAATCCGACAAAGGAGGAAGCAGAATACGTCAGGTCAATCATGACCGACGTGCATTGGTTGATCGACGGCTGGGCGGAGAATCATCTCGGTGGCGCGCCGCTTTACGCGTCCGATTATTTCCAGAAGTTTTACGATTACGCAGTGGACCTCATCCGCGCGGGCAAGGCATACGTCGATGACATGACTCCGGAGGAAACTGACGCGTATCGTCGTCTTGGGAAGGCAAGCTCGTTTCGCGACCGTTCAGTCGATGAAAATCTCGACCTGTTTTCGCGAATGAAAGCTGGCGAGTTTCCCGATGGCGCGCGCACGTTACGCGCCAAGATCGACGTGAACGCCGCCAACATCTGGTTACGCGATCCAGTGCTCTATCGCATTCGGCACGCGACACATCATCGCACCGGCGACAAATGGTGCATTTATCCGATGTACGACTGGGCGCACACGCTTAGCGATTATATCGAAGGGATCACGCACTCGGTTTGCACGTTGGAATTCGAAGTGCACCGGCCACTTTACAATTGGATTCTCGATGCACTCGAACTGCCCGAACCGCGTCCACATCAGTACGAGTTTGCGCGGCTGAATTTGAACTACTCGGTCATTAGCAAGCGCAAATTGATCCAACTTGTGAATGAAAAACTGGTGAACGGCTGGGACGATCCACGCATGGTCACGATTTCCGGTTTGCGCCGGCGCGGCGAGACCGCGACCGCACTGCGCACGTTCGCCTACAACATCGGCGTCACAAAATATCCGAGCATGACTGACATGGCCCTGCTGGAGCACACCATGCGCGATGAATTCAATCGCATCGCCACGCGCCGGCTTGCCGTGCTGCGGCCGATCAAGGTTGTCCTGACAAATTATCCCGAAGGAAGAATCGAAGAGCTCGATGCAGTCAACAATCCCGAGGATGCAAATGCCGGAACGCGCAAGATTCCATTCGGCCGTGAGCTTTATGTTGAGCGCGACGATTTCATGGAAACACCGCCACCGAAATATTTTCGGTTGCGACCGGGCGGCGAGGTGCGCCTGAAATATGCTTACATCATCAAGTGCGATGAGGTAGTGAAAGATGACGCTGGCAACGTGATTGAGCTCCGCTGCACTGTCGATCTGGAGAGCAAATCAGGCGGTCCGACTGCGGGTCGCAAAGTGAAGGGCACTATTCACTGGGTGAGTGTCTCGCGAGCGATCGATGCAGAAGTTCGCTTGTACGATCGGCTCTTCACCGTTCCCGAGCCCGACGCCAGTGGCGATTTCAAATCATTCGTTAATCCCAATTCGCTCGAAATCGTAAACGCAAAATGCGAACCAGCGCTTGCGGAGGCGCGTCCAGAAGAGCGCTATCAATTCGAGCGGCTCGGCTATTTCGGGCTCGATCCGGATTCTACGCGCGAGAAGCAAATCTGGAATCGCACGGTTACGTTGAGAGATACCTGGGCGAAAGAGGTTCACAAGGAAGTCAGGCAGCCTGCCTGACTCGACTCGCAGGCTGCCCAGCTTGCCGATTCATTCGCCAGGCAAGCTGCCCGGCGGCCGGGACAGGCTAGCAGCCTATCATCCCGAGCGCGCGATCGATGCGGGACAGCACTTTTTCTTTTCCGAGAACTTCCAGCAAATGATACAGACTCGGTCCCACGTTGGTACCAGTCACGGCGAGGCGAGTAGGATGAACAATCGCGCCGACTTTGAGGCCGAGCTTTGTCGCCGCGCTTTTCAATGTCGTTTCGATGTTGTCAGGATCGAATTTCTCGAGCGTGCTTAAGGCGTCGCGAACGGCTTTGAGTGGTGGCTTGTTCTGCGCGGTAAAGTGCTTGGCAACGCCCTGCGGATCGTAATCGAAATCGTCAGTGAAATAGAATCCGCAATAGCCGGGGAGCTCGTCGAATGTGTTGATCTTGCCTTTGCAGGTTTGCAACGCCGCGCGCACGTATTTCTCTGGAAATCTGTCAAGCTTCACGCCGCTCGACTTCAACCTCGCGACGGCAAGATCGTAAAACTCGGAGTCACCAAGCGCGCGCGCGTACTCGCCATTCAACCAGTGTAATTTATCAGGGTCGAATGTTGCCGAGCTGCGCCCAACGTTCTTCAGATCGAAAAGCTGAATGATTTCGTCGATGTCGAGTTTTTCGCGATTATCTTTGGGTGACCAGCCGAGGAGACATAGATAATTGCGCACGGCCGCTGGCAGATAACCGCGCCGGATGTAGTACTCGACGCGCGCGCCTTCGTCGCGCTTGCTCATTTTTGATCCGTCACGGTTCAAAATGAGCGGAATGTGCGCGTAACGCGGTGGCGTTGCGCCAAGTGCGCGGAAAATCTCGATGTGCTTGGGCGTGTTGGAGAGATGATCTTCGCCCCGGATCACATGCGAGATTTTCATTTCAAGGTCGTCAATCACATTCACGAAATGAAAGATCCATGAGCCGTCCGGGCGGCGGATGGTCATGTCAGGATGCGTTGCCGGATTGCTGAGATCGAAGTCGATCCTGCCCGCAACCAAGTCATCCAGAATCACGTGCTCGCGCGGTGAACGAAATCGCATCGCGCCTTCGTCTTCGAAGATGTGACCTGCATCCTGAAGTTTTTTGAGGTAGCGCTCGTACAGTTCCGTGCGCTCACTCTGCAAATAAGGTCCGAGATCGCCGCCGACGTGCGGACCTTCGTCCCAGTTCAAGCCGAGCCATTCAAGCCCCCCGTAAATGGCGGCCATCGCTTCCTCGGTGTTCCGCTTGATATCGGTGTCTTCAATGCGCAAAACGAATTTGCCGCCGTGATGGCGCGCAAACAGCCAGTTGAACAACGCGGTGCGCGCGCCGCCGATGTGCAGATATCCAGTAGGCGAGGGGGCAAACCGAACGCGGATGTCAGAAGCCATTAGCCACAGATTACACAGATTTTCACAGATGTTGTAGCGGCGGCTGTGTCAGCCCCTACACCTCACTCAATGAAAATTTTGCCGGAGCGACGGCGCACGTGTCGATCTTTCGGGAGATTCACTTTCGCAAAAGGAGCTTCGCGATCAGCGAGTGAGCGAACGCGTTCGATCACGTCGAAGCCAAGGTCAGAGATGTTTTGTGCGCGCAGCCATTTCAAAATCGCCCGGCGCTGAAGTGCAACGGGTAGTGCGCGAAGTCTCGACACTGAAAAATGCGCATTGGTTGAATCCGGCACCTCGGTGTCGAGCCATTTCTCTTCTTCGGCGGCAATCATTGCCGTCCGCCAAATGTTCTGGCAGAGGTTGCGGCCAAGGATTTTTTCCAGATACGGAATGATACGATGACGGATCCTGTTGCGCGTCGCGGCGAGATTTTTGTTCGTGGCATCTTCGCGAAATCTCAGATGATATTCCTGGACGTATCTATCGATGTCGCTGCGCCAGACTGAGAGCAGCGGGCGCACGATCGTCAGGTCGACGCCATCGATTTCTCGGGTGGAAACATCGCGCATTGCGGCCAGACCGGTGAGACCGGCGCCTCGGATCAAGTTTAACAGGAAAGTTTCAACTAAATCATCAGCGTGATGCCCCAGAAAAATCGTGTGGCAGCGGTGGCGCTTCGCGGTTTTGGCAAAAAATGAATACCGCGCCTCACGCGCAGCAGTTTCGATCGAATTCTTTTTTTTCTTCGCGATCGCGCGCACGTTTGCCGAGGCGAATTCAAAATCGACACCGTATCGCGCGGCGAGTTTCTCCACAAAGCGTGCATCAGCAGCACTCGATCGTCCGCGCAACTGATGATTCAAATGGCAAACGGTCAGTTTCTTGTAACCGAGATTGGTCAGCCAGTGCAGGAGCGCCACGGAATCGCGGCCGCCGGAGACTCCAATGAGATAGCGCGCATCCGGAGGGAAATCATTTCTCAGTCTGGAGCTGGTCTTTGATGGCTGCATCGTTAGGCCGCAAACGCTCAACGCCCAATGCTCAACCCTCAATCAGCCACGCTGCAGTGCAACTGAGGAAAGGGGCGGCCTGCGGCGAGCCGCATTAATTTGAATCCAATTCACGACGCCATGGCATCCAACATTCAAAACCAATCATGAACGAACAACAAACCTTAGACAAAGCGGGAACTCCGCGGCGTCCTAAAATTATGAACAACGAAGCCAAATCGATCTATAGGCTCCTGGTCCGCTCGGAGGAGAAGGGGCGAAGCGCAATGGAAACGGCGGTTTATACCATCTGCATTTTGAGCGTGGCCGTCGCGATCCTGCAATTTATCGGTCAACCGACGCCAGATCCCTTCGCCGGGTTCGAGGCGCCAGCGCGATCGGTGCCGGTAGTGTCGCATCACGCTGTGGAAGCGGTCTTGAATGCGAAATCTTAAGAGCAATAGCAGCTTCCGTAGCCACCGGTCTGCGGCCGGTCAGACGGTAAACCGACGGGACGGTCCCTAGGGGGCGTGGCTACAGCACGTGCTATGCAGGATAAGGGAGGGAGGACCGATGGAGCGGTTCGTCGCCTCTGAAATAGATTAAGAGAAACAGAGGCTTGCGAGCAGGGGTTGACAATGAATGAACGTTCATTCATCTTCCCAAACTTATGCCGCAACCCCAGATAGAATCTTCCAATCCCGATCGACGTTCTCAAATCCTCGATGCCGCTTTGGTTTGCTTTGCCAAGCGGGGATTTCACCAGGCCAGTATGCACGATATTAGTGCTGAAGCTGGCATCAGCGTCGGCCTGATCTACCGTTACTTCGAAAATAAGGAAGCCGTCATTTCCGCCATGGCGGACCGGCACAAAGAGGAAATTAGCGAAATGCTGGAGCGCGCCAGGAAGGCGCCGACGCTGCTCGAGTCGCTTGAGATTTTGTTTACCGCGCATTGCTGTGAAGATGCGCCGCAAGTTGTCTCAGCCTTCGTAGTGGATCTTTACGCCGAAGCTTCGCGAAATCCGCACGTGGCCGATTTGGTGCGGGATGTGTTGACAACAGCCATGGACGGCGTGACCGAACTGATCTCGCGCGCCCCTGAAACTCAAAACGCTACGCCCGGTCTGTCTCCCACCGAATTGGCAGAACTAATTTTCGCCGTTGCGCGAGGAATGTTGATGTTCGATGTGTTGCGGCCACAGGAGATGACCGCAGCGGAACGGCGCGAGCGGCAACTCGAGGTGACGCGGAGGCTCTGGCGCTTGTTGTTCAAACCGGAAGGAGAACTCGCTTATGCATGACGTGGCGAAGAGCATTTCAAATATTCCAATGCAATCGAGTGTAAGACCGCGGCGCCGCTGGCGTAGTGTTGTCATTGCGATGGGCCTGCTCGTCGCAATTGTGGTTTGTGTTTTTGGCGTCAAAGCGCTGCAGATCGGCAAAATGATGACGACAAAAATGGTGATGCCGGCGACAACGGTATCGAGCGCGACTGTGAAAGAAGAAGATTGGGCGCCGTCGCTCTCGGCAGTCGGTTCCATTTCGGCGGTCCAGGGCGCGGTCGTTTCCAGTGAGCTTGGTGGCGTGGTGAGTCAAATCGCGTTTGAAAACGGCGGTACCGCGAAGAAAGGCGATTTGTTGCTCCAACTCGACGCGTCGGCCGAAGAGGCGCAATTAAAGTCAGCCGAAGCCGATCTCCAGCTGGCGCGCTCCGACCTCGAGCGATCGCGCGAGTTGGTTGGGCGCAAAGTTATTTCGAAAGCGGAGATCGATGCGTCCGAATCGAAGTTCAAACAAAAAGAAGGCGGTGTTGAGCAAATGCGTTCGATGATTGCCAAGAAAACCGTGCGGGCGCCGTTCGACGGTCAACTCGGGATTCGTCAGGTGAACGTCGGGCAAATGATCAACTCGGGCCAACAAGTGGTGCAGCTCACTTCACTCGACTCACTCTTCGCCGATTTCGCCTTGCCCCAACAATATCTTGGCCAGTTAAAGCCGGGCTTGGATGTGCACGTAACAACGGACGCGCTCCCCGGCCGCGTGTTTGACGGAAAGGTGACCGCCATTAATTCGATGGTCGATTCGAGCACGCGCAACATCACGCTGCAAGCCACGTTGGAAAATCCCGATCACGCGCTGCGCCCCGGAATGTTCGCGAAAACGGAAGTCACATTGCCCGAAAAACACAAGGCGCTTGTCGTTCCCGGATCCGCAATTTCCTACGCGCCGTTCGGCGACTCGGTTTTTGTGATCGAGAAAAAGAAGGACGAAAAGACTGGCAAAGAATCGCAAGTGATTCGACAGCAATTTGTGCGTGTCGGTGAAGCGCGCGGCGATCTCGTTGCGATTACGCAAGGATTGAAGGCCGGCGAAACTATTGTGAGCACGGGAGTTTTCAAGCTGCGAAACGGAATGACGGTGACGATCAACAATGATCTCGCGCCGAACCCGCAGGTAAATCCGCACCCAATCGATTCGTAACGATCGAAGAGCGACATGAAATCGTTCACTGACCTTTTCATCAAGCGGCCGGTGCTGGCGCTGGTGGTCAGTTTTGTGATCCTGATCGCCGGTTTGCAGGCGATGCGGACGATCAACGTGCGCCAATATCCGCGCAGCGACATAGCCTCGATCAAGATAACGACTGTTTATGTCGGCGCCGATGCTGAACTCGTTAGAGGATTCATCACAACGCCACTTGAGCGTGCCATCGCCGCAGCTGACGGAATTGATTACATCCAATCGCAAAGCTCTCAGAGCACCTCGACAATTACCGTACGGCTGAAACTGAATTACGATGCAAACAAGGCGTTGTCAGACATCAGCTCGAAGGTTGATGCGATCCGGCGCGACCTGCCGCCGGACGCGGAGATTCCGGTCTTAGAAATTCAATCAGCAGATACACAGACGGCGTCGTGTTATTTAAGTTTCACTTCGGACATTCTGCAGCCTAACGAAGTCACCGATTATCTCGTGCGACTGGTGCAGCCGCGTCTCACTGCAGTCGGCGGCGTGCAGAAAGCGGACATTCTAGGCGGCCGCACGTTCGCGATGCGCATCTGGATGAAACCGGATCAGATGGCTGCGCTAAACATCAGCCCGGCCCAGGTGCGCAACATGCTTGCGCGAAATAATTTTCTCTCGGCCGTCGGTAGCACGAAAGGTTCGCTGCTTCAGGTCAATCTGACCGCGAACACCGACCTGCACACGGTGGATGATTTCAAAAAACTGGTCATTCGCCAGGAGAAAGGAAATCTCGTCAGGTTGAGCGACATCGCGGACG
>Ga0065715_10000293_pt1 | contig 17439 bp, 16 predicted proteins | sample MisBulReplicate1_FD_59102 | JGI IMG/M metagenome (GOLD analysis project Ga0065715, IMG submission 59102) | Miscanthus rhizosphere microbial communities from Kellogg Biological Station, MSU, sample Bulk Soil Replicate 1 : eDNA_1 v2 (version 2) | ecosystem: Host-associated > Plants > Roots >...
GGTCCTATCCAGTCCCTAAGTTTAGTCTATCGCATAGCGGCGATTGGAATGCGTGTGTTGTCAGTACGACAGCCGCGCTTGGTATAGACATCGAGCTCAACCGTCCGAACCGCGATTTTGATGACATGTGTGCGGTTGCGTTTGAGTCTTGCTACCGAGTTTGGCTCCGGTCCCAACCGCGGACCGAAAGAATCGCTGCTTTTTACTCAGTTTGGTGCATGAAAGAAGCNCTATACAAGCTCCAATGCAATCTGGGACTAAGCTCTGATGATGCGCGGTNGCTTGGAAACGAAACCGCCGACGATTCTTCCGGCCCCGATGTATATCNTTACAAACTCCTGCTCNAAGATCTTGGTTTAACGGGGATCGTTTTCAGTAATCANCGTTTGACTACCATCCGGCGGATAATTTTGACCTGATTTCGGTAAAACAGAATCGCTGATATTGGCGTGATCTTCCTCGACTCTCACGCTGTCAAGATATCGATTCAAATAGCGTATGATTTCAGGACGATTTGGCGATGCGCCACAAGTAAAGTGTGTGCCGGTGTTTGCCTCCGCCGGGTTTCAATTCGTAGCCAGGGAGTTTCAACATCTTGTCCGGTTGCCATCCTTCAATACCGAAATCATGGGCGACAATCCGTGCGCCGGGTTTTAGCATCTTCTGAAAATTGGGTTTCATGCGTTCGTTAAACCAAGGAAGCATGTAGAGAGTGACCACCGTGGCGGCGGAGATGTCTGCCTTGAGGGCGTCCTCAGCGCGAAACTCCACCAATTTACTCACGCCAGCGGCTTGAGCATCCCGGCGCGCCTTGTCTAAGAGCAATCGGTCCATTTCGATGCCGACCGCACGGATTCGGTATTTTTGTGCTGCCCTAATGACAATCCGTCCATCACCGCTACCAAGATCATAAAGCATGTCCCCTTGCTTCACTTCCGCCAAAGCGAGCATCTCGTCCACTACTGCCAACGGGGTTGGAACGAATGGGATCTCTTCGGGGTAATCCGCCGCCCACAGTAGCAGAGGAATCAGGAGCGCGCAGCAAACGAGCATCGCCGGCCGCCGTTTCATGCCGCGATTGATAGCATGCAAAGATCTACGCAAGCAATTTTCCCGCGCCGGCAAGCACTGTAAAAGGCAAACCTGCACCGAGGTTTGTGCTTTCCGAAAAAGCTAAGTATAAAAAACAGATGGACAACGAGAGCTCTGAAAACATCCAGAAGCGCCCGCCCTTGTCATTGCCTTTCTATTACGGGTGGTTCGTTATTTCCCTTTGCTTTCTAACCACTTTGACCAGTGCCGGAGTGCGGTCGTCGCCGTCGGTGCTGATCCATCCGCTTGAAGCTGAGTTCGGATGGAGCCGGACTCTGATCGCGTCCGCGGTCAGCATGAATCTTTTGCTCTTCGGCATNGCCGCACCTCTTAGCGGGGTTTTGATCGACCGNTTCGGCCCACGCAAAGTCATGATGGGAAGCCTGGGTCTGCTTATCGCNGGCGTCAGCGGNACGATCGTGATGACTCAGTTCTGGCAGTTTTTTCTCGTCTGGGGAGTCATCGTGGGGCTCGGGGCCGGAGGTGTGGGTTCGGTATTGACCGCAACCGTCGGTAACCGCTGGTTTATTGCCCGGCGAGGTTTGGCTCTGGGAATTCTCGGCAGTGCCAGTTCCACAGGACAAATTATTTTTCTGCCTTTATTTATGGCGATGATTACTTACGCCGGCTGGCGCTTGGGTTCCATGGCGCTGATCATTGTCGCCATCGTGTTATTGCCATTGATCTTCTTGTTCATGCGTGACGACCCATCAGATGTCGGTTTGGAACCCTACGGCGCGGGCGACCCGAAAATCTCAAGCAATACTGGTGCGGCGTCACTTCGCGGTATGTCCGCCAAAAACGCCACTATCACGGCACGCGAAATCATCGGTCATCCGACTTTCTGGTTGTTGGCCGGCAGCTTTTTTGTCTGCGGTGGAACCGCGAACGGTTTAATCGGGACGCACCTTATCCCGCACGAAATTGAAATCGGGATTCCGCAAATCGCCGCAGCGTCTTTGCTTGGTATCATGGGTGGCTTGAACATGGTCGGGACGATCTTCTCCGGCTGGATGGTCGACCGAGTCAGGGCAAATCGGTGGCTGGCTCTGGTCTATGCTATGCGGGGGGTATCCTTGTTGATCTTACCGTTCGTGAAAGATTTCAGCGGGCTGGTCGTTTTTGCCATTATTTACGGCCTTGACTGGTTTGCGACGGTGCCGCCGTCCATGGCGATCACTGCCGACACATTCGGCCGACAAAACGTCGGCAAGGTTTATGGCTGGATTTTCATGTCGCACCAGATCGGGGCTGCGATTATGGCCTCGACCGCGGGGGCGATTCGCACCTGGATGGGTGATTATCAGTTTGCGTTTTTGTCCGGCGGGGTGATCGCGATGATCGCCGCCGGACTGGCGTTACAGATCAAGCTAAAACCTAAGGAAGCCATTACTCCACCGGCCGGTGTGATGGTGGCGGGAGCCTAGGGCGGAGCCGCTGCCCGTAATATTCGCGTTTCGTTCCCTCGTCTACCGTTGCAACGCGAAGGACCGCCGTCGCCCCTACTCCGATTCGGTGAAATTAGACACCCGCCAGCGGGTGCCTTCCTTGCGCGCGGTGATCAGCCATTGGCGCGTGAGTAACGTGTTATCGTCCGACTGAATTGTGCCTTGGTAGAGAAACGTGGCGCGACGGTCGCCTTCCTTTTTTTCAAGAAGCGTGTAATGAACACGCGGTTTGCGGGTTGAAGCGTCAATCGTCTGGCCGGAGGTCAGCCGAATTTCTTCGTCCAGCTTGCTTAAAGCCACGCTTACCGCAAGCGTTTTCGCCTTGGGCAAATCAATAACGACATAGTGCTGATCGACAAACTCGTCAGCGACTCCTTGGGCGGAGTTGAGATCGCGGCCGCATGCGCTGACGGTCAGAACAAGAGCAAGAAACGCTGCTTCGAGCAGCAAAAACGATTTTACCATCGCAGGATTAATTAACATGTTCGAGCAGCCAACGCGACTCAATGAATCAGCGCTCATTGTTGTTCCATAACCAGGCGTGATATCTTGGTCTCGGGCTGGAATGGAAAAGCTGATCGAGCGATACCGTGTTCACCTTTGTAACGAGCGTAACGTTTCGCCCCATACCTTAAGAAATTACCTCAGCGATTTACATCAGTTTCATCAATTTATCAGCGAGCGAAAGTGGGCGGTGGGTAGTAACGGTTGTGTGGATGTGCAAAAAATCGACATTCAGATTGTGCGCGCATTCTTGGCATCACTTACACCAGGGCGAAAAAAAAGTTCGCTCGGCAGGAAGATTGCAGCCTTGAAAGGGTTTTTTCGGTATCTGGTTATGACGCGGCAACTCGATGGCGATCCGATGCTCTCGATTCATTCACCGAAAAATGAAAAGCCGCTACCTGCGTTTCTTTCAGTAGATGACGTGTTCCAGCTGCTCGGAGCGATCAAAATTAACAGTGTGCTGGACGTGCGTGATCGCGCCGTTTTGGAATTTTTTTATTCCACCGGTGTCCGGGTGAGCGAGCTTGTTGGAGTCGATTGGGGTGACATCGACTTTCGGTTGGAGATTGTGCGAGTCACCGGTAAAGGTTCCAAAGAACGAATCGTGCCGATTGGCGAAATTGCGATTGAGACATTGCAGGATTATGCGCGGGAACAGCGCAAGCGGTGGAATGCTTCCTGCAAGGGCGAAACCCCCGTGTTTCTGAACAATCGCGGAACGCGCATCACGACGCGAAGCATCGCCCGAATTGTGGAAAAGCATCTGAAGCAGGCCGGCATCCATATCAAAATGGGACCGCACGGCTTGCGACACAGCTTTGCCACGCATCTACTCAACAGTGGCGCGGACCTGCGGTCGATTCAGGAACTGCTCGGACATGCAAGCTTGTCAACGACGCAACGCTACACGCATTTGAATCTGGATCAGCTAACCGCGGTCTACGACAAAGCGCATCCGAGAGCGTAGAACATTTGAGATTTTGGATTTTAGATTTTCGATTAGATCCAAAATGGTAGTCGAACATCGAACAATCGAAAAATGATCCATGGGACGACAATATTGGCGATTCGACGGGGCGGAAAAGTCGTCGTCGTCGGAGACGGCCAGGTGAGCATGGGACAGACAGTGATGAAACGCGGTGCGCGCAAAGTCCGCAAGCTGCACCATGACCGAGTCATCGCGGGGTTTGCCGGGGCTACGGCGGATGCTTTTACGCTGTTCGAGAAATTTGAAGCCAAGCTCGAACAGTTCAATGGCAATCTCAAGCGTGCCGCGGTTGAGCTGGCGAAAGACTGGCGCACGGATCGGGTACTGCGGCGCCTGGAAGCGCTGATGGTTATCGCGGATAGTGAGGATCTGCTGGTGATCTCGGGCGCGGGCGACGTGATCGAACCGGATGATGACGTTATTGCGATCGGTTCCGGAGGTAATTACGCGTTGGCGGCAGCTCGAGTTCTGCTCAAACACACGCAGTTGGATGCGCGGGTCATCGCCGAAGAAGCGATGAAAGTGGCAGCCGATATCTGTGTCTACACCAACGAACAGCTTACCTTTGAACAGTTGCCCTAGTGAAAGCGGCACGGCTGGGCATTTAGGCTAAGTTCTTTATATCTGCGTTTCGAGTGGCGGAGTGCTGGAGTACGGGGTCGAGCCCTCTTCCAATACTCCATTGCACGGACACCTTAAGGTCCAACTCATTGCTTTTGCCGGGGAAATTGCTAGGAGTAAATACTCCCATGACGGACGGAGCAAAAACTAATTTACCCGAAAGCGGTGCGCCCGCGCCGGTGATGACGCCCCGGGAAATCGTTTCAGAGCTCGATCGCTATATCGTCGGTCAGAACGAAGCGAAGCGGGCTGTGGCGATTGCGCTACGCAATCGATGGCGCCGCCAACTCGTGCCTGAGGATCTACGCGAAGAGATCGCGCCAAAGAACATTATCATGATCGGTCCGACCGGAGTGGGCAAAACAGAAATTTCCCGGCGCTTAGCTAAGCTCTCTCAGGCTCCCTTCATCAAAGTCGAAGCGTCCAAATTTACCGAGGTCGGCTATGTCGGCCGGGATGTCGAGTCGATCATTCGCGATTTGACCGACCTCGCGGTCAACATGGTGAAAGAGGAAGAGAAGCAAAAAGTTGAAATCAAGGCGCGCGAGGTCGCTGAAGAGCGCGTGCTGGATCTACTTTTGCCGGCGAGCGCCGGTGAGCCGGACGGTGATGCCGTTGATGCTGCGCGGTTGCAGTCGACAAGGGAAAAGCTCAAGAAAATGCTTCGCGAAGGCAAGATGGACGACCGTTTCGTCGATATCGAATTGACTCAATCGGCCATGCCGATGATCGAAGTTTTGACGCCCCAGGGCATGGAAGGAATGGAATTCAACCTTAAAGAGATGTTTTCCAACCTGATGCCCAAAAAGACCAAAAAAAAGACGGTGAAAATACCCGAGGCGCTGGAGATCCTCACGCAGGAGGAAGCCGGCAAGCTGGTCGATATGGACAAAGTCACCGCCGAAGCGATCCGCCGAATGGAGCAATCCGGGATTGTCTTCTTGGACGAGATCGACAAGATCGCTGGGCGAGAATCCGTGCACGGCCCCGATGTTTCGCGCCAAGGCGTACAGCGGGATCTTTTGCCGATCGTGGAAGGTTCGACTGTCAACACGAAATACGGCATGGTGAAAACTGATCACATTCTGTTCATTGCCTCGGGCGCTTTTCACACCGCCAAGCCGTCGGACCTGATTCCTGAGTTTCAGGGGCGTTTCCCGATTCGGGTCGAGCTCAGTTCCCTTAGTAAAACGGATTTCGTGCGGATTCTGACCGAACCGAAGAATGCGCTGATCAAGCAATATGAAGCCTTGCTGGAAACCGAAGGCGTTCATCTTCGATTCGCCGAAGACGCGATCCAGGAAATCGCGCTGATCGCGACCGACGTCAACGAGCGCACGGAAAATATCGGCGCGCGCCGGTTGCATACTATTCTCGAGCGCTTGCTGGACGAGATCTCTTTTACGGCGCCCGAGATGCATGGCCGGGAAGTCGCCATCGATGCGCGCTACGTCCGCGAGCGGCTCGCGCCGATCTTGAAGGACGAAGATCTGTCGCGCTATATCCTCTGAGAAGCGCGGGTGGAATCCTGGAGTGACGGAGTACTGGGTGAGGTTTCGCCCAAGGCTCCAGCCGTCCAACCGTGCAATTCCGGTACGTTTTTTTTTATTTTGCTGTGCGCTTTGTGCTAAGCTCGGAGTGATGGAAAACTTCATCGGCAAGGCTGAGGTCTTGATGGAGGCCTTGCCTTACTTTCAGCGCTTCTACGGCAAGACCTTCGTCATCAAATACGGCGGTCATGCAATGGAAAACGAGGAGCTCAAAACGAGCTTCGCGCAGGACATTGTGTTGCTGAAGTATGTCGGAATTAACCCGGTGGTGGTTCATGGCGGCGGTCCGCAAATCGATTCGGCGCTCGACAAAATGGGTATCACTAGCCGGTATGTCCGCGGCATGCGCGTCACCGACAAAGAGACGCTTGATATCGTTGAGATGGTGCTGGTGGGAAAGGTCAACAAAGAAATTGTTACGATGATCAATCAGCACGGCGGCATGGCGGTAGGTCTCAGCGGCAAAGACGGCGGCCTTATCTTGGCTAAAAAGATGAGCGTTACCGTGGAATCGAGCAATGGCGAGGCGCCGGAAATCATCGACATCGGCATGGTCGGTGAGATCGTCGGGATCAATCCATTGGTCATAGAATCCCTGGATCAGAATAAGTTTATACCGGTGATCGCGCCGGTCGGCGTCGGCCGAGATGGAGAGACGTACAACATCAATGCCGATCTCGTGGCGGGCGAAATTGCCGAGGCGCTTCATGCCGAGAAGCTAATTCTCATGACAGACGTGGAGGGGGTTAAAGATAAGAAAAGTAGTTTGCTGAGCACACTCAAAGAAAATCAGGCGCGCAAGATGATCCAGGACGGGATCGTCGGCGCGGGTATGATTCCCAAAGTCGAATGTTGCATCAATGCGCTCAAGGGCGGTGTGGAGAAGACACACATTATCGATGGCCGGGTGAAACACGCCGTGCTGTTGGAAATCTTTACGCGGGAGGGTGTGGGGACGGAGGTGGTGCGGAAGTGATGAAGAACCGGGAGGTCGCGGCTTTAACCGAAAAATATGTTGCCAGGACTTATGCGCGGGCGCCCATAGCGCTGGTCAAAGGAAGGGGAACTAAGGTTTGGGATGCCGATGGCAAGGAATATCTCGATTTTCTTGCCGGGATCGCGGTCAATAGTCTTGGGCACTGCAACCCGGCGATCGTCAAAGCGATCAAGCGGCAAGCCCAACAACTGCTGCACGTTTCCAATCTCTATCACATCCAGCCGCAGGCGGAGTTGGCCCGGGAGCTGTGCCGCCATTCGTTCGCGGATCGGGCTTTTTTCTGCAACAGCGGAGCCGAAGCCAATGAAGCGGCCATCAAGCTCGCGCGCCGCTACGGACTGGAAAAACGCGGTGGCAAGTACGAGATTCTCTCGACCCACAATTCGTTTCACGGACGTACGCTGGCGACGCTTACCGCCACCGGTCAGGAAAAGATCCGCGCGGGTTATGATCCGCTGCCCGTGGGATTTCGTCAGGTGGCGTATAACGATCTGAATGCTATGGAGGCCGCGATCGACGGCCAGAAGACAGTCGCCATTCTCGTTGAGCCGATTCAAGCCGAGGGCGGAGTCATAGTCGCCAACGAGATTTATATGCTTGGTTTGCGCGAAATCTGCGATCAACGCGGCCTTTTACTTATTTTTGACGAGGTGCAGACTGGCATGGGACGGACGGGGAAGCTTTTCGGCTACGAACATTTTGGCGTGAAACCCGACATCATGACCTTGGCCAAGGCCTTGGGAGGTGGTTTGCCGCTGGGTGCGATGTTGGCGCGGGAAGAGATTGCCGGCAGCTTCGTTGCCGGCAGCCATGCGTCAACGTTCGGCGGCAATCCAGTATCCTGCGCGGCCGGATTGGCAGTCATGAACGCGCTCATCAAAGACGGCGTCCTAAAGAATTGCGTGCAGATGGGCAAATATTTCGTCAAAGGTTTAGAGGTGCTAAAAAAGCGGTTTCCATTCATCCGAGAGATTCGCGGCAAGGGGCTTCTCCTTGGCCTCGAATTGACCATCGAAGGCAACAAAATTGCCGAAGCCTGCATGCAAGAAGGGCTGCTGATCAATTGCACTGCGTCTAAAGTTCTGCGGTTCGCGCCGCCACTCACGATCACCAAGCGTGAAATCGACCGCGGCTTGGCAATCCTAGAAACTGTTCTGGCCCTCCAGTAAGCCGGCCTCCTCTCATGCGATGAGCAAACGTGACCTAGTCAATTTTGCCGGGCTGAGCCGGCACGATCTTTTTCTTATTTTGGACCTCGCCCGCGAGTTGAAACGCAAGCAGAGACGCGGCGTCATTCATCACCTCTTGGCGGGAAAGACCTTGGCGTTAGTCTTTGAGAAGCCCAGTTTGCGCACCCGCGCGACTTTCGAGATCGCTATGAATCAGTTGGGTGGTAATGTTTTTTTTATGGGGGGCGCGGAGGTCGGGCTAGGAACCCGCGAAACGCCGGCGGATTGCGCACGCAGCTTGGCCCGTTGGGTCGATCTCATTGCCGTGCGCACGTTTACCCAGGCTACGCTCGAAGAAATGGCGGCATACTCTTCGGTTCCGGTAATTAATGCGTTAACGGATCTTTATCATCCCTGTCAGGTGCTGGCCGATTGTCAGACACTGGTTGAGCATAAAGGCAAGCTTGATGGATTGAAGATTACTTTTGTTGGCGACGGCAACAATATGGTTCATTCCTGGCTCGAAGCGGCGGCACTGGTGCCGTTTACGTTCACACTGGCGTGTCCGAAAGGCTACGAGCCGGACAGCGAAATTTTTGCCAAGGCGCGCGCCGCCGGCGCAGACGTAAATGTGACGCAATCGGTCGCGGAAGCGGCCAGCGGAGCCGATGCCATTTACACGGATGTTTGGACCAGTATGGGCCAGGAAGAGGAAGCCCAGCGCCGCCGGCGCGTTTTTCGCGACTACCAAGTCAATAGCAAGGTTGTCAGGATGGCGAAAAGTGACGCGATCGTGATGCATTGCTTGCCAGCGCATCGCGGTGAGGAAATTACGGACGAGGTCCTGGAGAGCCCGCAGTGTGTTGCCTTTGACCAGGCGGAGAATCGTCTGCATGTACAGAAAGCCGTCATGGTCTGGCTCCTCAATGCATCAAAGAATTCCAAGGCGCGGAGCGCAATTTCATCCGGCAGAATGCTGCCGAGGAAAAACTCCAGAATTTAGCCGCTCGATGAACGTCAAAAAAGTAGTGCTTGCCTATTCCGGCGGATTGGACACTTCCGTGATTCTCCGCTGGTTAAAGGAGCAATACGGCTGTCAAGTGATCGCCTTTTGCGCCGACCTGGGCCAGGGCGAAGACCTCGAAGCGATCAAACAGAAGGCGCTCAAAACCGGCGCCAGCAAAGTCGTGATCGGCGACCTGCGCGAGGAATTCGTCAAGAACTACGTTTTCCCTATGCTGCGCGCCAACGCGATCTATGAAGGCTCCTATTTGCTGGGCACCTCGATCGCGCGACCTCTCATTGCAAAGGGGCAAATCGATGTGGCCGTGAAAGAAAAAGCCGACGCGGTGTCGCATGGCGCCACCGGCAAAGGCAACGATCAAGTTCGGTTCGAGCTCACTTACTATGCCTTGAAGCCCGAGATTCAGGTCATTGCGCCCTGGCGCTTGTGGGATCTGAATGCGCGATCGACATTGATCGAGTATGCACGCAAACACCGCATTCCCGTGCCCGTGACCAAAGCCAAACCTTACAGCACGGATCGGAATCTGTTTCACATCAGCTATGAAGGTGGAATTCTCGAAGATCCATGGAAGGAGCCGCCGGCGGACATGTTCGTCTGGTGCAGGTCACTCGAAAAGGCGCCGAACCGGCCCGAGTACATCGAGATCGAGTACTTGAAGGGCGATCCGATTGCGGTCAATGGCCGAAAAATGTCGGCGGCTAAGTTATTGGCAGCCCTGAACGACATCGGCGCGAAACACGGGATTGGCCGAGTCGACATCGTAGAGAACCGTTATGTCGGCATGAAGTCCCGTGGCGTCTATGAGACGCCGGGCGGTACGATTCTGCACGCGGCGCATCGCGGACTCGAATCGATCACCATGGATCGCGAAGTGCTTCGCCTCAGGGATAGCTTGATTCCGCGTTTTGCCGAAATGATCTATTACGGCTATTGGTTCGCGCCCGAGCGCGAAGTATTGCAGAAGGCGATCGATGCATCCCAGGCGAATGTCAGCGGTTGTGTTCGACTGAAGCTCTACAAGGGGAACATCATGGTCGTCGGGCGCAAGTCCGATTTTTCGCTTTATGATCCCAACGTCGCCACCTTCGAAGCGGACCAGGTTTATCGACAGGCCGACGCCGACGGGTTCATTCGATTGAATGCCTTGCGGTTGCGCTTACAGAAGTTGCAAACCGCCAAACAGCGTAGTCATGGCCGAGGTTAAAGCCAAGAAACCCAAACTCTGGGGCGGACGCTTTGTGGCCAATACCGTCGACTCGGTGGAAAGTTTCACCGCCTCGATCGCCATTGATGCCCGGCTTTACCGCCACGATATTATGGGGAGTATCGCGCATGCCAAGATGCTCGCTAAGCAAGGAATAATCAGCTCCAGCGATGCAGGAAAAATCGTTCGCGGTTTGCAAGCGATTCAACGGGAGATTGACACCGGCAAGTTTGCTTTTTCGGCTGCCGACGAGGACATTCACATGAATATCGAGCGGCGCCTGAGCGAGCGTATCGGCAGCGCCGGCGGCAAGCTCCACACGGCGCGCAGCCGAAACGATCAAGTGGCGCTCGATATGCGGCTGTTTTTGCGCGACGAAGTCAAATTAATCCTGGACGCATTGGCGGCTCTTCGCCAGGAGCTGGCGAAGGCCGCGCAAAAGCATCTGGACGTGATCATGCCCGGTTACACGCACTTGCAACGGGCTCAGCCGGTGCTCTTTGCGCATCACCTGTTGGCGTACGTGGAAATGTTTGAGCGCGACAGCGAAAGATTTGCCGACGGTTTGGAACGAATCAATGTACTGCCTTTGGGATCCGGCGCTTTGGCGGGAACGACATTCCCGATCGATCGCAACTATGTCGCCAAGCTTTTGGGCTTCCGGCGCATCTCGAAAAACAGTATCGACGCGGTCAGCGATCGCGACTTTCTCCTGGAGTTTTTGGCCGCCGCGTCAATATTGTTTGTGCACCTGAGCCGAATTGCGGACGAGTTGGTTTTGTGGTCGAGTCAGGAATTCGGTTTTATTGAATTGCCAGACGGTTACTGCACCGGGAGCTCGATGATGCCGCAGAAAAAAAATCCCGATGTGCCGGAACTCATTCGCGGTAAAACCGGACGGGTATTCGGCCATTTGCACGCACTGCTGACGATCATGAAAGGGCTGCCGCTCGCTTATAATCGAGATCTGCAGGAGGACAAGCTGCCGCTCTTCGATACCGTGGATACGGTGAAGGCCAGCATCAAGATGATGAGCGAAATCGTCGCGGGAATGAAGGTGCAGCGGGAGCGCATGCAAAGAGCAGTCGAAGATGGATTTATGAACGCCACGGACGTGGCGGATTACCTGGCGGAACGCGGAGTGCCGTTTCGTATCGCCCATGGGATTGCCGGCCGGATCGTGCAGTTTTGCCTGGCCAAGAATAAACGTATAGATGATTTGAGTTTGGATGAATTCAAACGGTTCTCGGCTAAGTTCGACAAGAGCGTATACGGGTATCTTAATGCGGAAGCGGTGGTAGCGCGGCGGCGCGCGCTCGGCGGCACGGCGCGTCAAAACGTCATGCGGCGGCTGAAGGAGCTGAGGGCTAGATGAAACGACCGATTATTGTCTTGATGATGCTTTGCGCGAGCTTCGGGTGCGGCAAAAAAGGCGATCCACGAGCGCCGGAGCTTGCGACCCCGAAGGTTATCACGAATCTTGCGGCACGCTCTGGGCCGAGCGGCGTTACGTTGACCTGGAGCCGGCCGACTGAATATGTCGACGGCACGGCATTAAAAGATCTGGCCAGCTTCGTCATTTTCCGCAAAGAAGTCTCTCAGAGTTGTCCGGACTGCCCGGTACCGTACCGACAGCTTACTACGGTGAACGTCGAAGATCGTGAAAAATTCGTCAGGCAAAAACAGTATCGTTACGACGATCAGGAAGTCAGGCCTGACACAATTTATCGCTATCGAATTGCGTCTCAGTTGTTCGACGGTTCGTTAAGCGCGCCATCCAATGAAGTGGAAGTCGCACGGGGTACTCCATGAACCATTTTGAATACCGCAACGGGGAAATGTTCGCGGAGGGTGTGTCGCTAAAACGGATAGCGCGGGAAGTCGGCACGCCAGCTTACGTTTATAGCTTGGCGACGTTGAAGCGCCATTTCAAAGTCTTTGACGAGGCATTTACCAAAGTCCGGCATATCGTCTGTTTTTCCGTCAAAGCCAATTCCAATCTCGCTCTGCTCCGTTCCTTTGCCAAACAGGGAAGCGGGTTTGACATCGTATCGGGGGGAGAATTGTTTCGCGTCTTGAAAGTCGGCGCGGACCCCAAAAAAATCGTTTTTTCCGGCGTCGGGAAGAAAAAAGAAGAGATCGAATACGCGCTCAATACCGGGATCTTGATGTTCAATGTCGAATCGGAGCAAGAGTTATTAGCGCTGAACGACATCGCCTTGGGTATCGGCAAGCGGGCACCGATCAGCTTGCGCGTGAATCCCGATGTGGATCCGCAGACGCATCCCTACATTTCTACCGGCATGAAAAAAGCCAAGTTTGGCGTCGACATCAAAAAATCGCTGGAAACATACCGGACGGCGATTTCATTAAAGAACGTCGAAGTCGTCGGGGTTGATTGCCATATCGGGTCGCAGCTGACCTCAATCACGCCATTTGTCGACGCTTTGGCCAAAGTGCGCGAGTATTTAGATCGCGTCCTCGCCGGCGAGATGAAAAGGGAAGGCGCGCAAATTCGTTATCTCGATCTTGGCGGCGGCCTGGGGATCCATTATCACGACGAGACGCCGCCGCTGCCGGACGAATACGCCAAGGCGATAATCCAGGGTTTGGAAGGATTGGACGTCACTTTGATTTTGGAGCCCGGCCGCGTGATCGTCGGCAATGCGGGAATTCTTCTCACAGAAGTCCAGTACATCAAAGAAACCGATACCAAAAAATTTGTGATCGTGGACAGTGGCATGAACGATCTCATCCGCCCGGCGCTCTACGGCTCGTACCAGGCGATTCAGCCCGTGGTAGATAACCAAGCGCAGAAGATCGTCGTCGACGTCGTGGGGCCGATCTGCGAGAGCGGTGATTTTTTCGCCAAGGATCGCGAAATTCCGCGGCCCCAACGGGGTGATTTGCTCGCAGTCATGAGCGCTGGCGCCTACGGATTCACCATGGCGTCCAATTATAATTCTCATCCCAAGTCGCCGGAGGTGCTGGTGGATGGCGAAAAGTATTATGTTGTACGCGAGCGCGAATCGTTTGAAGACTTGATCCGAGGAGAAACCATACCGTCACCGTTACAATAGGCTAAGTGCAAAGGAGCAAATCCCCCATAAGCCCCCTTTGCAAAGGGGGCAAGCCATAGGCCAGGGCACTTCGACGTGGCAAAGGGCCACGGCTCTGACTCAAACGGACGGCTGGATGTAAATGAAACTGGAATTCACCAAAATGCACGGCGCAGGCAATGACTTTGTCTTTGTCGAGTGTCTGAAAAGAAATATCGATCATTTGGACGCGATCGCAAAAAGGGTCTGTGATCGGCGTTTCGGGATTGGCGCCGATCAATTGCTGACGATTCAGCTGTCGAAGATCGCCGATTTCAAGATGGAAATTTACAACGCCGACGGCAGCCAGGTGGAGATGTGCGGGAATGGCATCCGGTGCTTTGCCAAATACGTCTACGATCACGGCATCACACAAAAGCGCGAGCTCGAAGTCGAAACGCTAGCCGGGATCATTCGACCGCGGATCGTCGGCGAGCTCGTCGAAGTCGATATGGGCGAGCCGATTCTCGAAGGCAGAAAAATACCCGTTAATGCCGAGGGTGAAATTAAAAACTGGCCGCTGATGGTGGATGGTAACAGATATGAAGTGACTTGCGTCTCGATGGGGAATCCACATTGTGTTGTGTACCTCGATGATATCGATTCTCTGGATCTTGAAAAGTTCGGGCCGAAATTTGAGCATCATTCTTTCTTTCCCAAGCGCGTGAATACCGAGTTCATCAAAGTTCTCAACCGGGGCGAAGTGAAAATGAGAGTCTGGGAGCGGGGCGCGGGCGAAACTTGGGCGTGTGGCACGGGCGCGAGTGCTGTGGGAGTTGCAGGGACGATGACTGGGAGAACCGATCGGGAAATTACGATCCATCTGAAGGGCGGCGATCTCCTGATTGAATGGCGCGATAATAATCGGGTTTACATGACTGGCGCCGCCGCAGAAGTGTTTCACGGCGTGATCGAGATTGAGTAGGAGAACCGCAATGTTTACCGGCTCGATCGTTGCACTGGTAACACCGTTCAAAAACGGTGCGGTCGATTGGCAAAGTCTCGAAGGTTTGGTCGACTTTCACCTGCAGAACGGGACGCATGGAATTGTCCCGTGCGGCACCACCGGCGAATCGGCGACCCTAAGTCACCAGGAGCATGATGAGGTCATTCGCGCTGTCATAAACACTGTAAACAATCGAATTCCAGTGATCGCCGGGACCGGATCGAACTCCACCGACGAAGCGGTTCGCCTCACTCGCGAGGCGGAAAAGTCCGGCGCAGACGGCGCGCTGATGATTTCTCCCTATTACAACAGACCGACACAGGAAGGCATCTATCAGCATTACAAAAGAGTCGCCTCCGAGGTCGGGATTCCGATCATAATTTACAATATTCCAGGACGCACCGGGTCCAAGATCGAGCCGGAGACTTTAGCTCGGTTGGCGGAAATCGAGAACATCGCCGGTGTCAAAGAGGCCACCGGCTCGGTTGATCAAGCGATTGATGTGATTCGGTTGTGCGGCGATCGATTTGCAGTCTATTCCGGCGAAGATTCGCTCATTTTTTCTCTTATGGCTCTGGGCGGCAAAGGGGTGATCTCGACGGTTGCGAATGTGGCTCCGAAGGAAACCGCACAACTGACTCAAGCTTGCTTGAAGGGTGATTGGGGTAAGGGCCGCGAGACTCAATTCAAGCTCGTTCCCCTGATTCGAAGCTTATTCATCGAAACCAATCCAATCCCAGTAAAAACCGCGCTCTCCCTGATGGGAAAATGTGCTCCCGAGCTGCGGCTGCCGCTCACGGCCATGGCCGAAGGAAACCTCAAAAAACTCACTATGGCGATGCGCGATTTCGGTTTGCTGCAAAACTAAATGGTGCTCGGTATCATCGTCTGCGGCGTCGGCGGCCGGATGGGTGGCGCCGTCGTGCGAGCGATTCAGCAAGCGCCCGATCTGGAACTGGTCGCAGCCGTCGACAAGCCAGGCAGCGCGCGAATCGACAAAGACGCCGGCGCAGTGGCTGGCGCGGGCGAGCTGGGAATTCCGATCACGAGCAACCTGCCAGCCGCGCTGAAGCGAAATAGTGTCATTATCGATTTCACGCTTCCCGAAGCCTCCTTGGGGTTCTTAAAATACGCGGCCGAAAGCCACACGCCAATAGTGATCGCGACAACCGGTTTCAACGTGAACCAGCAAGCGGAAATCAAGCAGCGGGCACGGCGCACGCCGACGGTTTTATCTGCTAACACCAGTTTGGGAGTGAACGTCCTGATGGCATTGGTGGCGGACGCTGCAAAGAGGCTGGGCAATGATTACGATATTGAAATAATCGAGGCACATCATCGGTTCAAAAAAGACGCGCCTAGCGGCACCGCTTTGGCGCTCGGCCAATCTGCGGCAAACGCCCTGGGCCGCGATCTCGGTAAAGTCATGATCAGCGGTCGTAAAGGGATAATCGGCGAGCGCGGCAAAAAAGAAATCGCGCTGCTCTCGGTCCGCGCCGGCGACATCGTCGGTGAACATACCGTGATCTTCGGCGGCATCGGCGAGCGCATCGAACTGATCCATCGCGCGCATAGCCGTGATAGCTTCGCGAAAGGCGCGCTGCGCGCTGCAAAATGGCTGGCAAAGAAAAAGCCAGGACTTTACAATATGGGAGATGTTCTGGGGCTTTAATTGTTATTTGTGGCAGCATGCTCCACAAACCTTTCGGAAGTGATTATCGAACCTGTAAGTCTCGGCTAGTTATCTCTCGCGGAGCACCTCTATGACGGAGCAGAAGAAGTCTCGGCTGCTCGTGTTTGTGGTGGCGTACAACGCCGAACGCACGCTTGAAACCGTCCTTTCCCGCATACCGCCTAGTCTGGCGGACGACTACGAAGTGGAGATCCTCGCTATCGACGATGCTTCGGCCGATCGCACGTTCGAGATTGGACAGGAAATCAAAACCGCGCGGTCATTGTCGTTTCCACTGCGAGTGCTTTTCAATCCGATCAACCAGGGTTATGGCGGCAATCAAAAGATCGGATATCATTACGCGCTTAAAAATAATTTCGATTTCGTTGCGTTGCTTCATGGCGATGGACAATACGCGCCGGAGGTGCTGCCGGAATTATTGAAACCGCTGGCTGAGGGTGCTGCGGACGCGGTGTTCGGCTCGCGCATGCTCACCCGAGGCGTCGCGCTAAAGGGCGGCATGCCTCGTTATAAATTCGTTGGCAACAAAATATTGACCTGGTGTCAAAATCGCCTGTTACGCACTGCCTTTAGCGAGTTTCATTCCGGCTACCGGGTTTACTCGACGGCCGCGCTCAAAAAGATTCCGTTCGATCGGAACACCAACGATTTTCATTTCGATACCGAAATCATCATCCAGTTGGTGATCGCGGGAATGCGAGTGCGCGAATTACCGATACCGACGTATTACGGCGACGAAATTTGCCACGTGAACGGAATGCGATATGCCTGGAACGTCATCATAACGACGGTGAAGTCGCGCATTCAGGAATGGAGCATCTTGTATGACAGTAAGTTCGACTGCGGACCAGCCAGGCAAAAAGAACACTTCGAGCATGAGCTCAAGCTTGGATATGACAGCCCGCACACCGCGACTCTGAACATGGTGGCCGCTGGATCCAAGGTACTCCAACTCGGCTGTGCTGGCGGATTCATGAGCGCATTGCTGGAGCACGAGCGTGGTTGCGAGGTGACCGGGGTGGATAAATTCCCGTTGGCAGCGAAGGTCAAATTGAGCCGATTCATCCAGCACGATCTCAACACCAGCATACCCGATGTG
>Ga0065715_10089002_pt1 | contig 17405 bp, 45 predicted proteins | sample MisBulReplicate1_FD_59102 | JGI IMG/M metagenome (GOLD analysis project Ga0065715, IMG submission 59102) | Miscanthus rhizosphere microbial communities from Kellogg Biological Station, MSU, sample Bulk Soil Replicate 1 : eDNA_1 v2 (version 2) | ecosystem: Host-associated > Plants > Roots >...
GTTTGCCGATAGCTTCGGGTGGGCAATCTTTCGAGTTTAGATACTCGGCCGGTTCGTCAGGAGTAGCAAAAACCCCATTAATAGTAGATTACAATGATATAACAGCATTAACCAATTTTAAAGCTAGTGGAAACATAGAAACCTCATCTAAGTTTATAGCTAGTGGGGACATAGAAACTGGATCAGACATAGGTTTTAAAGGGTCTACAGGAACTAAATATATATATTTCCCTGACACTGGGGTACATACTGGGCAATTAAATATGCAGGCAGGTTTTGGATCAGGACTTGCCGGTGGAGCTTTAACTCTATTTGGTCAAAACCATGCTACAAAAGCAGGATCGGTTAATATAGGTGTAACCGCAATAGGGTCTAAGTTTACTATATCCGACACAGCTTTTGGAGGTGGTGCGGAATTAGCTTCTGTAGACAGGTCTGGTAACGGAGTGTTTTTAGGCACTGTTTCAGCAAGTCCTGCTACTTTATCAACTGAGTTAGTTACTAAAGGGCAATTGGACGCTGCTGGCAGACCTTATAAAGTTTATGTTGCCTTATTAGACCAAGCCGGCACGGCTGCGCCTGTTCCAGTTGTTTTAGAAAATACCCTAGGATTTATCCCGACTTATAGCTATGCAATTGTGGGGATATACGCGGTAGCAGGCACTTTCCCATTGGCTAAAACATCTGTCACAATACAGAACACTGGTAGAGCGGAGGTGTTTGTATCAAACCCTACATCTATACAGATTAACTCCCGTAACTCATCTGGGGCATTAGCAGACGGGTGGATCGCTCGTACTATGATTGAAATAAGAGTATATCCATAATTTTAAACAACAAACAAAAATGAAAATAAAACAAATACCATTAAACATGCCTTTTGGGGATAAATTTATAACAGATTTAGAAGTTCAAATAATGCCTTTTTCTACGTGTTGCGACACTATAAATACTTATAATAGAATATTGACAGAAAACGGAAGCATTCAATACGAGGACAATCAAAATATTTCTATATCTGAATATAACGAAAAAACAGGAGGGGAATCTGAGTTTTTTAATGAAGTTTCTTTAGTAATTATTGAGGATATTGTTTTGGATAGATTAAGCCTTGAAAGGTTAGAATAATTTATTTATATTTGACATTCAAACTTAAATAGAAAAATTATGACACAAGAAGAAGCGATTAACGTATTAATACAAGTTGCAGAATTAGCGCAAAGTAAAGGTATTCTATTATTAAAAGATGCTGTAATAGTAGCGAAGGCAATAGAATGTTTTTCGGTCAAGCAGGAAGAAGTCAATAATATTGAAGTAGTAGAATAAAAACAAAACCCCGAACTAATCGGGGTTTTTCTTTTTACAATAATGAAGCTGGATTAATCCCAAGCTCATCAAAATAATCCTGTAACATTTCTGTAGCTTTGGCAAGTAGTGTTAAATGCTCGTCGCTATTGTCTCTCTCAATGCTTTTCAGAGCATCATTCACTTTCTTGTCTATCATCTTTACCGCATCCAACTCTGTCAAGTCAAATGGGTGTTTTTGAAAAAATTTAACTATTTTTGTTGTAACTTAACATACAACATTTTATGAAACAATCTAATTTTTTATCTCTAGGATGGAGAGACTTTTTAAGAGGGCTTGCAATAGCTATTTTAACCCCTACAATAGCCGTTATTACCGATAGCCTAGAAAGTGGCGAATGGCATTTAAATTGGAGATTAATAGCATTGTCTGCAATATCAGGAGCAGGAGCATACTTACTTAAAAATCTTTTAACTAAACCTGATTCAATACCTACAACTTTTGCCGATGGAGACGAGGAAATAATAGGAAAGCGTCCTACAGATCGTGAAGAATAGCATTCAAATAATAGCGTTATTAGTTGGAATATTTACATATTTATTTTGGGATTACATTCTAAAAATATACCATGTACCTATATTCTATACTGGTAACGCGTTGTTTATTTTTTTACTTTGCCTTTTAAATTACATTAATAGCAAAAACCTACTTTCATTTTTATTAATTTTCCTATCTTTGAATAACCTATTAGACGAATTGTTTTTTGATAATACAACAATTAGTTATAATGAAATCATAACAGCCTTAATTCTGCCATTTATATGGTATTTTAAAACCTCTAAAGCATGCCTGATAAATTGGTTCAACAAGAATTTTCTGAACTCGTAACAAAAATACTATTACCAGCATTTTTAACCGTAGCGGTGGGGGTCGCAATAGAAATGAAAAACAATAGAAGTAACGTATCTTTTTTAAATGCTCTATTATCTTTTATAATAGGTATTTCTGGAGCTTATTTAGCATCTGGATTACTTGCTGAATTTTTCAAAGATGGAGCTTTTACAATTGCATTATGTACAACTACATTGCTAACTGAAAAGATTGTAAAATTCATCATGTTTAAATTCGATGTTGATATATTTTTAATGGCTGTACTAGAATATTTATTCAATAAATTAAAATCAGTGCTTAAATGATAAGTAAAAAAGGAATTGAACTACTCACAGAATTAGAAGGTTTAAAATTAAAAGCATATCAATGTAGTGCGGGTGTTTGGACTATTGGCATTGGATCAACTTACTATGAAAACGGAACTAAAGTAAAACAAGGCGATGTCATTACTAAAGAACGCGCTTTTGAGTTGTTCAGATTAACAGCTCCTAAATACGAAAAAGATATACCATCAGGATTAACGCAAAATCAATATGATGCTTTATTTTGCTTTTGTTACAATGTTGGAAATACTGCTTTTAAGAACTCAACTTTATTAAAGGTAGTGAAAAGTACGCCAAACGATAAAGAAGCCATTACAAACGCTTTTTTGTTATGGAAGGGCAAAGACAATAGACTTTTATCAAGACAGCAAAAACAAATTAAAAGATATTTTTTATGAAAAAGCCATTCTTTGATACAGTAGTAGGCAAAATAACAGTCACTATAGGTAAAATATTTCTAGGTTCGTTATTGAAAAAACAGAAGTTTGTGAAAAACGAACAGGATAAAAAAAATGTTGATGATATTTTAAATAATATTTAATATATTTACACCACTCATAAACATTTCTATTTTTTATAATTGGTTATTTAATTAAGGGCAAACGTTAAAATTTGCTCTTTTTTAATTATTTGTTTGGATAAATAAAAGTTTTATTATATATTTGTGCTCAGATAACAACAAACAAATAAAATATAAAAAATTATGACAACTTTCAACAACACATTAACAATCGAAGAAGCTACTAAACTTTACAACTTCAAAGGGAATACAATGTTTCCTAAAACAGCCCACAATATTAAAATGATGGCTTTAGTAATAGACAATCATTTAAAACAACTTCAAGGTAAATAATGAATTTTCACACGTATAACGAAAGATATGATCTAACTCCAAACTTTATAGGAGTTAGATTTTCAGGAAATGATTATTTTATTTTTAAACTATACTCGTATCCATCTTATAAAAAACAATATAACGTAGGAGTATGGAGGATAAAATACAAATAAAAATGGCGTATTATTTAAGTAAATGGCGCAATGAATGGATCGAATTTAAGAAACAACCTCCAACAGAAGGAGAAATAATCCAAATGAAAAAACTTAATTATCAAATAACCATAAAATAGGAAAAATATGAATCCGAAACAAAAAGCAGAAGAATTGGCAAATAAGTTCGACAATGTTGCACGAAAGACAGATTATTTTGGGGATGATGTTCTTAAAGACAGTTGTAAAATATGTGCTTTAATTTGTGTTGATGAAATAATCAAAGTGACTCATTATGATAATAGAGCTAATTCTGTTTTAGACAAGGAATACTGGGAAAAAGTTAAACAAGAAATAATTAAATAAACTATGACACTAGAACAAAAAAGAAAAACACTAGAAAAGACGTTTAAAAAAGTAACGCACAGGATGAAAGTTTATCCTATGGTATCAAAGAATACCGGGGTAGGATATGCGACAATTAATCAAAAGTGGCTAACGAAAAAAGGCGTAGGAATGAAAGACGAAGAAATTGAAAACCACTTCGACAAAGTAATGGAAGTTTTCGAAGTTTGTCTTAAATTTCAAGACTATGAAAAAAAACATTATAAAACGTTTGGATAAATAAAAGTTTTATTATACATTTGCTAAACAATAACCATTAACAAATAGAAATTATGACAGAATATCCAGAATACAATCCATTGGACGATTCGGAATTATTGCCAATCGAACCAACTCAAGAATTGACATTAACCGAATCTTTTGAATCAGGTCACGAACATCTATTCTACCAAACACTATCAGAGCGTAAACTATCACTCACAGAAGTCGCAAACGCACTTATTGAAAATGATAATGGTTGGGGTTTAATATTGGCTAAAATAATTGAGAAGTTATGAAAGCGGGATGGACAATAGAACACGGAGGTATTTATGAATGGCATAAAATGATTTTAGTCAATAATTATGAATCATTTAACACAATATCATTATATCCTGTTGCAGATGTAGATGGAATATACAAGTGTTCTTATAATGTTGGTATATGGAAAATTAAACAAAAATAGAAAAAATGAGAAAACAATTTTTAAACTGGTGGGAATCTAAAATTACAGTCACACCAAAAGAACACGCAAGCGAGCTTTTAAAGTCACTTATTTTAAAGAACGATACAAACTATCAAATCGATACGTTTGAAGAACTAAAAGCTCAATTTGAATCTATATTGCGCGAAAAAGAACTACACGCTTCAAAAGAATGTAGATTGATTAATTCATATTTGCCAAAAGTTCCAAGTATAATGGAAATGAAAGTAAATTACGAAGCATTTGACCAACCAATTAAAAATTAATAGAAAATATAGAAATGTTATGAGTAAGCAATTAACCCATTGGAAGAAAAACAATGATTCCCGTTACATTAGCGGAGAGGATTTAAAAGCCGAACTAAAAGGCTTAAAAAAAGAAATGACAGTAGTTATTTCAAAGTTTGAGGATTCGGAAACGTTTGATATGAATAGTCAAAAAAAACTAATCAGGACAGGCTTTTGGTTGTCGGAATACCCTAGCGGTAAACCATTATACAAACCTGTTATTTTGAACAATACAAACGCTAATTTTTGCGAAAAAGAGTTTGGTAGCGAATACATGGAACATTGGTTAAATAAACCTTTAATGCTTTATGCGTTGGCGGATAAGCGACACGGACACGTTGCAAGATTCAAGAAGTATTACGCACCACAAATATCTGATGTTAATGCATTGGCTGTTTTGAATACTTCTAAAACATTAGAAGAATTAAAAACGAATTGGGAATCAAAATTGACAGCTCAGGAACGTATTTTGCCGACTGCATTGAAATTAAAAGAAACTCTTAAAACTACTTTGAAATAATGGATAATAGAGGCTTAGAAAGAAATGCTCATTCTGTATCTGGCATCATTGACGACTTAGTTAATGAAATTGAAACTTTAGAAGACGTAGTAAGCGATAGAGATTCAGAAATAGAAAAGCTAAATGAGAGAATCATCGATTTAGAAAACCAATTAAGCGATTTAGAACAATGATAAACCATAAAGAAATAGACCAAAACAGCGAAGAATGGCACAAAATAAAGCATGGACGTATCGGTGGGACTTTATCAAAAGGCTTATTTGTCGATTCAGATACTTTGTTTTTAGAAATTTTAGGACAACATATCGAAGAATACGAAGACGAAGAAAGTTATGATAGTGCCGATATGATTAGGGGCAAAGAATTAGAGCCACGTGCATTAGAATATATTTCGCAATACACTGGAATTAATTTTGAGCAAACAGGATGGCTACAAAGTTCAGATAGCGACTTATTAGGTATTTCACCTGATGGACTTTCTGAATGTGAAAAGTTCGCTACTGAAATAAAATGTTTGGCACGAAAAGCGCACACGGAACTAATCTACAAAGACGAAACTCCAAAAGATAAGATTCCTCAAATTGTCCATTATTTTACGGTTAATCCTAAATTAGAAAAGCTTTGGTTTATCGGTTACCGTCCTGAAAGTATAAAACATTTCATAGAGGAATTTACACGTGACTCAGTTGTTGACATGGGATGGAAAAAGAAAATTGAAGTAGAAGTAATCGGCGCAAAAGGCGTTCCAATTAAGCCGAAAATTGAATCTGTTACTGATTATCGTACCATTAGCGATTGGAGCAAAATAGCTATTCAAAACGCTAAAGAAATGGAGTTAAAAATCAAAGAAACAATTAACAAATTAAAATTTTAAATATGGAATTACAAGGCATTATCGAACACATCGGAGCAGAAGAAGTAAACGGGACTTTTAAAAAGCGTTCGCTTATTTTAGGTACTGAGCAGGGTTCGCAATACCCGCAATCAATTAATATTGAATTTCAGCAAGATAAAACATCTTTATTAGATTCATTATCACCTGGTCAAGAAGTAAAAGTAAGTATTAACGTTGCTGGCAGAAAATGGACAGACCCGAACGGAGTTGATAAGTGGTTTAACACGATCAAGGGCTGGAAAATAGAGAAAACATCTACTTTCTGACAATCCACCTTTGTAAAAATAAGCTATAAAAAACATGCTTATTTGATACAAAAATGTAAAAATAGAGTGAAAACAACAAAATAAAATACTTAAACAACCCAAAACACTCCTGCAAAATCGGGAGTGTTTTTTAAAAGAAAATAGAAATGATTTTAGACCAAATAGACAAAGACATACTTAACCTACTTTGTAACGATAATCCATTAAAAACGATACCGGACATAGTAAAACTACCTCGTACATCAGTTAATAAACGAATGGCAGCTTTAAAAATAAAATTTGAAGTTGAAACTATGCAGGGGTTGATATTTGAATATACAAAATTAGAAGAATTATGAGCATAAAACATACGCAATTGAACGTACACCAGTTCACAGAAGCAGTTAAAAATACAAGTCCATACTTAAGAGAGAAAGCAGGCGGTTTACGTGCTTTAATGACTTCAAAAAAGAATGTCGATAGAATGTACATTTATTACGGTCAAGCGCACAGGCACGAAACTGGAATAGCATATTTACGCCAAAATCCAAACATTTCACCTAGAGATATAGTTATGATCGACGAAATACTTAAATTGTAATGGGGACTTATGAAGTATGTCGCAAATTAGACATTACAATCGAACAATTACGAAATCTAAGAATACAATTAGGATTAAAAGGATGCGGAGTAGGTAAAAAGCAACAATACGCACCTATTGACATAGTTAGATTAAAAGCGGGGTTAATGTATAAAAATTACATTTGGGTGCCGGACATGACACGGTATTGGATTTGGTACGGGTTTAGCGATAATCATGAAATAAAAATTGAGATATGAAAACAAAGATTTATGCAGAAATTTGCTGTGACGAATGTAACGAGATAATACATAATCATTTTAATTGTCCGGCTTGCAACGAAAATAACACTCCTAGTAGTGTCTATTGGCAACTTACAAACGATGACAAAGAAATAGAATGTGAATTGTGTGGAGCTGAATTTGTTAAGTCAGAAAAAGACAATTGGTACGATATTGATTTAGAAATAAACATAATAGAAAAACCATGACAACCAAAGAAGAAAATCAATTAATAGCGTTTGTAGTATCGATGTGTATTATATCGGTGTTTGAAGCGTGGTATTTATTTTATTAACGAAAAAACATTAGATTATGAAACTATCGGAAGCCGTTGAGATTTTGGAAACTCATCAAGTTTGGAGACTAGGAGCTATAGACGAACCAACAGACCCAAGAAGATTAACAGAAGCAATTGAAATAGTATTGTATTATGTAAAACAATTAGTAAAAAAATGACAGAACTAGAATAAATATTTTGTATCTTTGATTATCGGAGTCGTCGCCGAAATAAAAACTTTATACAAATTCCCACAGGATAAAAGACGACGACCTTTTTGAATGTGGGTTTTTTAATTTATGGAAGTATTTAAAAGCATTGAAGGTTATCCTAATTATGAAATTTCAAATTTAGGAAATGTAAAGAGTTTAAAATATAAACGTGGAAATAAGGCTAAGAATTTAATTGCAACTAATAACTCAGGTGGATATTTAATTCTCACACTGGTAAACAGCCACGGAAAAAAATCTTTTCAAGTACATCAATTAGTAGCTATTTACTTTTTAGGTCATAAACCATGTGGCTTTAAACTAGTTGTAAATCACAAAGATTTTGATAGACACAATAATAATGTTGAAAATTTAGAGATTGTATCAATGCGTGAAAATACTAATCAAAAACATTTGAAATCAACTTCTAAATATACAGGAGTAAGCTGGCATAAACATAATAAAAAATGGATGTCATGTATTGTTATAAATAAAAAACTAAAAACTTTGGGTTATTTTCATAACGAATATGATGCATACTTGGCATATGAAAAAGCTTTAAAAGAATTGATATGAATGAATATTACAAAATACGTTTAGAATTAGCCGAAGCTTATATAAACGATCCTACTATCGGTAATTATAAAGCGTGGCAGGAATGGAAGAAATTAGAACCGATAAAATAACCATTATAAAATAAATAATTATGAGTAAAAATGAACTACTAGTAATATATGTAACTAAAGATCAAAAAGAAATATATAGAGACTTTAACCCTTGTTACATTCCGGTTGAAACAAATTTAATTTCATTTAAGAGACTAGAATCTGACAATATTTTTGGAGACTTAAAAAATAAATTAATGTACGTGTCTAATGTTGAATATCAGTTCCCTGATATCATTATTATCACATTACTATATCAATAAAATTAAAAATATTATGACACCAGAAGAAAAAGCAAAAGATATCTTAATTAAAATGAAACTACAAAGCAACTGTATTAATGTTGAAGAAACTAAAAAATTATCGATAATCGCAATTGACGAAATTTTAATAGTTTTAGAAAAAGAATTATTAGAACTATACAGTCAAGCTAGGACTTGTGATGTAAACAAGAATATGCAAAACTATTATTTAAAAGTAAAAGAAGAAATATGTAAATTACAAATGTAACAGCATTTAACAACCAAGGCTTTAACCAACACTTGAAAAAATTAGCGATATGAAAAACTTAAAAATAAATAATTATGATTAGAGAAATTAAATTTAGAGGATTTGACAAAAGCACAAACACGATGTTTGAACCTGGTTTTTTTGAATTAAGACAGGAATTAGATAACGGGTTTTTTGGTTTTGTATACGATAAAAACAATAACTTTATAGAATTAGAGTTAATTGAATTTACAGGCATGACTGATTATTACGGAAATGATATTTATGAAGGCGACACTCTTTGCGCTTTAAAATCAAAAAGAAAAGAGGAATATACTGTAGCTTTTTTAGATGGAGCATTTAGAGTTTCTAGTAATATACATAGTAATGTTTTATGTTTAAGTCATTCATGTAAAAGACAAATGCTAAAACGACCTTATGAAAATTTATAAAAAAATGAGCAATATTTTTTAAACATTCCCAAATATTCTCTTGCGGGAATGTGAAAATTAGTCGTTTGTTGTCGGCTTTTATTTAAAAACAATTATTATATTTGTATCCGTAATGAAGTGAGACGCATTGCAAGACATAACGAAAACATTATACAAATCCTATCAAGGAGGCACGTCTCACAATACTGCCGAATTGATGGGATTTATCTTTTTAATTAATTAACAGTTTATCCGTAGCTTAAAACGGTTATTATTATGGCAAAGTTTGAACTAAAGTTCTTAGATCACAATGAAGATGGTACGTCTATTGAAGTACAATGCTTAAACGGGGTAATATCTATTTTTGCATCTGATGATAGGCAAATTAATACATCTGGAGTTTGTGTACACCTAGACAAATCAACCGCAATTAAGTTCGCTAAAACACTTCGCACTGAAATTAACAAAATTACAGAAAGAGAGGTTTCAAATGGCTAGACCAGAAAGGAATAACGTCGATTATTTTCCATTCATTTGCGAAGATGGCAATAAGATGTTCTACATTGAAGAAACTTACGGTAATGATGGATTTGCTGTATTTGTAAAAATACTTCGTGAATTAGCCAAAACTAACTATCATTATTTGGATTTATCAAAACCTACTACAATAATGTTTTTAAGCGCAAAGTGTAAAGTAAGTAAAGAAACTTTAACATCAATAGTTAAGGATTTAGTTGATTTAGGCAAGTTCGATTCTGTGCTTTGGAACGAAAATAAGATAGTATGGTGTCAGGACTTCGTAGATAGCATTCAAGATGCATATTTTAAGAGAAAAAATAAATGTATAACTTATGAGGGTTTATTACTCCTTTTACTTAGTTTAGGGATACGTAAACCTAGTAAAAGTAAACTTACAGTACCCATAAAACCACAAAGTATAGTAGAGGATACTAAACTAAACCAAACTAAAGAAGAAATTAATAATACGGTTTTACCGTTTAAGTTTTTTGATTCTTTGATTTTATTAGGGGGTGAAAAGAATTTAGTTTCAGATTGGTTAAAAGTTAGAAAGACAAAAAAACTAACCAACACCGAAACGGCATTTAAAAACTTTGTTGCTGAAATTGAAAAATCCAAAAAAGATATTAATTTCATTTTAAACAAATGCGTTGTTAATTCTTGGGGTGGATTTAAAGCTGAATGGCTACAAAACGAAAATCAACAAATACAGTCTAAACCTAAATTTATAAGTCCTGCATAATGAGTAATATTCAAAACTGGAATTTAATAGAAACTAACAAGGTTAGTGGAACAGGAAAATACAAGTGTCCTGCATGTATCGATACACGTCAAAACAAAGCCGATAAGAGCTTATATATTAATTTTAATAGTGGAGTAGCAAAATGTTTTTATAATGGCTGTAATGCGTTGTTTTTTCGTGATAGTGTAGAAAAATCGATTATAAAAGAAAATTATGTTCTTCCTGCTCAAAATTGGCATAATTACACAACTCTATCTGATAAGATGGTTAAGTTTATTGAACAAGATAGAAAGATAAATCAATTCACTTTAAAACACTTTGACATAACAGAAGAAATTGCTTATCAACCGCAATTAGGCAAAGAAGTTAATAATATAGTTTTTAATTTCTTTGAAGGTGAAACTTTAGTAAATAAAAAATACAGATCAGGAAACAAAAAATTTACTCAGTCGAAAAGCGGAAAACCTATTTTTTATAATATAAATTCAGTAATAGGAGAAGAAGAAGCATATATTGTTGAAGGTGAATTTGATGTATTGGCACTTTATGAAATTGGAATTAAAAACGTAATTTCTTTGCCTAATGGAGCAAATGATAATGATGCGTTTTGGGTTAATTCTGAAAAGTACATCAAAGATATTAAAAAGTTTTACATCGCAACTGACAACGATACAAGCGGTGAAATAGTAGCTGAAAAGATTGCGCAAAGATTAGGTCGTTACAGGTGTGAAAGAGTTTTGTTTGAAGGTAAAGATGCAAACGATGATTTAAAATCCGGAGTTTTAGAGAAATCAATTTACAACATAAAAAAATATCCAGTATCAGGAACTTTTACAAGTGAAGATTTGATTGATAAAATGATGACGCTTTATAACAATGGATTACCAAATTGTTTAGAGTTTAAAAATATCACTTTACAACCATTGAACAATATTTTTAAATTGATGTTTGGGCATTTATGTGTTGGAACTGGCATTCCTTCACATGGTAAATCTAATTTTACTGAGTTCATGGTTTTAAATTATGTTTTGGAAAATGACATTAAAGCAAGTTTCTTTAGTCCAGAGCATCAGCCTTTAGAACTTCACTATTCTACTTTCGTTCAAAAAGTAATAGGAAAAAATTATTTCTTTGAAATTGATGATACAGAAAGAGTTTCAAAAATGGAATTAATACAGTTTCATAATTGGGCTAATCAGAAATTATATTTAACAAGTCCAGACGCAGGAGAGTTTGCAACATGGGAATGGTTGTTTGAAAAGTTTAAAGAGCAAATTTATTCTTTTGGAATTAATATTTTTGTTATCGATGCCTGGAATAAAGTTGAGCATACCGGAAACAGAAGCGAAAGAGAAAATATAAGTAAAACACTTTCCAGACTAACCCAATTTGCACAACAAAATAATGTTTTAATTATTTTAATTGCACACCCTACTAAAATGAAGCGTGAAAATGGAGTTTATGAAAAACCAACTTTATACGATGTTTCAGGAAGTGCAGACTTTAGGAATCAAACGCACGATGGATTTTGCATTTATCGTTATTTTGGCGATGATAGTTATACTACTTTCACTAATCTAAAAACTAAATATAATTTTCAGGGCGAAATAGGCGCAACCGTTGAATTTGATTATCATAAACCAAGCGGACGTTATTATGAAAGAGGTACAGAGCCTCAAAAGTTTAATTACATAAGTAGATTAGATCAACAGGAATTAGAAGAAAGTACAAAAGAAAACGAAAAAGAAGAAGTGCAAATATTTAAAACAGTTGAAGAAGCTTTTGATGTTTATGTTTCAGATGAAGAAATTGAAATCCCTTTCTAATGGAATATAATTTATTACAAACATTCTATGATCTACAATGTAGGTTATTTGAAGAAGGTTTAATCTCTTTAGACTTATTTATGAAATTAGAAACAGAATACATTAAACGATATAAATTATTTATTATTAATCTAAATTAGAAATTATGAACACGGAAACATTTATTACAAAAGAAGAATTTGCATCAAAATTAAACGGTAGACAATACCGAAGCGAGCTTACAAACGAAGATAAAAAAGAAGCTCAACAAAATGGATTGGTAGTTGTATTCGGAGCGTCCGATGATTTAATAGAATTTAACGGTTCTATTTCAGAAGAAGGCGATTGTTACGATGGCGCTTATTTTAGAATAACATCAAAAAAACTAAAAGTAAAATTTGGCGAACACGATAGTAAAAACTCTATTTATGCCGATTGGTGTAATCCTGAATTGAATACATCTTGGAGTTATAAAACTAAAATACCACACGCAACTTTTAATATATTTGAAGATGATGAATTATATTGCATTGGTATTGTATTTTCAATTTATGATTTAGTATAATTATGAAATCAAAACAATCACCACTTACCAGGATTAACAGGATTATGAAGTTCTACTATGAAAGAGGTCAAAACAGAGAAAGGGTAAATAGAGTTTATAGAAACGTAATTACTCAGAGATTATGAATTACAAAATAGATATTAAACCGTTATCAGTTAACGAAGCCTGGAAAGGCGCACGATTCAAAACAGATAAGTACAACGATTATATTCAAAAGATGCATTTTCTATTGCCTAAAACAATAGAATTTCCAGACGAAAAGAATATTAAATTAGCTATTGAATTTGGCTTAAGTTCAAGAAATAGCGATATAGACAATCCTGTCAAACAATTTATTGATTGCTTAGTTAAGAAGTACAAAGTTGACGACAGATATATTCAAGAGCTACACGTATTCAAAACGATAGTCAAAAAAGGAGACGAATTTATTAAGTTCAAAGTATATTAATTACCCCCTAACAACCCCCTTAAAAATAAAATGAGATGAGAGAGATTGAACGCATAGAGAATAACAAGCGTAAGATTTGCGATTTGTTGAATAAGAATATCGATTTAGAATATAAATTACTTTTAAAAAGATGTCACAGATTCCACGAAAAAGAAATTAATTTAGGAACTAAAAAAGAACCGAAAATAGCAATTGCAAAATATGGTTGTTGGTATGAGTGGTTTAAAGACGAAGACAGACCAGACGAAAAAGGTGTTCGTATAGAAAGAAATGTAGTTGTATCGATTAACGGCAAAAAGGCAAACGGATTTAGACTGATTGAATACTACGAACCGAAAGACATCTAACCCCCAGAATATAAACAATAAAAAATAGAGTTATGAAAAAAGCAGACTACAAATTCCATAGAGATAAAAAAGAACAAATTCAAAGAGATTCTAAACAGAATGAAAGTTTCTTTTGGCGAAGTGATCCAATACCAATATTCATTCCTAAACGTAAAAAGAAAAAATAACCAATAATCACACACGCCCTAACCGGAACTGAATTAATTTTAAAATAAATATTATGAAAACGAAATATCCATGTCCAGAATGTGATGAAGCGTGTTATTATCATTGCACAAAAAATGGACAACAAGAACCCGAATGCGTAACCAATAACGGCTGGATTAAAATCGAAAGTGAAGCTGATTTTGTAAGTGAACACGATTTTTATTTCTTATGTGATAGAATAAACCAAGTAGGAATAGGTATTTATTGCAGGATTCAAAAAGTATTCAAAACTAGATTTGGTAATATTTATGATGATGTCACCCACTACCAACCAATACAAAAACCTAATCCTCCGGTATTTTGAAACAACCCCTAAAATGGTGGTCTGCACTCAGCAATAAAACAAAAGCCGATATAATGGCAAAGAATAACATTAAGGTTATGACGTTTGAGGCTATTTGCGTGTTGTATGAGAAACGAACCGCACGCAACGGCAACATGCTATAGTTTAAAAATTATCGTAGCTTATATGAGGTGTTTTGGGGTGGTGGGAATAAATTTAAAATAAATACAATTAAATTTGTTTTATAAATATATAAAAACTATATTTGCATATATAAAATTAATACAAAGATATGTATGAGGACAATTGAACAGATTAAAAACTTGCGAAAGGCGACCGGAATGAAGCAGTATATTCTTGCTGAAAAACTAGGTATTGAACAATCTAATTATTCTAATATTGAAAACGGTAAATTGATAACGGGTAAAATTCAGAACATAGTTTCAGAATCTGAGAAGATATTACTTCCGTTATTAGAAAATAAGATTTTCGACACACAAACAAAGTTAGATGTTTTATTATCAATACAAGATCAATTTGAATTATGATAGGTATTTACAAAGTTACTAATCCTGATGGCGAAGTTTATATTGGGCAAAGTAAAGATATTGAGAAAAGATTTTATACACATAAAGTCAATAGTAGTAACTCAAAACTTAAAGAATCAATTAAAAAACACGGCGCTAATAATCATTTGTTTGAGGTTATAGAAGAATGCTCTACAGATTTGCTAATTAAAAGAGAGAGATTTTTTATTGAGATTTACAAAAAGAAATGTGTTGTTTTTAATTCAGAAACAAGGAGACCTAGAACCGAAAAGACCACAACAATTAGAATCCCAATTTATTTAAAAAATCAGTTATTAAGCATGTTAAACAGCCGTAAACAACAACGAATTATCAACCAACAAAAAATAGATAAATTATGAACCCACTTTACAACACTTTAGAAACCGCTTTTATCGCTTCCGGCACATTTGTTTTAGGTGTATTTGTCGGAATGATATTATTATCAGCAATTTTAAATAAAGATAAATGAAAACATTAGAGAAAATTTACGACAGGATTACTAAACTTATTTACGGTGATTTGAAAACGGGATGGAGAGTTTAAAACAAATTTAATTATGGATAAATTTAAAGGAACGAAATTAGAATGGAAATTAGAAATAGGAGACAATAGAGCGTGGATAAATGATGGTGATCATAAATCAATGTGTGTTGTGTTTGGATCAGATTTTAATGTACCTAATCATGAGATGAAATATAATGCAAAATTAATTTTATGCGCTCCTAAAATGCTATGCCTATTGAAACAGTTATTAGACAGCGGAGACGAAATGTTTAGTCACGGAGAACCAAGTGAAACATATTTTCAATTATTAAATGACGCACAACAATTAATAAAAAAAGCAACAGAATAACATTTTCCAAAGCCAACATAGTAATATGTCGGCTTTTTTGTTGTTATGGAAATTTTGTGTAAATTTGAAACATGGCGAGACCTAGTGAATATAATTTTGATTTCTTAAAACAATACAAAGGTATAGATATAATTTATGGATTGTATTTAGAAAATAATCCTATTAGATATATTGGGTATTCTAAAAACGTGTATCTAAGATTTTATAATCACTTAAGAAATCACGAAAGTGAATCTAATATAAGAAAATCTAATTGGATAGAAAAAAATAAAGAAAATATTAAAATAGAGATACTATCTATCAATCCTAAAGATTGGGAAAAAGAGGAGAAGGTATTTATTGAAAAATATAAAAGTAATGACTTACTTAACATTTGTTTAGGAGGTAAGAATAACAGAATAAAAAAAGAATTTGATCTTTTAACTGATGAAGAACACTTTAAACAGATAAACGATTCTTTAAAAGAGATTAACGATTATCTAGCATCAAAAAACCAAACTAAAAGATTTGAATTGTTTTCTAAAGATGAAATTAATAGGATAATAAATGGCGTATAGTACAGAAGAAAAAAAAGAGTGTTTTGACTGGATTATTTCAGAGATTGAAAGCGGAAAATCTTTAATATCTGCTATCAATACTAACGGTATGCCTAGCACTTCTACTTTTTATATTTGGTTAGAAGAAGACAATGAAAAATCGAAAAGATACGCGCGCGCGTGCGAGGCAAGAGAATTACTTTTGTTTGATGAAATATTATCCATTGCAGATAAACAAGATTCCGATGTAGATGAAGTTGATGGAATAGAAGTGATAAACCACAATGTAATCAATCGTAATCGTTTACAAATTGATGCTCGTAAATGGGTATTAGGTAAAATGAACCCGAAGAAATACGGTGACAAATTAGATATGACGTCTGGAGGCGAAAAATTACCACAAGTAACAATATTCCAATTACCTGACAATGACAGACAATAACGCTGTTGTAATACGACCACAAGACGGTTATCAAATGTCATTCCTTTCTAGTTCTGCTGATATAGCGATTGGAGGCGGAGCGGCTGGGGTTGGCAAAACCTATTCATTGCTTTTAGAGAATTTAAGGCACAAAGATGTTCCGGGCTTTGGAGTTGTTTGTTTTCGTAGAACAACCCCGCAAATAAAAGCTGAGGGTGCTTTGTGGGATACTTCAATGACTATTTATAATCAAGCAGGAGGAAAACCAAGAGAAAGCAGTTTAGAATGGGATTTTGGAGCGTCTAAGGTTAAGTTTTCGCATTTAGAATATGACAAAAATATGTATGATTGGCAAGGCTCACAAATTCCTTTAATTGAATTTGATGAGCTTACTCATTTCCCAAAGAAAATGTTTTTCTACTTACTTACTCGTAACCGTTCAGTATGCGGGGTTAATCCATACGTAAGAGCTACATGTAATCCTGATCCTGATAGTTGGGTAGCTGAGTTTATCGAATGGTGGATTGACCAAGAAACAGGTTTGCCGATTCCAGAAAGAGACGGTAAACTAAGATATTTAATTGTTGATGGAGACAATTATATTTGGGGCGATTCTAAAAAAGAAGCTATTGAAAAA
>Ga0065715_10000857_pt1 | contig 17396 bp, 14 predicted proteins | sample MisBulReplicate1_FD_59102 | JGI IMG/M metagenome (GOLD analysis project Ga0065715, IMG submission 59102) | Miscanthus rhizosphere microbial communities from Kellogg Biological Station, MSU, sample Bulk Soil Replicate 1 : eDNA_1 v2 (version 2) | ecosystem: Host-associated > Plants > Roots >...
GCTTTCAAAAACTGCTGCTGTCAGTTCGTATTAGTTACATCTTGAGTATCATGTTCTTAGAACTCGGTAAAAGCATTGAACTTGGCTTGCGTTATAAATCAGGTATACTTAAAAAGTTGGTGGTTAATAATAAAAAAATAAAAATTCTTCATAGTATATGAAGAACTGCTCGAATGTAATTTTGCGTCATTCTTGAATTCTTGTCACATGTCACCCATGCCGCCTGGAGGCATTCCTCCACCACCAGGTGGGCCACCAGATTTGCTTGACGCAATTACATCATCGATTCTTAAAATCATGGACGCAACCTCAGTGGCTGACTTGATTATTTGTTCTTTTACGCTAAGAGGTTCAACTATATCTAGCTTCGACATATCTGTTACTTTTCCATTTCTAACATCTATGCCGCTCCATTTTGAACCCTTCAGCTGCTTCGAACGTAATTCTGTTAGGGTGTCGATTGGGTCCATTCCCGCATTCTCTGCCAAGCGGAGTGGAATTACCTCGAGCGATTCAGCAAACTTTTCCGCTGCTAACTGTTCCCTGCCTGATAAGCTATTCGACCATTCTCTTAGTTTCCCTGCTGTATATGATTCTGGAGAGCCTCCCCCTGCGACTATGGCAGGTCTTTCTAACACATCCTTAGTAACCATCAGTGCATCATGAATAGACCGCTCAGCTTCATCTACAACTCTCTGGGAACCTCCTCTGATTAGGATTGTCACGGATTTCGGATGTCGACAACCTTCCACGAAGACCCATTTATCGGTTTCAACCTTTCTTTCTTCAACCAGGTCAGCCAAACCCAAATCCTTAGAACTTAGGTCATCAAGATTACTGACTATACGCGCACCTGTTGCTCTCGAGAGTTTTGTCATATCACTTTCTTTAACCCTACGAACGGCTAAAATGTTGGCTTTAGCCATATAGTGCTGTGCTATGTCATCTATTCCTTTTTGACATATAACCACGTTAGCGCCTGATTTGGTAATTTTATCTACCATTGTCATCAGCATCTTGTTCTCTTCTTCAAGAAACATCTTCATTTGATCAGGTGAACTTATGTTAATCTTTGCATCAAACTCAGTTTTTTCTATTTCTAAGGCAGAATTTATCAGAGCAATTTTTGCTTTTTCGACCCTCTTTGGCATTCCACCATGGACAACTTCCTTGTCCAATACAATTCCCTTAATTAGCTTTGTATCCCTCAATGAGCCTCCAGCTTTCTTTTCTACTTTAACATCCTCAATGTCGACCTTATATTTACTGTCAAATTTTTCCGATACCTGAAGAGCTGCATTAACCACTATTTCGGCAAGCTCATTTGACTCTTTGGAGACAAGCTTTGTTTGCATTGAAGTCCTTGCAATCCTAACTAATTGGGATTTGTCTCCACCATCTATCTTTTGCGCAAGGTTGCTAAGTATTTCAATCGCTTTGATCGCACTTTTTCTATAACCGTCAACTATTATGGTTGGATGAACATCTTTACTAATCAATTCTTCAGCCTTTTCTATCAATGCCCCAGCGAGAACCACCACTGATGTCGTACCGTCTCCTACCTCATTATCAGTTGCCTTGCTTATCTCAACCATCATTTTGGCAGCCGGATGCTGAACATCAATTTCTTTGAGGATTGTTGCCCCGTCATTTGTTATTGTCACATCTCCTAGGCTATCCACTAACATCTTATCCATTCCACGAGGACCTAAGGAGCTCGCTACTACCTCTGCGATCAATTTTGCAGCGGTAATATTATTTTTCTGTGCATCTCGACCTTTAGTTTGGGTCGCACCTTCCTTTAATATTAATACTGGTACACCGCCAGCAGAACCTTGTTGTATTGACATTTTTCACTTTTCTCCTAAATTTTCGAAAATAAATGTAAAGTTTAGGTATTTTAAACTTACTATTGGAACTTGTCTAACTCGGGATAGAAGTTAATATTTGGATGAAGTCACGAAAATAGGTGGTCATATTTTCCACTTAAAAGATCAGAATAGATCTCTTTTGCAGGTTTATCGTCTATTTTTATTCCGTTACTTACACAAGAGCCAATTATTTCTTTTGCTACCGACCTGACGTCATTACCATAAGATACATCCATTTTCATCCTCGCTACCTTGACTATGCCTTCCATTGTTATATTCCCGACGTAATCTTTGCCTGCAGTACCCGACCCCTTAGTGATATTAGCCTCCTTTGCGATCAATGCCGTTGTCGGAGGAATTCCCACTTCAACGGTAAATTTCTTGGTTTCTGGATCTACTTCCACTCTTACTGGTACTTTCATGCCGTGAAAATCCATTGTTTTTTCGTTTATTGTATTTACTACCTGCAATACGTTTATGCCCATTGGACCCAATGCAGGACCCAGAGGTGGTCCTGCGCTTGCTTCTCCCCCACTAACTAGTGCAGAAATGGATTTCTTTTCGCCCATTGTAGAATAATCTTCATAGTTGATACCCTCCTTTAATTTAATAGTTCGTTTTATGGAACAAGAAATGGAGAGATTGAAATTCTACTTCAATGCAATGTGGAATCCCGAAATTTATTACACATAGGCGAATGAATTTGTTTATTGTGCTATTTTTTTCAAATAGTTTGCATCCACAGTTACAGGTATCTGATAAGGGGAGTCCAATAGTAATACTGTTGCCTCTTGTTTTTCGTAATCGACTCGTGTAATCTTTGCTTTCATAGACTTGAATGGACCTGCGATAACTTCTACAGTATCATCTATATTTAATTCGGTGACTACTGGTCGTTTGACCAGATACCCCTCTATGTCCTTGTAAGGGAGTTCTCCGCGAATTTGCCCTTTTACATGACGAATGCCAGCCAATGCCTCATAGGCAATATTTGAATCTGGAGCTTCGATTATTATGTAGCCTTTGAAACTATCAAGTAGTAATATAGACCGGACAGGGATTTTCTTTGAGTTTATTTTATTTTGAGCCATATTTACAACAACATGTTCTTGACCACCTGTTGTTCGTATCGCAAAAAACTTTGAATCTGAAATGGGTATTTCAGTGTGGGCCTGCACTTGAGAGTCGTGGTGGATATTGGAATTACTTTCTGTAAGTGGTTCTGGCGAAGTTTCACTATCTTCAGATGCTTGCTCAAGTTCTTCTATGTTATCCTCATCGACAAAATCAGTACCCTTCAAACTTATATCCAATCTACGGTATTTAGTGCAATTTATAAATTTGCTTGAATATCTTCTTATTTGGGTAAGCTTAAGATCATCGACCTAGACCCCAAGCTCAAGAGTTATACTTTCAATTTGTGACATTTTTCCTTTTAGACCTTCTTCTTGCAAGAATCGTGGATAAAAAGTAAAGCAAAAATCCTCCCACAGCAATTATGAATCCATACAGGGACAATGCGGCTTTATCGATATATGTGCCTATTCCCACACATATTGCTCCTAGGACAAGAAGAAACAACCCTGCTCTAACTGATCCCGGCATATTCATTTTGGACATTGATCGTACCCGATCGCACTTATCCATCTATAAATCAATGGGCATTGAAATTGTTGGAACTATGATAGTTGTGAACGCATCAAGCTTTTTATCTAGCTAAAACCAGTACAGTTTCCGTTACCATATGAAGATAGCAGTTGTAGGCATTGGAGTTGCCGGAGCATATCTAATGAACAGGCTCGGTGATGATCATGATAATCATGTGGTAGGATTTGAAAGGATGTCGGACAAAACTCATGATGCTGTTTGTGCTTGGGCTACTTCTGAGAATACAATGTCAGGCCTTATTGCAAAATGTGGGTTGAATTTTGACGATTATATTTTACATCAAGGCGAATGTATGACGGTTGATATAGGCAAGGATGAGAATTTTTGTGCAGCAGAGAGCATTGATCTCAGATTAAAGGGAATGGTAAGTTATGATAAACTTAAAGTAATCCAAGATATGATAAGAGGAACCGATATTCGTTTTGGCAAGGTTCCAAACAAGAAGGATCTCGAAGATAATTTTGATCTTATCGTTGATTCCACTGGTTTTCATCGGGATTATCTACCTAAGCCGTCAAACGAGACGTGGATACCTTGTGTACAATACAAGATGAAATATGAAAGCGGAAAAACGCCATTTGATGATTTTTATCTAAAAGCTTTTCCTTCTATGGCAGGCTATTTTTGGTATTTCCCCTTAGGCAACGGGTACGCACACATTGGTGCCGGCGACTACCAGCGGAAAAATAATAATCGGTTCGTTGAGAAATTTCTTCATCGATATAAGGGGCAGATTATAAAAAAAGTGGGCCGTCCTGTTAGAATTAGTCCTCCAAAAAATTCCGAACCATTCACAGATGGTCGAAAAACCATCGGTGTTGGTGAATCCATAGGCACGGTGTATCCCTTACTTGGAGAAGGCATTATTCCTTCCACGTGGTGTGCTGAATTATTCATTCAGAATCTGGAAAATCTTAGTCAGTATCGGAGGTCCGTATTGAAAAAATTCGAAATATATTCACTCGTGTTCAAATTCATTCAGAGGAAGATTAGTGGACGGTTTAGTTTCTTCAAGAATGCCTTTGAATTACTCAGGTTATATAATCATATGAAAGGGCAAGAAGATAGGTATGGAATGGAAATAAGAGCTGGCGATCTCATGAAGGTCGCGAAATTGTAGACCTTTCGCATCCATACTCTAACGTATTCAAGGCAAGGTTAGATTGAAAATGTTTTTAAAATGAGATATCTCTATTGGGTTGTACACTTGCAATTTGAGAGCGAAAGTACTTTGCCGGCTCGTATGATAGCTAAACATAATGATGAATCCTGGTTCAAGGATTTGAAGAAACTTACTAATGATGAGTTAATGAGAATGTACACTACCATAAGGTCAGGCGGGTATGAATTCGCAAAGGATGCCTGGTATATTCCTCAACCATTTGCTAAGGATCAAAGGTGCCCGGTCATGGTAGCAAAGGGATATTCAACTCCAGATACTCCACAAAAGATGATTAGATTTCAAGATACTGCAAAGACACTAGAACAAGAATTCAGAGGGTTCATTGATGCTTGGGACTTTGGATTAATAACAAAAGAAATCATATCGGATGCAATATTATTCATACTCGAACGCAGGACTATAGCAATAATGGAGTAAGCCCAGTTATACAGTCGGGTTTCATCATTTTACAATGTGGTCCATCACGGACTTTTAGTGCGGAAGAGTAAACCCTTTCTGGCTATTCATTAATTAGGAGCATATCAAATTTAGATACGGTGGCACGATTGAGCTCATTCACGTCATGTAATATCAATGGTACGCTTTAGGTACAGGCTTTTCATTTTGCTTAACACTATTATCAATATTATGACTATTCCTATTGCTAGTACTGCTTGGACTGCAGAAGTAATAAATCGATCTGTGAAATTGTGAAAAATAGAAATATGCAATGGCGCAACTACCACAATCAAAAATAATGAAACCGTATTTATCATGACCCACATTAAAAAGATCATGCCAAACAATCCCAGGAGTTTCATAAGTAGAATACCATTTTATGATTTGTGGAGTTTATTAATTTATTTAATTAGTGTTCTGAAAAATCTCTTGTCTAGAACGTCGTGCCAAAAAAACCGTAGCAATATATTTTGACCGTATGACAGTCTTAAATCGTTCCAAATCTTTTCTTCACTTGTTCATCTAATATAGAAAGTTCTCAAACCTTTCCCAACCTATATTATATGATATGCAAAGTCTTTGCACTTGATATGTGATAATAATTTCTACGATAACGGCCGACTTACTAAAATATCTTCTTTAGTAAAGAAAATACTACAAAAGTGGCATTTGCCGCCTTGTCTCCTTTGACAATCGAAAGTATCCGGCGCATTATGATAGGTCTAACTTTTGAAAGTATAATAGGTTGAACCAATCGTGGCTATTACAGGGGATACTCAGCTGTTTTTAATGTATTTCCTAGTCGCCCCCCGAATTAATCTTAGTTTATTATTTTTCATATACCAAATTCGAATGCTTGAAATCTGAAGTTATTGCAATAATTGAATTCTATTGGCATTACCACATTAAATATCATAGAGGATGGCCTTATGCTAACTACTGTTAAAAAATTAGAAATGATATTGCAACTATTGTCTTTTCAGAAATTAATGTTTGATAAAATGATCCTCAGTTGCTCTACTGGGATGGGTCAATTCGTGATATTTTGAGATAAAGAATAGTCAATGTTTTAGATGCTTGTTGTTGATTTTAGAAATTCTTATTTTCCCTTAATTCTGTTTTCTGTAATTATTAAGCTTATCATACAAAATTGTGTAGAACTGTGAGTAACTTTAGCACAGTCATCGAGAGTAAAATTATCTCTGAAACTACTAAAAAAATGCCAAAACATGACTACAATTTCTATGACATATGGTTTTGGTAGTCTTTACAGGTATTCAATCATCATTTATACCAGCAGTAGGATAAAGGAGACGGCTATAAGCGTGCCAAAGTAATTACCTAAAGCCTCACAAAGTTCAGGATATAGTTTAGTACATTTTGCTCTATCCCCACCCATATACAAGCCCAAGTCCAGAACAATGGACAGATGATTTATCTAAAAATCTCCCTACGATAATTAGCATGCCCAGGATGGGGTCCGCATTTATGATATATCATGTTTCTAACAATCTGTAACGATTATATGTTTATATAATTAGAACTATGGCATGAAGGATGCAAGATTACTCAAAATATTGGTAGAAGAGAAGGCTTTGGTCAAGTTATTAAGGACAATAGGCCAGGGAAAGGGGTATCCGACTAGAGAGTTACTGACCAAGCTGGGAGCCTATGGATATGGGCATAAGCTACTTCTGAAGGCGCATAAAAGGGGTCTTGTAGACAGAAAGACTGTCAAAAACAAGGTCTATAATAGTCTGACTAGTGACGGGAGGAAGATTGTAATGATAGCAAGGGAAATAGGCCTCTAGTAATTTAGTGGAGTTCACTTAACAAATGCTATTGATAAGTGCTCAATTTTTGATACCGTTAAGAAATGCAAAACGCGTGATGCGTACCTAATAACGTACAAATGAACACGGTGTTGCTCTTCTATTTCTTCCTTATTTCTTAGTTTTTCCCCAATTTTATCTATAATTCACTGCACATAACTTCAAGAAAAAACAATTCTTCTTAAAAATTGAACATCTAAAACATTCATGCGGCTTACCGTGTTAACTTATTTTTCTCATCAAAAGTGAACTATAGTCTAGAGGGTTTTGTTGGGGATTATTTTGGCTAGTTTTAACTTATACCTCTGGTACCTTGGTTTTGTCCTAAGTCTGCACCCACAACACGGGCAGAAAAAACCTTCCCATTTGATAAAGATATTACATACCTGGCATCGCTTTAGGCCAGCAGCATATCTACCACGTCCAATTGGTTTTATTGATTTATGTCTAAAAAATATCCCTTGCAAACCATTATAGATGAAATTCCTTCGTCAAATCTTCAGCAAATTTTTCATCAGTTTTACTAATTGGCATCTTTCAAGACAAGATTTCAATCGTTGAATTTCCATTCCACACTTTTCATTGCCCAGACTATGCAACCTTTTATTTTGCCTCTTCCTTCTGTTCTGTGCCTTTTCAAATCTTTGACCATCACATCATAATCTTCTGCAACACTCACACGAGTTTTACTGGTGCCTTTGATCCTCTAAAAATGCCACATATGTATCCACTTCTGCCGAATGATCAAGTATATTCAATTCATTTCAGCAACCGTCTTTTATTAGTAATAATGCTTGTAACTATTACAATCTTTGATAGTTCTTTTTGTCTCAGGAAGGGCCAATGAGGATGGGGCACCCTGGTTTTGAAATGTCCTACCTCCATGATGATATCTACTATAATGATTTCCGTGACTCAGGATAAATGTTGAACAAGCTCGGATTGTTAACGGTTATTACGGCATAGTTACAAAGTTCCAAGGACTATGCCGCATGTATCTCAAAAAGCTCTGAATCATTACAGGATTACCACATTGTAAAATAATATTGCATGATAATAGATACGAATGCTAATACTGAAGAGAAAATAGCTAAAATGAAGATTCTATTAACTATTTCTGCCTCTGATAACGGTCCTTTTGCTACCAGGAGGCGTACCAAAGTAGATGGTGCAGTTTTTTCTTTCGAAGCCTTTATTTTGAAATCATCGGTTAATACAGTTGGTCTACTCTTAAGATTCCTGTGTTCGACTATTTTCTTAACACTAGACAGGAACAAAAACGAATTCATAACCGCTGGAAGGAGCGCTATCGCTCCGATTATTTCTGAGTTTCCGGCTATTGCAAGTGCCCCATACATAGCACCTAGAAGTAAAGTGCCAGAGTCGCCAGGGAAAATTTTGCTAGGAAATTTGTGAAACATATATATCGCAATAGTACCAAATAACATCGGTAGACCAGCGAGTAGAATGTTATTATCACCAAATATTGCTACACTAAGCAACAATGGAAGAGCAGTGATGATAATAAATCCTGTTGCAGCACCATTTAGAACATCAATTGAATTTATTGTGTTACCCGCAATAGGAATGATGGCTAAAATGAGCGGCAGATACAGGATAGGAATAAAAGCATCACCGAATATCAGATTAAGGTGATCTCCATGTGCGCCAAGTATTATTATTGGTATTCCAGCAAAAATCAAGGCAACGGGCTTGAACCACCCTGGCATGATTCTAACGTCGTCAATGTACCCTATGATAAATGAGATCGCAGTCGTGGCCAGAACAGCTAGTATCCTGATATCATGGACTAGAAGATAGAGTATAATTTCTCCAATTGCTATCCCTGTAAATAGAATTGGACCGGCCGGTCTTGGCACAGCTGGTCTTTTGGCCTTATGATAATCAAGTACAACATTACCTTTCTTGATCAAGTAACGAATGTACCATGGCATTAAAAAATATATTATTAGAAAGGATATCGAAGATACAATAGCTCCATACACAAAAATAGCAATATAGGAAGGTATCATGATCATTACCAGCTTGTTAGATTTAACTATCGGTTGATTTTGTAGTAGTTATATTAATTTCTATATATTTAGAAACAAATATGGCAGCTCAATAACGATCATTATTTATCAAATCCCCAATGCAATTGACTATAGAATTAAACAGATTCGGAGTCCGATTTCTTATCCGTAATTTCTCTAAAATCTGCCTACTAACCTANCTGCTAGTGNACAATCTATATATGATTTATAAGGTCGCGAATTTGCNAAGGGATCAAAAATTGCGGTGACTTTATCCGACGCATTCTGATTTTTAAGAAATCTAATTTGGTGTAGTAAAGTATACCAGAGGATCGTCTAAGGTTGAATTGGGCAATACGATTTTTGAATGTAAAGAAGCAATATACATGATACTGGTAAGCAGTTAGAATAATAGTGAGCGCCATAATCGTCATCGTTGCACAATAAAGGTAGTCATTTTTACACTGCACATATTTCCTGTGCCCATACCTTTTTATCAAAAAGTTTAATGGTTAAAGAATTTTACTAACCAGAGGTTGAATGTTATACAAGCCCGTAGTGTACATAACTAGAAGCTTACAGGAACCTGGTCCTACTCTGCTTTCTAAATATTGTCATATCAATATGAATGACAGCGTAATACCTATCTCCAAAAGACAAATGGTAGAGAAAGCGAAAGAAGTTGATGCGATTGTTTGCATGTTAGGAGATAAAATAGATTCTGAGGTGATATATTCGGCAGGAAATAGACTTAAACTAATTAGCTGTTATAGTGCTGGATATGATCATGTTGATTTAGAAGCAGCCACAAATAAGGAGATTGTTGTTACCAATACGCCAGACATTTTATCAGAAACGACAGCTGATTTGACATTTGCATTAATTTTTGCGGTTTCAAGAAATGTTGTCAAAGGTGATTACTATGTCAAGAATGCCAAATGGAAATTTGGGTGGACGCCTGATCTATTTCTAGGTACCGATGTTTATGGCAAAGTTTTGGGAATAATTGGTCTTGGTAATATAGGTACGAAGGTTGCAAGACGTGCAAAAGGTTTCGAGATGGATGTAATATATCATAATAGAACTCGAAGGTACGAACTTGAATCGAAATTTGGGTTACGCTATGTTGACTTTCATGAATTACTCCGGAGAAGTGATTTTATATCGATACATGTTGACCTGAACAAGGATACTTATCACATGATTTCATTTGATGAATTGAAGAAGATGAAGAACACTGCATTTCTAATCAATACTGCCAGAGGGAAGGTGGTTAAGGAGAAAGATTTAGTTCGTGCTCTGAATAAAGGGTTGATTGCAGGTGCTGGATTGGATGTATATGAGGAAGAGCCTGTTTCTAGAGAAAGTCCACTATTAAAGACATCAAACGCTGTATTGTTACCGCATCTAGGTAGTGCCACCCAGGAAACACGATCTAGAATGGCAGAAATGGCAGCAATGAATGTCATAAATTTTTTCAGACAAATTGGACCAGTCCATAGAGTCAATTAGATTCATTGGTCATTATCATTTACTCTGGAAATACCCTACCAAGGACCAAAAAGCTGTCGGGCCATACCATACACTTTAAAATGCAAAGAAATTTGTCAGACCTTATTTAGAAATGTAGTGTAGTGAAATAGAACTATTATTTGTGTCGATTTACCTGGTGCTTTAGTTTTCTAGCAAGTACAGGGCCAACTTTTGAAATAGCTGCTAACTTGGATTCTGAAGTTTCTGCAATTTTTTCGGCATTTACGATGCCCCTATTATATAATGCTCTTGCTCTTATTCTTCCAACTCCTTCAAATTGAATAAGAGGAATTAACTCTGTTTTTATCCCATACTTTACTCTTAGTTTGAGTATATTGATTTCATGTACAATGTCTATTCGTCCAATAATCCTAGCAATTTCACCTAAACTATAGAGCAACCATTCAGCAGTTTCGACCATTCTGTACATATCACCCGGCTCTACTCCGATATTACCAGATAGTATTGTGTCGCTTGCTTCATTCACCCATTTTAGGAGTGCTACCAGACTTCTTGAGTTAGAACTTTCAATAAAATATTGATACAGATTCCACTCATCCGAGGTAAAAAGGGTGCTTACATGTTGGATATCCTTGATTCTCAATGACAATTTTGGATAAAAGTCGTTTGATTCAACGATCCATTTCAAGATGTGACCTATATTGTCTGAATAAAAAACTTCTACTGATTTTATATTTTTTCTAAATTGCACTGCTGTCTGTGGATCAATATAAAGAAGTGCCGTTCTCTTACCGAACTTAGTAGCAGTCAAATGATCACTTTTTAAAATGATTAAGCCTTCCTGTTCTAGGTATTCTAATACAGAGTCAAGCTTCGAATTAATACTCGTTTGATCATGTTGTTGAGCAAAAAAGGTATTATTGAATAATTCATACAGTCGGGATTTGTTAATTTTTAGTGTTGTAGCGATGGTACCTAACAAATGTATTCTCAAAGACCTCTCGTTCATCAAGTGAGATTGAAGTGGTTCGGGACTGCCCAATACGTAATGATCGTAAACCTCTGATGAGTCGATTCTTGAATCGGTAATAAGTATGGACTCTCCAAATTTATCATATGCTGGCCTTCCCGCACGGCCGCACAGCTGTTTGTATTCCAAGATGCTAATAGGAACATTTCCCCCGTAATTTTGATCATACCGAAAAATACTTGCAATTATCACTCTTCTCGCTGGTAAGTTCACCCCTGCCCCTAGCGTAGGTGTTGCGGTAACAAGTTTTATAACACCCGTCCTAAACGCATCCTCTACAATTTGTCTATCTCTAGGTCCCAATCCAGCGTGATGAAATGCCACTCCCTTTGCAACTAGCGCTGAAAGTGTCTTGTTAATCTCAGCATCTGCACTATCTCGTATTTGTAATGCAGTTCGTTTCGCTAGGTTCTTTGAGGATTCGTTAAATAATTTCGAGATTTGTTCGGCTGCCTTACCGGCAAGAGATACGGCACGCCTTCTTGTTTCTGTGAAAATAAGGGCTTGCCCACCATCCTTCACAGACTGGAGTGCCAGATCTATCGGGGGGGAGCTTGAACTTCCACTTCGTTCGATTTCAAAAGTAACGTCGTCATTCATCCGAACTTTACCATAGTCATATATTCCTTCTACCAATCTGGTTGGCCTCCACTCACTTTCAATAATTTCGCATCCCAACCATCTGCCAACTTCATCTGAATTTGAGATGGTGGCACTCAGAGCAATTATTTGCGCCTTCGGATATCTCTCTTTTATCTTTGTCAACATAATTTCAAGAGTAGGCCCCCGTTCGCGGTCTCCTAGAAGATGAACTTCGTCGATAATAAATACTCCAACCCTATCCAGCCAATTTATTCCATGACGCATAATTGAATCCAGTTTTTCATTTGTGAGTATCACGATATCCATATCCTCTAATTCGGATCCAGAAGAATCAAAATCACCAGTTGAAATGCCTACACGTATTTTCCTACGATCGTTAAATTGCATTCTCTGCAGAGTTTTGAAATCTATGAATTTTTCAGCTGCCAGTGCTCTTAATGGTGTAAGGTAAATTACCTTTTTCCCTCCCTCTAATGCTCTTATAGCACCCATTAATCCCATGAGCGTCTTCCCACTTGCTGTAGGTGTTGTAATTAGCATATTCTTTCCATCCATTAATCCTTTTGACACAGCATGTTCCTGAGGGGGATAAAGTGATGAATAACCTAATAAGCCGAGAAGGTCCCTAAGTTGAGATCGCATGTGCCCATTTTAATAGAAGTTCTCATATTTTTACCATGACATGATCAAACTGTTAAAAGAGAATAATGTTATGACTCTGGAATAAGAAATAGCTTTATTTCGAGTTCTATACCAAAAGTTTAAAAGCTATTCTTGACTCGCAACGAATTCAGCGAGCAATTCAGTACTGTTTTTATCTGGAACTCTATTTGTTGGAGATAACGAGTTCGTCGCTCATATGATTGTAAATCTGTAATAGTCGTATACCCTTTTCTGTCGTCCTATAAGTCTGTCTACCTTCTTCGTATTCTATTAATCCATTTTCCAGCAGCATGGCAAGATACTCTCTCAGTTGGGCGTAAGATAGAAATGCTTTGTACATAATTTTCGTTTTGGATGCTCCGCCGTTAGCCCCTTCCAGGATCAAGCCAACTATATCTGTTCTGCTTCTGTATTTCATTCGAATCAGTTCATAGTCAGTTGCTAAATATTTATGCGTGACCATCATTTCTTCTTTAATCTGGATCTATTTTNATCTAATAATTGTCAATACTAAGATTATTTACAAATCTGCCAATGNATTTGGCTTTTATACGGCAACTTTCTTCTCCAATTCGTAGTGTGTNAGTAGTAAACTTAAATGGTCAAATAATAGTTTCAGACGCATTAACAAGAATTGATTTTCCCTTCTAGGTCTAAGACTTATCAACAATCCATGCAGTTGTAAACTATCTGTTACAAGGGCAAACCACTTGCATCATTTGAAATGGTGTCATGGTCGTGGCTGTCCCTTGCAACCTGCAGATCAAGATTTTTTCTCGGCTGTTCCAAATATAGTTCCAGCCTGGATAAAAGAGTCTGATGGGACTTGTCTCCCGGGTAAAATGATTACAGAGGCTCCTACGGCACAATTGTTACCAACTACTGCTCCAAAATGATCCGTTCCGGTATCTACAAGATCCTTTCCTACGGCATATTTAATGTTACCTCTTGTAAGTAACACATTTGCAGTTCCTGAATATCCTCCGAACCAAACATTTTCACCTATGACACTATCTAATATCACATTTTGGTGAGAGATTTTAGAATTCCCGCCAAAATATGTCCTTCCTATTTCACAATTAAATCCTATTTTAGTTTTATTTCCTAGTACGCAATTTCTAACTAAGGAACTCATTCCTATGAAACTATCTTTGCTTAAATAAGCTGGTCCTATGATCTTGCAGAAATCATCTACGCAAACACCGTCCTCTATTATGCATGGTCCTTTTATTATGCTTGTTTCGGCTATTGATGCTGTCGAGGATATCACTTGCTCTGTAACCTCATCATAGAGAATTTTTTGGACTGTCGCCAAAAAATCCCAAGGATACATTATTGTCTCTATTGATAATGCATTGGTTCTTTTCGAGTAGTGTATCAATGTGTTAAGTGGTATTTCCAAGTTTTCGTTTCCCTTAATGGATACGTTAGATTTATTATAATCTTCTTCACAAAATTCTTCCACATCTATAGATGGGAAATTCTGTTGAACCAACTGAATGGCATCAGAAAATTCTGAGGGGATCATCACCTTGCGTATCCCATAAACTTGTTGTGCCATTGTAACGCTTCTAACTATTAAAGGCTGACCGAATAATTTCATAGATGATGCCGGACAACTATTCTGCTTAACCAGTGCTTGAAGGTAATGACGAGATTTATGAAATACTAAATTCAACGAACTTACATGTAGTAACATGTATATCTACAATGCAATAGAACGTTATCGAAGAATACAATAGACAAATAGTTAGATTCTATTCTAAAGACGTACAATTGAAAATTACATAAGAATGTATTATGAGAAATTTGAAAACGCTTTCAAATATTAGGCAAAGGTGAAGTAAAAAATGTGAGTATTGTCAACAGATCTCTTCTATGCCTTAGCATAGAATCCGGATCTTCTTTCATATATTTGGCCGTTCTGCATAGCTTTCTTAATGTATGTCCTTGCCTCATCTTCAGAAAACTTACCAGTTTTGACGAGTTCGTTAATGAAGTTCTTCTCTTCAACGTCATTCTTGTCTTGACCGGAAATGCCGTTGAATACTTCCATGAACAGCTTGAGCTTTGAGATTTCACTATGAGGCTTTCCATGTAATACGCCAAGGTCGACTTTTCCCGTATTTACGTCTACTCCGGCTGTTTCCAACATTCGTTGAACTAAATATATAGCCCGTTCGGCATCCTCAATTTTAACGTTATCTTGAAGTAATAATCTTGCCCTTGCCGTTGCTAGCCTTATCAGTCCTTCCAACTGACGAGGAGTAACAGTTATCATTCCTTCAGAGTCGACGTTTCTCATCTTCATATAGTAGTCTCTTAATGCATTGATCACTTCGATGGTCAATTTCGGTTCAATCTGTTTGGCATAAGCGAGATATTTTCTAAATAAGTCCATTTCAATTGCTGGTTGTGCAGCATGTTCCACATCTCTATGAATTTCAAGGATGTGACCAGCAATACGACTATCTTTTTCTCTTTCGGGTGTATCTCTAATTACGTATATTAGGTCAAACCTTGTTAGTAGTGGTATAGGCAGATTCACATTTTCAGTAATATTCTTAAACACATCATACTTTCCATACATTGGATTAGCAGCTGATAATATTGAGGTTCTTGCATTCAATGTAGCTACTATACCACCTTTAGCAACAGAACACGTTTGCTGTTCCATTACCTCATGCAATGATGATCTATCTTCTGGTTTTATTTTGTCAAATTCGTCAATGCATACCAAACCTTGATCTCCCAAAACTACTGCACCGGCTTCAAGCATCATTATACCAGACTTATCACGTATTACGGCTGCGGTAAGACCTGCAGCTGTTGTTCCCCTCCCAGAGGTATAAAGACCTCTAGGGGCTATCTTCGCCGCGTATTTTAGCATCTCAGATTTTGCTGTACCTGGGTCTCCTACAAGGAAGATGTTAATATCTCCTCTACGGGTCGAGCCGTCATCCAGTTTCTTAGTGACTGAACCGACTATCAGTAATAGTATGGCTTCCTTTATTATTTCATGTCCATAGATATGTGGAGCAAATGACGCAATTAATTTATCGTAGGCATCAGGTTTGCCTGCGATAGCAAAGATCTGTTTTTCATCTTCACCACTAATGGCCATTCTTTCAAGAGTTCTTGTGTCTTTAGTTCCAGCAAGACCACCTAGGTATTCTATATTATTTCCTTCCATGCGCAACCTGAACAAATTCGTTTTTGCTTGTGGAGCAATCTGCTCATGTTCGATTCTTACAATACCGGTCAACAATACCCTATCGCCAGGACGACAGCGATCAACAAGATCATCCATAACTGTAACTTCTACATAATGAGGGAGTTGACCTGCTGGCAGATCCTCGGGTAATTCTTGAAGTCTAACAAGCTGAAAATCAGTAAATATACTATTTTCAGGATCCATTTCAAGCTCTTTTTCCGAACAGTTTATACATTTGGTAGGTTTTCTCAACGAAAGTCCCTTAAGCTGTGCCTCGTTGATTGCATCGCAATTTAGACAGCGATATCCAATCTTTTTTGCAAGTGGCTTGACTTCGGAAGATCTTACCACCATGCCAGAGACTCCAATCAGCTTATCTATTACTTCGGCATTTATGTCTCTAAGACCCTTCTGAACCGTGTAATTTCCAATCCTAACCTTTATTTTCTCCTTAATTTCTTCTGCATAATCAAAATGAATTTCTCTAAGAATAGAAACTACTGCTTCATTGAATGCTTCCAGCGTCTCATCGGGTCTGTAAGTTATTAGCTTTGCAATCTCGGGATTTGCAACATCGAGATCAATATAATCTGCAATAAGGGAGGTAGAATTTGAGGCCATCATGTGATTAATACGATCAAAATATTTGTAATTATCATCTTTATCTTTGAACCCTCTCAGAAATAATTCAAGCTGATTAGATAGGGCGGCGGTAGTTTGTTGTTCAGCCATTTTTCCTTAGCACTTGTTGTTTAAATAAACTGGTAGAATCATGGACTAGGGCGTATAAGAGGCTTTCTTCGGCCGATAATTTTTCTTCCATTTCCGCAGCGAGTGGAGAAGCAGCTGCAAGTTTAACTATTTTCTCTAGTCTGGCTGCGACAAATGAATTAAGTGAGATCATAAGATTTTCTCTATCCCTTTCTTTCAAACCACTGAGATAATCATCTACTCTTACGTAAAAATCAATGTCTATTTTAGACAAGTCATGTGGCCTTGCTATCCTTTCCCGATTAAGAGCACGTGAAACATAACTTGATATCTCGCTGTCCTGTATTTCAACTAGCTTATGCTGAGACAATATTTTAGCTATCCATCGTCGTATAGATGAGATGTCTCCCTCTTTAGCATCTATTTGTATGTTGTCAATTGATACTTTTACATCCCGTTTGTACATTATTCTCACTTCTTCCATTAGGTAAGCAAGATCGTAGATAGAATGAATATCCTCAAATATACTCGAGGTAAGTCTATCGGTTACCATCTTGAGGTATAAAGCTTTGTAATCTGTTATATCTTTTGGCAGGACAATTATTTTTAAGCTTCAAGTATACATGAATACGCCAAGGTGGCCTTCTAAATATTTT
>Ga0065715_10089005_pt1 | contig 17373 bp, 7 predicted proteins | sample MisBulReplicate1_FD_59102 | JGI IMG/M metagenome (GOLD analysis project Ga0065715, IMG submission 59102) | Miscanthus rhizosphere microbial communities from Kellogg Biological Station, MSU, sample Bulk Soil Replicate 1 : eDNA_1 v2 (version 2) | ecosystem: Host-associated > Plants > Roots >...
GCAGCGCCTTTGCGCCTTTGCGCCTTTGCGGGAGAAATCTTTGCGGTAAACATACTTTCGTCCAATATCAGTGTCGTTTCAGTCCGAGTATGCTGAGAAAGAAGCTGGACAAGACGGTTTGCAGTCCGATTGTGATCAGAGTGGCTGCCGGAATCACGAGGCGCAAGGTCCTCGATGGATCGAGTGGTCCAAACGAAGTCGCACTCCAGAAACTCAGCGCGAATATCGACAGCGCTATTCCAGCCACGAGCAGGAGAGTGCCGGCGATAATGCCGGTCTCGAGTTTGATGTGACGGAACATCGTCGCCAGCCTCGGATCCTCAGGCAGTAATCCTTCCGTAATCGCAAAGACCTTGGTGAAGATCGCGAAGATCACTGTCTGGTAACCGATGATGATCGCCATGGCCGCGTAGAGCAACGTATGCACATCGAAGGTGATCCCGTCCACCACTCTTGGGCCAACCAGCAGCCAGCCACTCACCACCGCGCCAATCAGCATGAGAAACAAACCGGGATACAGGAAAAGCCAGCGCGGACTGTAAAGCAGTAGAAAGCGCAGGTGGCGCCAGCCATCACGCCAGCTCCTCAGGTGTGGCGCCCGGCTGCGACCGTCCATCGAAAGTGTGGTTGGCACTTCAGTGATGCGTAATCCGTGCAAAGACGCTTTGACAACCGTTTCACTGGCAAACTCCATCCCCGTCGTTCGCAGGTCGAGTCGTTGAATCGCCGCTTTACTGAACCCACGCAAGCCGCAGTGGAAATCACCACACGGACTGTTAAAAAACAGCCGTCCGATTCCGGTCAGCACCGGATTGCCGAGATATCGATGCAGGAGAGGCATGGCTTCGGGCGCAATGCCTCCTTTGAAGCGATTTCCCATCACCAGGTCGTAGCCGGCGCGCAGGTTTTCGAGAAAAGGGCCGAGATTTGTGAAGTCGTAACTATCATCCGCGTCGCCCATGATGATGTACTTGCCGCGGGCCGCCTTGATACCGCCCAGGAGTGCGCTTCCGTAGCCTTTTTGGGCGACGTGGATAACGCGCGCGCCCAGGCCGGCCGCGATTTCGGGAGAACCGTCTGTGCTGCCGTTATCGGCAACGATAATCTCGCCTACGACGTCGAGGTCAGCGAGGGCTTTCTGGGCCTTCGTGATACAGGTCGCCAGCGTCTCTGCTTCGTTCAGGCAGGGCATCAGAATCGACAGTTCCGTGCCGCCTTCACTAAGGATTTGCGGCGTTTGTGCTTCCTTGTGGCCTTCCAAAATCAATTGATTGACGCGTGTAACGGACATCGCTATACTCGGCCATATGGCGCGCGAGGCGCTCACGGACCTGACCCCATCCGGCCTCAACCCGATAACAACATAGTTTACGGAAATCTAGGAGAAATGATGAAGATCCGCTTTAGTTTTCTGATTATCGCGCTTATGGGCGTTGCTGTCGTGGCTCAGGCTCAAAACCCTCCGACCCTCAAGATAGTGACAGACGTACCGGGACTTCCTTCCGAACTCTATTACGGCAACGTTAAGGTTAAACCCCTGCGCCTGCGACCGGGAACAAACCAGGTCATCACCATCGACGACGTCGATTTCTTCGTGCAGCAGCAATATATCGACTTTCTAGGCCGCATGCCAGACTCGGTCGGATTTGCGAACTGGAACGCGACGCTGGGTAACTGCCCGAACGGAGGCTTCGGCGAGTTTGATCATCCGGATTGTGATCGCGTGCACGTTTCGGCGGGTTTTTACCTGTCTAACGAATTCCAGGGTCGTGGTTACTGGGCTTACCGGTTCTACGACGCCGTGTTGGGTCGCCGGCCACTGTACAGCGAATTCGTGCCCGACATGCAAAAGATCGGCGGTGCGCAGTCGCCCGACCAGGAAGTCGTGAGCAAGAACCAGTACATGAACGACTTCGTGCAGAAGACGGAATTCAAGACTGCTTACGATGGGCTCAGCAATTCACAATTCGTGAATAAACTGGAGCAGACCGCGGGAATCGTCTTGTCTAACAAAGCCAACCTGATCGCGGCGCTCGACGGCGGTACGCAGACGAAGGCACAGGTCGTGAGAACCGTGATCGAGAGCTCGGCAGTATTCGATAAGTTCTTCAATCGAGGATTTGTCACGATGCAATACTTCGGCTACTTGAAACGCGATCCGGATACGATCGGATTTAAGAATTGGGTTGATACCCTGAATGCCGATCCCAGTAACTTCCGGCACATGATCTTCGGTTTCATTTACTCGACCGAGTATCGCAACCGGTTCTAAGTAATCGACAAAATAAGCCGCGGATTTTTCGCGGATGAACGCGGATTCGGCGTTCATCCGCGAAAATCCGCGGCTTCTTTGTAAACCTCGAGGGTTTTGATCGCCGTCTGTTCCCACGTGAATTTTTTTACGTGCTCGGCGCCCGCGTCGGAAAAGTGTTTCCGCTCTTGTTCATCACTCAGCATTTCTGCAATTGCTCGCGATAAGTCGTTAACGTCGCGCGGATCTACAAGTCGCGCCGCAGTCCCCACCGTTTCCATAATCGACGGAATCCTGCTCGTAATCACCGGCGCGCCACAAGCCATCGCCTCCAGCGGGGGCAGACCGAACCCTTCATACAGTGACGGATAAACAAAGGCTTTACATGACGAGTAAAGCGCACACAGCTCTTCGTCCTGCAGGTAACCTGTCAAACAGATTCGATCTTTCTTTTGCTTTATAACGGAGCCGAAGTCATCCATCAGCCATCCCTGTCCTCCGGCAATGACTAGCTGTGGAGACAACGACGTCGTGCGCAGGAGTTGATCGAACGCTTCAACGAGCCGGTGCAGGTTCTTGCGGGGTTCGACAGTCCCGACGAAAAGAATGAAGTCTTCGCCGATGCCCAAGCGTTGGCGAAGTTCGACGACCGCAGCGCCTTCCCTTCTCTTGAACGTCGAGCGCGGCGCTTCCGGAGTCACCACCACCTTGTCAGAATTGATTCTGAGCGTTTCGCAAACCTCGCGCTTTACGCTCTCCGAGGGCGTAATGATCCTCGCGGCTGACTTCGCCATCCGCGGCAACCGCCAACGCGCGCGCCGAACGAGATTTTGTCGATGCACTTCAGGGTGCAGCAGCAACGACAGATCGTGAATCGTTACGACTGAAGGACACCGGGACCAGAATGGAATTTCATAATTGGTGCCGTGAAACAGGTCGAAGGAACTTCGTGCCAGGTACAGCGGTAAACCGATACTCCACCAACGCCGATTTAGCAGACCCGGCTCGGGCGAGATGAGGGCGAATGAATCGGTTGGCGCAACAACCGCCAGGCTTCTGGCTAACTCGAATGTGTAATGCCCAACACCCGTCAACTCCGAAGCCAGCGGCATTCCGTCCAGCGCGATATTCATAGAACAGTTAAACTGCCACGGATTACACGGAAAAGATCTGTGATTATCCGTGGCTAAAAATTCTGATTAGGGACCAAAGCGTTGGCGGTATTCCGTCGAGTAGATGAATCCAAAAATCATGTGACGGAAATTATTCGGATCCGCGTTCAAAGTATCGAGCCAGTTCTGGAATCCGACTGTGTCCGGGTCGCGCCGCAAGTATCCGAAGTACTGCATCGTCACAAACGCTCGATTGAAGAACCGATCCGCGACCGCCGTATTCTCCACGATGTTGCGCAACACTTGTCCCCGATTCATCGTTCCGCCATCAAGCGCCGCAATCAGCGTCGCTTTATCCGAGATGATTACTTCCGCATTGGCCTCCAGCATATTCACATAAGCCGCATTGGATAAACCATCGTAGCGACTCTTGAACTCCGGCCGTTGCGTCCACGCATCAGTGTAAGCTGCCTTGCTCAGCACTTCCGACTCCGGCGACTGTGCGCCCCCGACCAGCACCATGTCCGGCACAAACTCCGCATACGTCGGGCGCCGATCAAGCGCCACTTCGTAGAAGCGATAGGCGAAGTAACCACGTTGTCGAAATTCAACCGACAAGAAGAACCCTGAAGAAACGTGTACGCGGTCGCAGTCCGGATTATCAAACTCGCCCAAGCCTCCATTCGGACAACCATTCAACGTCGCCACCCAATTCGCGAAACCGATCGTGTCAGGCAGGCGGCCGAGAAAGTCGATGTACTGCTGCGTCACGAAAAACTCCACACCGTCGATCGGATTCTGTGTCGCCGGAGCTACGTCGTTATCGACAATTCTCAGGAGCGCCGTTTGCGGTTCGCCGAGTGTCGCGCCCGTAGCCCCGCTCAAAGTGACGGTAAAAGTCTCAACACCTTCCACCAGCGCGTCGTCCACGATCGGAATGATGAAGCTCTTGCTGGTTTCACCCGCCGCAAAGCGCAACGTGCCGACGGTGGTCCCATAGTCACAGCGCTCCGAAGCCTTCCCATTTGCCACAGTACAGTTAGTCAATCCGGCTGTGTCGCTGGTGGCGTAGTTCACGGTAGCTGGTCCGGCAGCGTCGCCGACTCTATTGGCAGTTATCGTGAGTGTGTTGACGCCCTCACTGATGGAATAAACGGGCTGAGCGAGACGAATGCCCGGAGAGATCGTGAGCGAATAAAATGACTTTCCGAAACAACCATTCTGGTCGGTCGCTTCAATCGTAAACTCAAACGTGCCGGTCTGTGTGGGCGTTCCTGACAGCAGCCCGGTAGAGCTGGTCAGTGAGAGGCCGGCCGGCAGCAGTCCGTCGCTCTTAGTGAAAGAGATCGAACCCGTTCCTCCGGTTTGATTGAACTGCTGTGAATACGGATTTCCCACGACTCCTTCGCTCAGACTCCCCGAAGCTGGACCAACAGTAACAGCCGGGCAGAACAACATATGATTAACTACTTCGAGCATCGAGGAAGATCCGGTTTCCTGGCCTGTCTGAAAGAAAGCTCGGGCTCGAAGGAAGAGACGCTGGCTGAGAGGAAGGGACAGCCCGTCTAGGGCCCAGGCGACGGTGAGTGAGTTCCCGTGGGCCGGCACGGCCGCACCCAGGAAAGTGAAGTTAACTCCGTCCGTCGAAGACTCAAAGATTACACGTGCTACTTCGGGCCCAACACCGAAATTGAACCAGACTACAGAGGTGGGACCTGCAAAGATTAGTTGAGCCGCAAAGTCGGTATTTGTGAGTCTGCCGATATTCGGGCCGGATCCAGTGCTGAGCGATTGGAACGTGCCGCCCACGAGCACCTTGCCGTCCGATTGAATGGCCAGGCCATCAACTTCCGCTCCTTCGCCATGTGCGCCAGGATTAAAGCTCTCGTCAACATTGCCGTCAGACGTGAACCGCCCAATGTTTTCCCTGTTCTTTGTCCCGCCTCCTTCGCCGAGCGTACTAAAAGAACCGCCAACGATTAATTTACCGTCCGCCTGAAGAGCCAGGGTTTTGATGATACCGTTTGCGCCTGCAACGTAACCGGTGTCGAGATCCCCTCCAGGATTCAATCGACCAACACGATTACGCGCAGTCGTACCGAACCCACCACCTCCGAGCAAGGTGAACCCACCCGCAACGATGATCTTGTCGTCAGGCTGGAGCGCGAAAGCCGAAACCGTTGCGTTCGCTCCTGGGTCAAACGTCAAGTCAACGCTGGTATCTGAGTTCAAGCGAGCTAGAAAATTGCGCGTGATTGTTCCGGTCCCGCCACCGCCGATCATGGTGAAGTTTCCACCGATGAGAATTTTGCCGTCGCGCTGGAGTGCAAGCGTGTTTACCTGATCGTTCGCACCGGGATCGAAAGTGTTGTCGATAGTTCCATCTGAGTTAAGACGACCGATTCGATTGCGAGGTGTGACGCCACCGCCACCAAGAGCAGTGAAACGTCCCCCGACAATGATCTTCCCATCAGGTTGGACCAACAACGACCGGACGACGTCGTTTGCGCCCGGATCAAAGCTCGTGTCTATGCTGCCGTTTGGATTTAGTCGCGCGATATTTTTGCGCGGCGTGTCTACGCCACCAGACTCCAGCAGGGATGAAAACTTACCACCGATGACAATCTTGCCGTCAGGTTGTACTGCAATGGCATCGACTTCGCTAATAGAAAAGCCTTGTGCTTCCAGTACCATCACGCTAAAGGTGGGATCTATGCGTCCATTAGGATTGATCCGAGCGATGGCGCTGCGGAAAACCTCACCTATCATGGAGAACTTGCCTCCAATCAGGATCTTTCCGTCAGGTTGCAATGCAATAGCGTTGATCGAGGCGTTGGGAAGGAGGAAGAGCAGTGCATCAACACTTCCATCCGGGTAAAGACGACCGATGTTGTTGCGCCCAAACTCCGGTGTTCCCAAATGAGCGAAAGCGCCACCCACGATGATTTGGCGATCGAATTGAAGCGCAAACACGTGAGGCAGCCCGTCACAAGTGGGATTGAAACTCAGGTCAACACTGCCGTCAGGTTTCAATCTACCGATATGATGGCGATCGATAGTGCCCATACCGCCGCCCCCGAGAGTATCGAAAAGGCCACCAACCAAAATCCCTCCATCCAGTTGCAAGGCGAGCGCGCTGATAGAAGTATTCGTACCCGGATTGAAACCAACATCCAAACTTCCATCCGGATTCACTCGACCGATGAAGTTGCGTGTCGTTCCACCCGTGCCGCCACCAAGCCCCCTGAAGTCTCCGCCGACGACGATCTTTCCATCAGCCTGTATCACCACTGCATTGATCGTATTGTCGGCACCCGGGTCGAAGCTGGTATCAAGACTGCCGTCCTCATTCAAACGTGCAATGGACCGCCGCTGCACGGTTCCTGTTCCACCGCCGCCGAGCATGGTGAAAGATCCGGCGACGACGATTTTTCCGTCCTTCTGGAGGGCGAAGGCCCGAACCGTGTCGTTGGCTCCGGGATTGAACGAGGTGTCGAGGCTGCCGTCTGAGTTGAGTCTGGCTATGCGGCTGCGTGCTGCACCACCCACCGTTGTGAAGGAGCCGCCGATGAGGATCTTTCCGTCCTGCTGCAAAAGGATGGCTGAGATCGAACCGTTTGCGCCGGGATTGAAGCTGGTATCAATGCTGCCGTCGGGATTTAACCGGCCGATTTTACTCCGGGGGATGGTTCCAAAACCGCCGCCGCCCAAAAAGGAGAAATCCCCTCCGACGACAATCTTTCCGTCGGGCTGCACTGCAAGCGCAGAGACTTGATTCGGACTGGCGCCCGGATCGAAATCCGTATCGAGAGTTCCATCGCGGTTGAGGCGGGCTATTCGACTTCGTGACGTGTTGCCATTGCCGCCTCCGCCAATCGAAGTGAAGTTTCCCCCAACGACGATCTTTCCATCCGACGACTGTACCGCGACGGCAAAGACTTGAGCATTAGTTCCCGGATCGAATCCGTCATTTGCAGACTGAGAATAGACCTCCGCCCGCGCAACAAGAACCACTATTAGCGTTGCGAGAAATCGGGCCCGAGAAGCAATGGGACTTCGTCGTGTTGGTATCGTTTGCAGTGGCCTCCAAAGGAGGTGTTATGTCAGCTTTGCCCAAAGTCCGAATCCGTACTTGGAAGCGGTCAGTACCACCCGCAGTAGCGGGTGGGTCAGTCATCCGGGTCCAAAATCAACAGCAATATCGCATGCTGATCAGCGACCCGGTCGCTACCGCTCCCGGTACTGGCCTCATCCAAGTGCAGCGTCTGACTTTTTGAGGCAAAGTCGTTATGGTCCAAACCTTTGGCGATACTCAGTCGAATAAATGAATCCGAAAATCATGTGCCGGAAATTGCTGGGATTGGCGTTCAGCGTGTCAAGCCAGTTCTGGAAACCAATCGTGTCCGGGTCACGCCGCAAGTAGCCGAAGTATTGCATCGTGACAAACGCGCGATTGAAGAACTGGTTCGCGACCGCGGTACTTTCAACTATCTCGCGCAGCACGTCGCCTCGCGTCTTCTGTCCACCATCAAGCGCGGCAACCAATGCGGCTTTGTTCCCAAGCGGTACTTCCGCGTTCGCCTCGAGCGTATCCACGTACGCTGCATTCGATAAAGTATCGTAGCGACTCTTGAACTCCGGCCGTTGCGTCCACGCTTGAGTATAGGCTGCTTTACTCAGCACTTCCGACTCGGGCGACTGTGCGCCGCCCACCTGGGCCATATCAGGCACAAACTCCGCATACGTCGGCCGCCGATTAAGCGCTACTTCGTAGAAGCGATACGCGAAATATCCACGTCCCTGAAATTCAACCGACAGGTAGAACCCTGCTGACACGTGCACGCGATCGCAGTCCGGATTATCAAACTCGCCAAAGCCTCCATTCGGACAGCCATTCAAAGTCGCTACCCAGTTTGCGAAACCGATGCTATCCGGCAGGCGACCAAGGAAATCGATGTACTGCTGCGTCACGAAGAACGGGATATCGTCGATTGGGTTCTGGTTCGCCGTTGCGGCGTCGTTATCGACGATGGTTATGACTTCAGTCGAGTTACCCAAACTTGCGCCGGTCGCGCCACTCAGCGTAATAGTGAAGGTCTCGGTTCCTTCAACCAGCGCATCGTTAACGATTGGAATAATGATGCTCTTGATCGCTTCACCCGCGGCAAAGCGCAATGTTCCCACTGCGGTTTCGTAGTCGCAGCGCTCCGATGCCCGGCCGGTTATAGTAGTGCAACTGGTCAGTCCGGCCGCGTCGCTGGTCGCGTAGTTCACGCTTGCGGCACCTGAGACGTCGGTCCTTGTCACGTTGACGATTGCGAATCCACTCGCTTCGCTGACCTGAATGGCCGGTGATTGTAAGTCAATCGTGTTCCCTGCCAGACCGCGCGGTGTGTAAGTAACCTGGCTGGCGTTAGTTAAATTGATTGGCACCTCTTCTGACGTATGGCTGTTGACTACATACGCGTCCTGTTCGCCACCGCCGATACCAACGGTCGGAAATATTGAAGTATTGCCGGTGCCATACCGGCTTCTGATCGTCCCGTTGGAATTCAACTCAACCTCGAAGTTGATGGGAGCGCCACCAGTACATTTTTCCGTGACGAAGTCGAAGTTGCACGGAACTCCCTGCCAACGAAAGATGATTTGACCCGCAGCGGGCTGAGTAACAAACACACCTGCATCCGCTCGTTGCGAGGTTCTGAGATCGAGATCTTCCCACAAACCGGCGATCATTTTGTAACCGCCGAGTGCATGCGGTGAACCTGGTGCATCATCGGCGTCGTCGAGATTGCCGGGGTCAAGGCCCTGCCGTCGCGGCGGCTCTGAAAAATAGAGCGCGCCGTTAGTGGAGATCGTGAGTTCAGTGAAATTTGAACCAAAGAATGGAAATGAAAATGGCAGAGCGAAATCAGCGTAACGATCGTCACCATTGAGACCGACCGACGATCCACCATTCGACAGTGGAGCGGCGGGCGACTCACTAACTACGTACGGATCGGCGGCATTTAACGGAACGGCCACTGGCAAACTTACCGGAGTGCCTTCATTTCCGCCGTTGTCGAACTCGCGCACACTCAGCGTTCCGGATGTATGTCTGAAAGGTACCTTGACATCTGTTGACTGCAAGGAGCCCGAGGTTTGCGGTATAACTCCCTTCAAAGGAATTACCCGACCACCGGTATCGGTAAAGATCACTTCATAGAGTGATGCGTCGCCGGTAGCACCGTCATCACCTGATGCGGTCCAACCGAGGTTTATGGTCCGTCCATTCTGCGAGTTGGTGTGAAGACTTCCAACCTGTCCGGGAGGCGTGACATCGCCGGAGTTGAGAGACTGCATACTGTTCCCCACGTTCAAGCGACGGCCCGTGAGTGTCTTATCTACGAGGCCTGGGAGGATGTTTCCATTCGTGAGCAACAGGTTCTTCACTTGCTGCACTGTCAGGTTGGGATTTTGCGCCCAAAGCAGAGCAGCCGATCCGCTTACGTGCGGAGTAGACATCGAGGTGCCGCTGAATGAAGTGTAAGTGTCGTCAGCGGCCGTGAAGGGGCTCGGAAAATCAGGTTGACAGGTGAGTGGTCCAGGATGGACGCAAGGCGGCGTCGTGCTCAGGATGCTCACGCCCGGCGCGCCAAGATCAACACTGGTTGCGCCGAAATGAGTGAACGAAGCCAGCGCATCATTCGGATCAGTCGCGCCGACGGAAATCATATTCGGCAGACTGAAGCTCGACGGGAAATGCGGGACCAGATCGTTGTTGGGCTCGATAGTTCCGTTATCGATATTTCCGGCCGCGGTGACAAAGAGAATGTTGGCAGTGTTCAGTTGTCCGATTGCATCCTCGAAAGACTGGCTAAATGCGCCGCCGCCAAAACTCGCATTCAAGACCCGTATGTTCGCGCCTTTTACGTGGTTCGTCGTTTCCCAAAGGTTACGCATCTTCCTCGCATAATCACACGCCTTGATAGCGTTGGCAGTGTCGCCGTTACCTTGCTCATCGAGAAACTTCAAAGACATTAAGCCGACGGACCAATTGACTCCCGCCACTCCTATGCTGTTGTTACCGATTGCGCCGGCGATTCCCGCAACGTGGGTCGCATGGTTTTCAGTGTCTGCGCCGCTAAAAATTGTTCCGTTGTTATTGACGAAGTTGAATCCGTGAACGTCGTCTACAAAACCATTGCCATCGTCATCGGCGTTGTTCCCCGCAATTTCGGCAGGATTGGTCCAGATGTTTGCTTGTAGATCATGGTGATTGATGTCAATTCCCTGATCGATCACGCCGATAACCACTGTGTTGGCTCCGGTACTGCCGGTCCTCGTGTTCCAGGCCTGAGGAGCCCCGATCTTAGTGAGGCCGTACTGCTGGGGAAAAAGTGGATCGTTGGGATTGACGTCTGCGTGCAGGATGTAATTTGGTTCGGCGTAGAGGACGTCCGGCTGGCTGCGCAAAGCCGCCACTGTCTTAAGCGTGTCTTCCCTTGCCACTCGAGCGAGGCGCAGGCCTTCAACGAGATCCGATCCTTCAAACCGCTCCAAGTTCACGGGAAGTACAGTGCCATCGAGTGCTGCGATGCGCATCGACGCACCTTTGCTTCTCGCGTGTGATTCACTGCGATAACGCACCAGGACTTCACCGGGAACAAACGCCGGTCTGTGACGCTTAGTTTGCAGTGTTGATGGGGCCGGTTGCGGTTTAGCGCCGGAGCTTACGGGAAAACTCACAGACGCCACAACCAGCAGGGCCAGACACACGGAGAAGCCCAAAATGAATCGAAGATGGATAGACATGAGCGGCAGCTCCTCTAAGACAGAACAGTTAGAATAAGCGGAACATTCCAGGTGGCTTTGCTTTCGCCCGGCTTCGCGGGCTTTGCGCCTCTTTCTAATCTGGCACTACTTTGCCCCAAAAGTCCGAAACTATTCTTGGATCGAGTCAGTACAGGGAGCGGTAGCGACCTGGTCAACCATAGCGTCAAGAATCGCTAGGAACATCGCATGCTAATCACTGACCAGGTCGCTACCGCTCCCTGTACTGACCCGATCCAAGTGCGACTTCCTATTTTTGAGGCAAAACCGTTTGGCGCCTGGGGCGTAAGCCCCAGGTAAATCGTTAAGAAGCGAGTCGAGCCCGCGAAGCGGGCGGCAGTGCTGGACCGCATTCTACGGTCCGAAGCGTTGACGATACTCTGTCGAAAAAAGAAATCCAAAGATCATGTGACGGAAATTACTGGGATCGGCATTCAAAGTATTCAACCAGTTCTGAAAACCAACCGCGTCCGGATCGCGCCGCAAGTAACCAAAATACTGCATCGCCACAAACGCTCGATTGAACAAATGGTTCGCGACGTCTGTATTCTCCACGATGTTGCGCAGCACTTGTCCGCGATTCATCGTTCCGCCATCAAGCGCCGCAATCAGCGTTGCTTTGTTCGACACGACGACTTCCGCATTCGCCTCCAGCGTATTCACGTACGCCGAATTCGATAAACCATCGTAGCGACTCTTGAACTCCGGTCGCTGCGTCCACGCATCAGTGTAAGCGGCCTTGCTCAGCACTTCCGACTCCGGCGACTGTGGTCCACCCACCAGCGCCATGTCCGGCTCAAACTCCGCGTACGTCGGACGCCGATCCAGAGCTACCTCGTAGAAGCGATACGCGAAATATCCGCGCCCCTGAAACTCGGGCGAGAGGAAGAACCCGGACGACACGTGCACGCGATCGCAGTCCGGATTATCAAACTCGCCAAAGCCTCCATTCGGACAGTTACCCAAAGTCGCTGTCCAGTTGGCCAGGCCAGTGCTGTCAGGTAATCGACCGAGGAAGTCGATGTACTGCTGTGTGATGAAAAAGTTCACGCCATCAATCGGGTTCTGCGCAACCGGCGCTGCATCGTTATCGACGATGGTGACCGTCGCTGTTTGCAATCCGCCTAGCGTAGCGCCTGTTGGTCCACTCAACCGCAACGAAAATGTCTCGTTCCCTTCCACCAGCGCATCGTTGACGATGGGAATGATAAACGACTTGGTTGCCTCACCCGCTGCAAACCGCAGCGTGCCAACAGTAGTGCCATAGTCGCAGCGCTCCGAGGCATTTCCATTCGCGACTGTGCAGTTAGTCAGTCCGGCGACATCGCTGGTGGCATAGTTCACAGTGGCTGGGCCGGTCGTGTTACCGGTGCGAGTTACGTCAACACTCAAGAAGTTCGCGCCTTCACCGACTGAATAACTTCCGGCGCTGAATTGAATGGACGAGCCAACGCAGTTGGCGATAGTCCAGTTGAGTGTGATTGGACCAATATCACCGCCCGAGCCGTTGTTGTTGTATCCGTCAACTGCGATTCTGTAGGTGGTCCCGGCAACCGCGTTGAAGGTCACGGTGCTCGTTTTGTCGGTATCGGAATTGTCATCAGCGCGTCCGATGGTCGTAAGGGCCCCAACGGAAGATCCCGTGTAGACGCCAAGGACCGTGTCAAACCCACTTCCGGCCGTACTAATCGTTGCATTGCCACTACCGGGCGCTTGCCACTGATACCAGACCGATCGATTGCTTTGGTTTCCATCCGGTGAATGAATCGGCTCTCCCGCTTCGCGCGTAGCGCCCACGTTCGTGCCGTTAACGCTTCCCGAACAGCCGCTGATGACTTGCGCTGCAGCGAAGTTGTCATTAGCGGGCGGAGCTGGGACCACAAGCGTGCCGTTGTAGCCGAAGACGTTCAGGGCGTTGATGTCGTTAACAGTGATCTGCCTTCGTGTGTTTGACGGAATGCGCGGATCCATTATTCCGATGAACACAAAGTTATTCTTACTGGCCTGTCTCCAGTGACTGGATTGATTGCCGTCGGCATTGTTGTCTGTACTGCCGTCGGGTCCACCATCTGAAAGTCCCAACTCAGTTATACCCGGCGCGAAATAATATTGAGAGTTGGTGGTCGGTCCGCCGATGGTCAGGATGCGTTGAGCGGTGGTGAAAGTAGCTGCTGTCGTGCCCGAGCGAAAGCGGTACAAGTCCCACATGGCTGGTCGCGGCGTGGAAGTGCTGACACCGGCTCTCGAAGTAAATCCGAGCGCGTGTCCCAGTTCGTGCGTGGCGACTGCCTCAAAGTCAGTGCCCACAATGCCATCGCTGGGATCGAAATCGTAAGTAACGATTTGCGAATTGAAACCGATTTGCGCTGCCTGGTCGGCGGGTTGCGCAGTTGGATCCAGTAAGCCAATAGCCCGGGCAATCGAGCTCGAGACCGAGACTGAACTCAGGCTACCGGAGTCGGTAGGCAGGCTGTTTTGGGGCAGCGCGTTGTAGATAGCCTGCTTGGCCGCAGTGTTGGCTCCATTGACCAAACTGGTTCGCACGACGTTGTAATTGACAGCACTCAAGCTTGGCGAGCTCGTGGACCCCAAAACACCCGACGGCCACGCCTGGCCGAAATTATCAGGGCCGTAATCCACGTCAACGTAAATCGTGACCGGTGAGCTAACCAGGTTTTCCCAGGCCGCGGCGGCCCGAGTGAAAGCTGCTTGCGCTGCCGGGTTGGCCTGCAAGTGGGCCGTGGCGCGCAAGATGATCGTCAGGTGCGCCGGTAAAGCATTATCGACTTCGGCACTGACACCACTCTTGTTGAGGGTATCGAGGTGATTGATCTGGCGCAGGTCTTTTGGCCTGATCGTCTCCAGGTCGCGCTGTTCCAACGCATTTGCTCGACGACAAACAGCGTCGCCGTCGTCCCCCACGTAAAGCATGAAATAGTCCCTGTCGGGGGTCGAAGTGGACGGAGTGTACGCGGAAACACTGAGAGTCAGCGACGGCAGAAATACGATTACCACCAGCGCGAAGGCGAGCGCGCGGCGTGCAGTAAAATGGCGAGACATAAACCGCAGATTCATGCTTGAAGTGTGTGTCAAAGGGGAGTGAACGTTTTCCTAAAACACAAGCACCTCAGGTGCTTGAGAATCTCATGAGGATGCCTACCAACAATAAAAGAATCTAAATTAAGCCCGATCGGGCCTTGTCGAGGAAACCTACGGGGCGCCGCCTGAGCATAATAACTTTTGAGGCAGGGGTTCGTCCAGACTTGGTTATATTTACCGGAAGCGCTGGCCGATCTGCTCGGTTCCGAAGCTCCCGATTCCGTTTAACCGGAAGCTGAAAACCACGCGGTTCTCTTTTCTCAAGCCAACGTTGAAGGTCGAAAACTGGGCGGTTACCGCGCAGCAGTCCCAGGTGTGTCCGAGGGTAACCGTCGAACTGATAAGCGAACTGTCGCCCCTTCCCGGTCGCTTCTGGAAGTCGAAGAAGAACGACGCGCCGCCAAACAAACCACGGTCGCGGTTACCTAAAAACACCGCGGGACTCCACTGCGATCCGCGCACAGTGCCTGCCTCAAAACCGCGCGCATCGGCGAATTGCGCGAGGCTCCCCGACAGTGCGATCGCCCGTGTGTAGTAGAAACTCTGAAACACCTGGATGGTCGATTTAGATAATCCAAAGGTCGTGGACAACGAGCGGATTCCGCCGCCCTGTGTGTCGAGGTCTGTCCGGAAATCAGCGAACAGGTCTCGTCGCGGCCGGTAGCGCGCATCGACATTCACGGGCGAGAAACGGCGCGGAACGCCTCCGTAAACAAACCCTGAAAGCGTGTTGAGGGGATAGAACTGGTTGCGCCGGCCCGTAATGAGAGCGCCGCCAAAGAATGGATCGAAAAAGTATTTACCGCGCAGAGTGATCGTCAATGCTTCGTATGGCTGGCTCGAAAGCAAAGGCCTCTCTTGCCGGTCAGTTTCTTTTAGTGATGCATCGCTGACGTTTTCCGTCGAGCGGCGAGTAAAGAAGCGGTTGGCGACACCAAATTCGATCTCGTTTGTGTCCGCAACGGCGTCGATATAATCGAAGCGAATGATGCGATCGAAATTGTTTATGCCTGAGATTTTGCGATAGACGAAGTAAGGCTCGATCACGTGACGAAAGAAGAAGCGGTCGCCACGATGATGAAAGTCTTTCGCAAAAGCCGGCGGGCGCACGTCAAACTCAAATTCACCATACGATCTCGTCACGTTCCGGCTCAGAACATCGCGCGTGTTTGGATCGAGTGAGTTGGAGTAGAAAGTCACACGTCCCGCGCCCGAAGCGGTCAGGCTCCAGCCGGCAAAATTCAGGGGCAACTCAAATCGCGGGTGCAAGTCGAGCCGTTGCACGATGGACGGCGAGATGATCGGATTGCCGCCGACGTCGCTCACAAACTGCACTGCGTCTTCGACAGTCTCTTTCCGGCTCACGCCATCGGCAGCTCCGCTGAAAGAAAAGTAGAGCGGAAGATTTTTGAGGAAACTCACAATTGCCGGACGCTTGTCGATGCTGATGCTCGGTAACTGGCGAATGCGAATACGCACATTCGTTAGCGACGTGACCTGCGTCCGCGCCAGGAAGTTGAAGCTGTATTCATTGTGATCTTTGTTGATGAAGACCTGCGACGTCTCTTCCGGCGAGATGGCTTGTTGGATGTTGTCGGAGAACACCTGCCGGAACGCGAGGTTGGAAGTTATGTTTACGTCAGACGCGGCGGTGAAACCGTTCTTGAAGTAGTGCACGCCTTCGACGTAAAGACTCGAGCCACCTTGATCGGGATGAGCCGTATCAGCTTTTGGACCGAAGATCCGATCCTTGACGGCGTAGAACCCGAAGTTGAGATATGAACGCGAGTTGGCGCGCGTGCGCAAGTCGGCTCCGAATCCCAGTCCGCGCTGTGTATAGATGTCGTTGCGGAAAGTGACGTCTGCTGAACGGCCGAGAGTTTGGTAATAGGCACTCGACAAACGAGCACCCTTCGCTCCCGAGCCTCCAAACGTCGGCGTCAGAAATCCCGAAGCGCGATCGCGTGGCTTGATCGAGACCGAAGCATACGGCAGATAGAAAACGGGAATGTTCTTCAGTCTCAATTTCGGCGAATAGACGTACACCCGATCGCCTGTCTTGATCCTTGCCTTGCTCGCGTGAAAACTCCACTTCGGAACGTCTTCGTCACAAGCCGTGACTTGCACGTTGATCGCTTCGATCGTGTCGAGACTGATCTTCTCGACGCGATCGGCAGTGAAATAGATGCGCGTGCCGTCCTGGGTTTGATTTGTGTAGCCGGTGGAATTGACGAAGTAACCGGTTTTAGTCCGATAGTTCCAATCCGCGCGCGAACCCGTGATGCGCTGCTGGTCGGCCTGGTCGAAAACGACGTTGCCTTCAGCGACAACTCGGTTCTCGGCGTCGTAGACCGTCACCTTGTCTGCCTGGAGACGATAGGTGCCGATGCGTACATCAACGTTTCCCTCGTAGATGACAACACGAGCATTCTCGGGACCTGAGCCGCTCTGCCTGGACGCTACGACAGTGATCTCATCGGTGCTGCTGCCTTGCACGCCTCCCTGCGGTGACGGGCGACGCGGCTGCACGGGTTGATCGTTATTGAGTGGATTGACGTTGGGAGTGTCAGTCATCGGATTCGCCACTTTCCGATCGACTGGGTTCGTTTGCTGCGCAAATACAAACTGGCAGGCAAGGATAAGAATCAGGGGTGCCAGCAGGTAGCGAGTCATAGGGGCGCGCGTGGATGCTAGCACGAATGGACAGGATTTACAGAATTTTCAAGATTAACCTTTTACCACTAAGGCACAAAGACACTAATTAATTTTGCGTCTTTGTGCCTTTGTGGTTAGATCCGGCGGTGCCAAAGCGCCACAAGTTGATGATTGTTGCCGGTGAACCATCCGGTGATGCCCATGCTGCGGCGCTGGTGAAAGCACTGCGCGAACGCGGCGACTTTGATTTCTCCGGCGCAACTGGACCACTGATGCGCGCCGAGGGAGTCGAAACAGTTGTCAACTCAGACGACCTCGCGATCATGGGCATCGTCGAAGTCGGCCGCGTGCTTCCGAAGTTCATCAAAGCCTTCCGCAAACTCAGAGCAGCAGCCGTTGAGCGATCTCCGGATGCGGTTGTGCTTGTCGATTGGCCTGAGTTCA
>Ga0065715_10089003_pt1 | contig 17308 bp, 14 predicted proteins | sample MisBulReplicate1_FD_59102 | JGI IMG/M metagenome (GOLD analysis project Ga0065715, IMG submission 59102) | Miscanthus rhizosphere microbial communities from Kellogg Biological Station, MSU, sample Bulk Soil Replicate 1 : eDNA_1 v2 (version 2) | ecosystem: Host-associated > Plants > Roots >...
CCTCCACCGCTGCCCTGGCCGCTGTAGCCGCAGTATCTTTGGTTACTTGTCGATTCACTGAGCCTATAGTCGCGCGTGCAACCGTCCGATCAAGTCGCCCACCGCTTTTTGGTCCTGATTGCTTAACTCCCGAAACACGACTCCAAAAGTGTCGGGCGTTGAATGATGCACTACTTCACCCGCGAGGGACAATGCATCATCACCGTCAAGCAACAACATTCCGAGATGATCTCCAATCTTAACGTTAGGACATGAGGGAAGGTTCGTCACTCGCAAGCCGCCAAGACTGATGTCCTGCGGTTCGCCTATCCCGATCGACTCCTTCAGACTCTCGTCCTCGAGGGCCAGGGTCAATCGCGAGGTGACGTAGTACCGGGGATAGCGTCTGCGATCGTGAGATGGCAACGAATCATCGTGGGGATTTGTCATCTTCAACTTTCCTTAGTGAGTCAGGTCGTTATCGTTTTCGACTTCCTCTTCTTCGCCGTCAGTTTCAGGTGGTGGGGGTGGGGTTATACGTGGAGCGGCCGGTTCCCAAACGAGACCTCTCCACTCATCAGTTTCGCCGAGTAGCTGAAGCGCAGCAAGCGGGTGACCAGGATGTCGCTCGATCCGGAGCACCTCGGCAATCACTTGCAGTTTCTCGCCTGACTCGCCGAGCACTTCGAGACGCACGGTGCTGCCGACGTCAGGCAGTTGTCGCGGCAAGTGTACGAGCGTTCCCTCGGGACCGACGTTCTCGGTCATGCCTTCGGCAACGATGTGTGTGCCGTCGGGCACGTCCCACTCGGCTTTAATCTCGAGGCTGGCGAGATAACGTGGTCCAGAGCGATTCTCTGTTTCCATTGGTCTCGGCATTGGGCGCCCTCCTCTCCAGGCAAATAGGTCTTATTGGTCCTATTCTTCCTCGGCTCTCAATTTCTCCAACACTGAAAAATCTTCGAGTGTGGTCACATCTCCAGCAACAGATCCGCTCGTTGCAATTTCACGCAAAAGCCGCCGCATGATCTTACCCGATCGAGTCTTTGGCAAGGCATCAGAAAAACGGATGTCGTCAGGTCGCGCGAGGGCGCCGATTTCTTTTACGACGTGCGCCTTCAACTCCTGGTTCAGTTCGTCTGACGGACTGTGTGAGCCCTCGAGTGTTACAAACGCCACAATCGAGGAGCCCTTGATGTCGTCAGGACGCGCCACGACCGCAGCCTCAGCCACGGCGTCGTGCGACACGAGTGCACTCTCGATTTCTGCAGTTCCGAGTCTATGTCCGCTTACATTAATAACATCATCGATGCGGCCCATTATCCAGAAATAGCCGTCATTGTCGCGTCTTGCCCCGTCCCCCGCAAAGTAAATACCGTCAATTTGCGACCAATACTGCTGCCGGTAGCGCTCATCGTCGCCCCAGATTGTCCGCAGCATCGACGGCCAGGGACGCTTAATAACAAGGTAGCCGCCGGTATTGCCTCCGACAGGCTTGCCGTCGCGCGTCATGATGTCGGCATCGATTCCGGGAAACGGTTTTGTGGCCGAACCAGGCTTCGTCGAAGTCGCTCCCGGGATGGGCGTGATCATGATCGCGCCGGTTTCGGTTTGCCACCACGTGTCGACAATTGGGCATCGATCCTTGCCGATTATCTCCCGGTACCACATCCACGCCTCAGGATTAATTGGTTCACCGACCGTGCCCAGCAACCGGAGACTCGTAAGGTCGTGTCGTTGCGGCCAGTGCTCGCCCCATTTGATAAACGCCCTGATAGCTGTTGGGGCTGTATAGAAAACGTTTACTCGATGCCGTTCGATCATGCTCCAGAAGCGATCGGGCTCGGGGAAGTTTGGCGCTCCTTCGTACATCAGAACGGACGCGCCATTCGAGAGTGGACCATAGACCACATAACTGTGACCTGTCACCCAACCGATATCGGCGGTACACCAGTAAAGATCCTCGTCTCTGATGTCGAAGACCCACTTGGTGGTGAGATGAGCTTGCAGAAGATAACCGGCAGTAGTGTGCAGGATACCTTTGGGCTTACCCGTCGTGCCTGAGGTGTAGAGAATGTAAAGCGGATGTTCACTCTCCAGCTCTTCCGCCGGACAGTCGGCATCGACGGTTTCCATCAGCTCGTGCCACCAAAAATCGCGACCCGGTTCCATATGCTGGGATGAGCCGGTCCGTTGGACCACGATACACGCGTTAACCGAAGGAGTCGATTTCAGCGCCTCGTCGACTGCTGTTTTGAGTTTGACTTCGCTACCGCGGCGCCAGCCGCCGTCGGCAGTAACGACGAGCTTGCAACTGGCGTCGTTGATGCGATCGACAAGGGCAGTGCTGGAGAATCCGCCAAACACAACTGAGTGTGTAGCGCCGATGCGTGCGCACGCGAGCATGGCAATTGCCAACTCCGGAATCAGCGGCATGTAGAGCGCCACGCGATCGCCACGTCCGATGTTTGCGTGCTTCAGTACGTTCGCAAACTTGCAGACTTCCGTGTGGAGTTGTTGATAAGTGAACGTACGAGTCTCGCCCGGTTCACCTTCCCAGATCAGCGCCGCTTTGTTGCGGCGCCACGTTCGGAGATGCCGGTCGAGACAGTTGTAGGAAATATTGATCTTGCCGCCGCCAAACCATTCCGCATGAGGCGGGTCCCATTTCAGCACCGTATCCCAGGTTTTGAACCAGTGAAGTTCTTCGGCCATGCGGGCCCAGAAAGCTTCGGGGTCAGCCGCAGCCTCGGCGCGCAGCTTCTCGAGCTCGTCCATCGACTTGATATGTGCCAGCTCAGAAAAAGTCTCTGACGGCGGGAACACTCGTTCCTCGTGAAGCACTGATTCGATGTTAGTAACAGTCGACATGCCTGCCTGTGTACCACAGTGGATTGCCAATTGCCAATTGCCAATTGCCGATTTTCGGGTTCGGAGCTGTTGAGGTATTTTAGAAACAAATTGGCAATTGGCAATCGGAAATCGACAATGCTCTACGTTGGCACGAGCGGTTACAGTTACAAGGAATGGAAGGGAAAGTTTTATCCGGAACAGCTTCCGGCTAAAGACATGCTCTCTTACTACGCGGAGCACTTCCAGGCAGTTGAACTGAACAATACTTTCCACCGGACGCCGCAGCCGAACGTAATCGAAAGCTGGAAGACGCAGGTGCCCGAGAGTTTCCGCTTCTCAGTAAAAGCTTCGCAAGGCATCACCCATTTCAGACGACTCAAAGATGCCAGCTTTCCCACACGCTTGTTGCTCGAGAGGATTGCAGCACTTGAAGACCGCCTGGGCGCCGTTATCTTCCGTCTGCCGGCAGACATGAAGAAGGATTTCGGACGTCTGAAGACTTATTTGAAGCAACTTCCGCGCGACCCGCCGGTCGCTTTCGACTTTCGACACCCAAGCTGGTTTGACGACGATGTTCTGGAACTTCTGCGCAGCGAGAATCGCGCGCTAGTTGTTTCAGATACTGAAGACTTGCCTGAGGTTTACAGGGAGAAGACGGCCGACTGGGGCTACCTGCGTTTGCGGCGGGTTCGGTATTCGGAGAAGGAGCTAAAGAAGTGGGTCAAATGGATGAAGGCGCAGCAGTGGAAAGACACCTTCGTGTTCTTCAGGCACGAAGACGAAGGAACTGGGCCCAAGCTAGCGACCCAGTTCCTCAAACTATCCGCGTGATCTGTGTGCTAGAAGTTTCCTCCGCACTCATCATGCCCGCAGTCGCAATCAAGCTCGATAGTATCGCCTGTCCCTTCACATGAAGCACTGCAGTATTTACCACCGGGTTGCGGTGGGCAGGTACAACTTGGATTCTTACACGTGTTTTTATCGTCCGCCATGGGATCCTCCTTGCGTCTCTCAGATTGTAGGGGGCGTCCAAAAGAGTACAACTAACCGACTGCTCTCGCAATCTCGGCTGCCACGCGCGCGTTGTTCTCGAGCAGCGCGATGTTCGCTCGCAAAGTGGCGCCACCGCTGCGTTCCGCCATTTGACTCAGCAGAAACGGCGTCAACGCCGATCCCGTGATTCCTTTCCATTCTGCGTCTTCCAAAGCGGTTGTCAGGACTTGTTGAAGCGTCTCGGCCGGAACTTCAGACTTCGCGGGAACAGGAACGACGACAAGCAGCGCCGATTCGAGGCCGAGAGAGCGTTGCGTATGAAAGATGCTGGCGACGTCCTCAGGTGATTCGGCGCGAACATCGATCGGGAGTCCACTCTGTCGCGAGTAAAAAGCCGGCAGCTCATCGCATTGATAGCCGGCGACTGTAACGCCGTGTGTTTCGAGCCATTCGCGTGTGGCAGGCAAATCGAGAACAATCTTGGCGCCCGAGCAGACAACGATGATGGGCGTGCGAGCAAGTTCGGGAAGATCCGCGGAGACGTCAGGCAGTGAACCGCGATGAACTCCGCCGATGCCGCCGGTCGCAAACACTTTCAATCCTGCGCGATGAGCGATCCATGCGGTGGACGCGACTGTTGTCGCGCCATTCCAGCCGCGTGCAACCGCGATCGAGATATCGCGAGTGCTGATCTTTCGGATGTCGTTGCTGCCGGCGAGCAGACGGAGCCGTGCGTCGTCGAGTCCGACCGAAAGTTTACCGTCGACAATTGCGATCGTAGCCGGTGTTACGCCCCCGTCGCGAACAATAGCTTCAAGGCGATTTGCGGTTTCGAGGTTCTGCGGGCGCGGCAAGCCATGCGCGATCACAGTTGATTCAAGCGCTACGACCGCACGACAGTCGCTGAGTGCGTTTGCGACTTCCGGAGCGATGTTAAGAAATTCGCGCATTGGCAGTGGCCGCTTTCGTCAGAGTAAAAACAGTGCCGCCCGACTCACGTGGCTCCCATGAGATGCGCGCATCGATCATGCCTGCACGCGCGCGCATGTTGGCGAGTCCTCGACCTTCGGAATTTGTGTGCTGCGATTTGAACGGCCGTCCGTTGTCTTCAATGCGCAAAGAAAAATCCCCTTCCTCTAAACTGGTTACGAACATCTTCACTTCGGTCGCCTCAGCGTGACGCCAGATATTGTTCACTGCCTCCTGTACGATGCGATAGATCTGCATCTGCACACTCGGCGACAGCTCGCTTCGTTCCTCGATTGCATCGTCGCAATGAAACTCGTAGACGAAGCGCTTCTCCGCGGGCGCGTCCTGAACAGCGTGCGAGAGAGCAAACTCAAGCGCCGCCGCGAAGCCGACGTTTTGAAGTACGGACGGACTAAGATCCTCACAAATGCGCCGCACTTCCTGCGAAATCGTTTCGATCTCGCTTCGCAACGCGACCGTTGGAGTGTGGGCGGTTGATTCGCCGTTGACTTTGATCTGATCGGTCAACAGTGCGAGGTGGCGGAGATCCGCAAGCGTTTGATCGTGCAAGTCGCGAGAGATCCTGCGTCGCTCACGTTCGGCTTCATTGGCGAGATTCAGGCGCGCATCGGCAAGTTCGCGATTAGCGTCGACGAGCGCCGCACTCGTGGCCACGATTCGACGTCGCTCGAGGATGGCCCACAGGAGCGCCAGCAACGCGAGGGCTAAGAGAATTGCGAGCGCCGTCGACGTCCACGGAAAAGGAGCTTTGGCAACCGTGAAAGAAAAACTCAGAGGCGCCGAAGCGGTGAGGTCTTTTGTGAAAGCACGTGCCGTAACGGTGTATGTCCCCGGTTTCAAGCCTTCCATCGTGAACTGCGATTCCCGCGACAGTTTTTGTTTAATAGATTGTCCCTTGCCGTCGACGAGTGTGAACGCATACTGAAACTGCTCGGGAAACGTGCGACTGCTGATTGCCGTTACCTCGAGCAGCAAACTATTCTGCGGGTACTCGAGATTTAATCCGGCTTGCAGCTCAGATGGCGCATGCACGCGTTTACTCAGGATTCGCGTCGCCGATAACGACGGCTCCAGGCGTCCGGGTTCGTAACGCGCGATTCCGCGATTCGTCCCGATTAGGACTACATCGCTGCCGTCAGCTTTGCGTAGTGGCTGGACCGCAAAGACGCTTTGTGACGGCAAGCCCTGCTCGGAATCAAGCTCCGAAACAACTGGTCCAACGACCGGATCGAGCAGGATCCGCAGCAAGCCATTGCCGCGCGTGCCGCACCAGAGCTCATTCGTCTTCTCTGACTGGATCGTGAAGACATAGCGTGCATCGACGTTGGGAACTGTAAGGCTGCACGCGGCTCCCGGCCTGCAGAGAAAGATTCCGGAACCCGTTCCAAACCAGAGCGAACCGTCAGGGGTCCGCGCAATCGATCGGACAGCCGTTCCTTTCATCGGCGCGAACGCGGGTTCTTCGCGAATGGTTTTGCCATCCGAGACGAACACACCGTCTCTGTTTGTTCCAATCAGGATTCGTTCGTCACCATCGGCGAGCAGGCTGAGAACTTCACGAGCAGTTGCAGGGGTGCCGTTGGTCCATGTGAGAGTGCTGCGTCCGGCGTCCATGCGATCGATGCCGCGACCAAAAATCGCGAAATACGTGGCACCGTGAAACTGAATAATCGCGCGCACGCTTCCGGTCGTGTCCGGAGCGCCTGACCCGGCCTCGACGCGCGAGAACGTCTGTTCTTCCAAGCGGCCCGATTGCCTTGACCCTGCGTAGAAACCACTCGCTGCGGCAACGAGGAGTCGCTGCGATTTATCCTCGGCGATCCCGTAGATGACGTTGCGACCCAGGGCCGGAACCGGATTCCACGTCGCGGTTTCGTCGTCGTAAACAAAGAGCCCGCGATTCGTGCCGGCAATACTGCGGCCGCTGCTCGACTGAAAGAGTGATCTGACGAAGTCTGATTCGCCGTTGTCGCCGATTGATTCGACACGCGGCGCGTGCGGATCGTAACGACAGACGCCGCGGTCAGTTCCAAACCAGATAACGCCTTCGCGATCGCCGAAGATGGCATAGACGTGATCCGAACGCAGTCCACCGGCAGTGCCGTCGAACGTGAAACGCTGAACTTTTGTTTTTGAAATTCGGAAGACGCCGCGACCGTCGGTGCCAACCCACATCTCGTCTTCGATTCGCCTCAGAGACATGACCGGGCCGGTGGGGGCTTCCTCTCGTCTTTTCAAACTCGAAACTTCATCGCCTGAAAGCGCGCCCGGTTCCTCTTTTTTCGCGCGCGCGCCGACCCAGAGATTGCCGTTCTGGTCTCGTTCGAGTGCGTTGACAAAGAAGACGGGCGGCTTCATCTGGCTTTCTTTGGCGACACCGTTTGCGACTTCCAGTACGCCACGACTAAGCGTGCCGACAAAGATGCGGCCGTTTGCATCACTGACACTTGTGAGCGGCAGTGGTCCAGGCCGGTCTCGATCGCTGCTTTCCAGCGGTTGCTTCAGGAGCTCGCGAGTGTCGATAACCGTACGATTTACAGTTGTAGTTTCACGATCTGTGATGCCACTGCCCAGGGTGGTAACGACTACGCGCGCGCGACTCTCGTAAACGCGACCCTGTTCCGAAGTCATGATCACCGAGCCGGAAGGATCGGTAGCGATTGCCGTAATAGGTTGGCCGGATGTTTGGTTTGCTTTTAAGAACTGGCCGTCGTGAAAGCGAGTTGCGCCTGCTTCTGTCCCGATCCAAAGGGCGCCGTCTTTATCTGTTTGGAGCGCGAGAATTCTTCCGGGCGTCAGTGCCGGATCGTTGATTGTCTGTGTTCTGCGCCCGTCAAATTTCGCGAGCCCGGTCTCAGTGCCAAACCACATCGCTCCATCATAAGTTTGCGCAATCGCGCGCACACGATCGGAAGGCAAACCATGAAACAACGTCACGGCGCCCCACTGGTGCAAACCCGTTATCGGTGTTGGTGAAGGTGATGGAGACGGCGAAGGCGAGGGTGATGGTGATGCAGCCGGCTGCGCCTCACCTGTTTGTGATGAGCCACTGGGAGGCAACCACCAGAATGCACAAAAGGCACAAAATACACAAAAGGCACAAAATAATTGAAGAACACCTTTTGTGTTTTTTGTGCCTTTTGTGCCTTTTTGTGGCCTCATTTCTTCTTCGAGGCGAGTTCTCGTTTTTGCTCTTCGTTGAAGCGCTTCTGATCTTTTTCTAGCCAGGCTTCGAGATCCTTTGAGGCCTTCTCCAGTTCGTCGCTATTCAGCAGCCCGCGACGGAGTGCTTCAAAAAATGCTCGCGTGCGAATGTTGTACGCGAGTTTCTCGTACGCTTCTTGGTCTGTGCCTTCAGGCAAGGATACGAAGAGTTTTTCATAAAGCGTGGCGAGCCGGCTTTCGACGCCACGCAAGCTCAACGAACACTTGCGCGCGATGGCCCAATTCGAGAGTCCGAGCGCGAGATAGTAAAGTGCTTCAGCTTCGAACTCAGTAAGCAGCGGGCGCTTGAATGAATCCTTGAACGCGGGATCAATCATGTCAGCGCCGTCTTCAAGCACGGCCGCGACAAAACGCAGAAACCGCGACTCCGGATTGTTCTTGTGGATGAAGCCGTAGGCCGGCGGCGGATCGACAGACTTTACAATCTTCCGAATCTCGTTGATGTAGATCTCGTGGGGAAACTGCGTCCAGAAGATGATGCGGGCAGTCGGAAAGTCGCGCCAGATAGCTCTTGCGGCCTTAACACCCGAGAGTTTTGGCATCTGGATGTCGAGAATGCAGACGTCTGGTCGTTCATCCAGGGCTAGTTTTACAGTCTCTTCGCCGTCCGCCGCTTCGAAAACGGGAACGTGTGACGGAAACTCCTTTTCGAGAATCTCGCGGAGGTAATGGCGCTGGGCCATGTTATCTTCAGCAATCAGGATTGACATGACCATTGATGATACCGCTTCATATGACAAAAGGTGAACTCATGCGACTTCAAAAAACTTCTGTGTTAGTTCTACTCTTTCTGTTTGTAATCTCAACCGTGGTTCCCACAGTCGCCCAAACGCGGGACGAACGTCTCTGGCAGCGGGCGCTCCAGATCCACCGCCGCGCAATCGTCATCGACACGCATAACGACGTGACCACCCCGATGACGAATGACGATTACGATCTGAGTGGAACTCCGCCAGCGCCGTATCGCACGAGCATTGAACGCATGAAGAAGGGCGGGCTGACGGCGGAATTTTTCTCGCTCTACGTCAAACCCTGGTACGTCGAGCACGGCGGCTCGGCGCGACGCACCCTGGACATGATCGACTCTGTTTACCGTGCGGTCGAACGCCATCCGAGAGATCTGATGATCGCGACTACAGTCGCCGACATCCGGCGCGCCAAGAGGCAAGGGAAGATCGCAGCATTGATGGGAATCGAGGGTGGACACGCGATCGAAGACTCACTCGCAACGTTGCGCGAGTTCCACCGGCTTGGTGTTCGTTACATGACGCTGACCTGGAACAACACTAACAACTGGGCCGATGCCGGACGTGGTGAGAAGAAACATAACGGTCTCAGCGACTTTGGCAAGGAAGTCGTGCGTGAAATGAATCGACTGGGAATGCTTATCGACGTTTCGCACGTGTCAGATGAGACGATGAGCGATACGCTCGACGTGTCGAAAGCGCCGATCATCGCTTCCCACTCGTCGGCACGCGCTCTCAGCAACGTCCCGCGAAATATTCCCGACGATCTTCTCCGCCGGATCGCGAAGAATGGCGGCGTGGTCCAGGTCAATTTCTACAGTGTGTTTGTCGACACTGCCACCGTCTCACCACAGAGCGCGGAACGCGATCGACGAATCAAAGCGCAGCAGGATGCGATTGATGAGAAGTACAAAGACGATCCGGAACGGCGTGCGGAAGAGAGTGACAAGCTCGAAGCTGCGAATCCGTTACCGCCGCTTCCGATCTCGAAGTTGATCGATCACATCGATCACATCGTAAAGATCGCCGGCATCGATCACGTCGGCATCGGCGCTGATTTTGATGGGGCGAACGATATGCCCGAAGGCGCACAGGACGTTTCGATGTTGCCAAACATTACTTACGAACTACTGAAGCGTGGTTACAGCGAACGAGATATCAGGAAGATTCTTGGTGAGAATTTGTTGCGAGTGATGGCGGAAGCTGAGCGCGTAGCACGGACTTCGAGCAAGACTATTAGTGGAGACGGTAATCTTCACAGGATTACAAGATGAACCGGATTAGCAGGATTATCTTGTAAATTCCGTTCATCCTGAAATCCTGGGACAAAAAAATGAGCACGGCGTATTACGTCCGTGCTCAAAGCAGAAAAGAAGAGAGTCTATATATCAATTAGCGATTCTGTCCGCCGCGATTTTGTCCGCCGGATTTACCAGTGTCGAACTCCTCGTCGTCTTCCAGATTTTGCGCTCCCTTTTGGCCGCCTTGCTGACCACCCTGCTGTCCACCAGCATGTTGGCCGCCCTGCTGACCTGACTGTCCACTACGGCCTGGTGACTGTTGGCCGAAGTCCTGATTGCCTTTAGTACCCATGTTCCTCTGCGCATCATCGTGCTTCATTTTGTCATCTGCCATGCGATTTATTCCTCCCATATGCTCGATGGTTTTTAGTCCGCTTAGAACGTATCAACCACCGTGCCAGTTGACGATTGCACTGTAAATCGCATTTATCCCTAAATGCTGATGACAGACGAGTTTTGAAAAAATACGCCCGGAAATGAAATCATACACACGCATGCTATTATTCTTTGCAATCAATGACTGCCGCCGGTATCTACATACATATTCCGTTTTGTAGTTCGCGTTGTTCTTATTGCGATTTTGCTACAGGTTTGTTCCAGCAGGAGCTCGCCGAACGTTACGTGCGCGCTCTCGTTGAGGACATTCGATTGTCGCGTTATTCCGGTGACATTGTTGACACGATCTATTTTGGCGGCGGCACGCCGTCGCTGCTCGCGCCTTCACAACTGGAATCGATCCTCGCGACTGTGCACGACTGCTTCAAGATCGATCCCCACTCGGAAATTACGTTGGAGATAAATCCGGGCAGTGTAAACGAAGAGAAACTGCGCGCGTTTCGCAGTTTGGGCGTTAATCGCGCGAGCTTTGGTGCGCAAACTTTCGACGACGCTGAGCTCGCAAAGCTCGGCCGCTCGCACACGACTGCGGATACGGTCAAAACTTTTGCCGATCTTCGCGGCGTTGGATTTGAGAATGTGAGCTTCGATCTGATCGCGGGTCTACCGGGTCAAACGCTCGCGGGCTGGGAAAGAAACATCAGCCAAGCACTCGATCTTCGTCCCGAGCATCTTTCGTTCTATCTGCTCGAGGTCCATTCAGGGACGCCGCTCGCGGAACACATTCGACGCGGTATTCAGCCTGAACCTGACGACGATCTCGCGGGTGTGATGTACCAGTGGATGCTCCAACAAGCGGCGGACGCGGGTTACGAGCATTACGAGATCTCGAATCTTTGCCAGCCCGGTTTTCACTCGAGACATAACGTCAAATACTGGACTGGCGAAGCCTATTACGGTTTTGGTTGTTCGGCGCATTCTTACGACGGAGCAACGCGGCGCTGGTCCAATCATCGCGATGTGTTGAAGTATGTGAGCGTTATCGAGAATGGCGAATCAGCGGTGGTTGACGAGCAGCAGTTGAGCCAGACAGATGTGCGTGCTGAAGCTGTGTTTCTCGGGATGCGGCTGATGCAGGGCGTCGATCTGCGACGGTATCGTGAATCGTTTGGCGTCGATCTGCGCGACGAGCACGCCGAAGATCTGGACCGCTTTTGCAGGGCAGGCCTTGTCGAGCTTGACGGCGACTTGATTAGACTAACTCGCACGGGTGCTTTGTTATCGAACGAAGTGTTCGCGGCGTTTGTGTAGCTTGGTACTTTGTGGTTAGTGTTCGGCACGCTCTTGGGCCGGGTCAGTACAGGGAGCGGGTAGCGACCTGGTCAACCATACGAGTCAAGAACCGTTGCAGGACCAGGTCGCTACCGCTCCCTGTACTGACCCGGCCCAAGTAGGTTGTTGTTTCGAATAATGATAATCGCGATTGACGGTCCATCGGCTTCGGGTAAGTCAACGCTCGGTCGTTTGTTAGCACGTGCGTTGAGTTTGCTGTACATCGACACTGGTTCGATGTATCGCGCAGTTGCGCTCGCGATTATAGAAGCGAATATAGACCCGAGCGACAAAGAGGCTGTTGCGACGTTGGCCAACGAGCTCGACATCGATCTTGCAGGTGATCCGGATTCACTCGAGGTTTGGCTCAACGGGCGTGACGTGACGGATCAGATTCGCACCGAAAGCGTTACTGAGATGTCGTCGATCGTCTCGAGCATTCCGGCCGTGCGACGCGCGATGGTCAAACGACAGCGCGCACTCGGCAAGCGCGGCGCGGTGCTAAACGGCCGCGACATCGGCACCGTCGTTTTTCCCGACGCTGATTTCAAATTCTTTCTAACTGCGAATCCGAACGAACGCGCGGAACGCCGGTACAAAGAAGATGAGGCAACGTCCAACTCGACACTTGCCGAGACACTGGCAGACATTACCGAACGTGACCGTCGCGACTCAACCCGTGCTGACTCGCCGTTGAAAGCAGCAGACGACGCTGTGATTGTCGACTCTACCGGAAAGTGTATTGACGAAGTGTTCAGGGAGATGATGGAAAGAGTTAGCCACAGATAACACGATGTTCACCGGAATCATTGAAGAACTCGGCAGCGTGCGCAGCATCGAAGAGCGTGGCGAGAACGCGCGCATCATCATTGCCGCCAGCATTGTTACTGAAGGCACAAACCACGGCGACTCGATCGCCGTAAATGGCGTCTGCCTGACTGCGCTCGATATTCGACCCGATTCGTTTGCAGCCGACGTCTCGCGTGAGACCCTCCAGCGCTCGACGCTCGGCAGGTTGCAACCCGGTGTGCCGGTAAATCTCGAACGCGCCGTTACGCCCGCGACACGTCTCGGCGGTCACATCGTTCAGGGACACGTCGATGCGCGTGGACAGTTCGCCGGAGTCGAGGATCACGGCGAGTCGTGGACGGTCAGGATTGCCTATCCAAAAGAGATCGGCCGGTACTTCGTTTTCAAGGGATCTGTGGCCGTCGAAGGGATCAGCTTAACTATCGCCGCACTGACGGAGGATTTCTTCGAAATCGCCATCATCCCGAAGACCTGGGAGGTCACAAATCTCTCTCACCTCAAGCCCGGCGACGACGTCAACCTCGAAGTCGACGTCATCGGAAAATACGTCGAGAAGCTACTGGCCCATATCTCAGGCAACTCTTAGACAGGATTGACAGGATTTTCTCAGAATTGACATGTAAATCCCGTCCAAATCCTGTTAATCCTGTAAACGTTTTCTCCCCTTTCGTGGCCATTTACTTTCGGGTAACATGAGCCCGTGCCTATTGCGACTATTGAAGAGGCCGTTGCCGATATCCGCGACGGCAAGATGATCATCATCGTCGACGACGAAGATCGCGAAAACGAAGGCGATCTGGTCTGCGCCGCCGAGAAGGTCACACCCGAGATAATCAATTTCATGGCCCGGCACGCCCGAGGTCTGATCTGTTTACCTCTTACGGAAGACCGGTGTGACGAGCTTCACCTGACAACACAGGTCGCAGACAACACTTCCTATCTCGGCACGGCCTTCACTGTTTCCATCGACGCCCGACGCGGTATCACTACCGGAATCTCAGCAGCCGATCGCGCCACGACGATTCTCGTTGCGGTTGATCCGAATGCGCGCCCGCAGGATCTGGCGCGTCCGGGCCACATATTCCCTCTGCGTGCAAAGAATGGCGGCGTCCTGGTCCGTCCTGGTCAGACCGAAGCCAGCGTCGACATGGCGCGCATTGCCGGTTTGTATCCGGCCGGCGTGATCTGCGAGATCATGAACGAGGATGGGACGATGTCGCGTCTGCCACAACTCGAGGAGTTTGCCGCGCAGCACAATCTTAAAATGATCAGCGTGGCGGATCTGGTGCGCTATCGCATTCGCAAAGAGACGCTGGTCCGTCGTGTAGTCGAAACCGATCTGCCGACTGTGTACGGTCGATTTCGCGCGGTTGCCTATGAAAACGTGATCAATGGCGACGTACACCTCGCGATGGTGATGGGCGACGTGAAGACTGATGAACCCGTGCTGGTCCGCGTCCACACTGAGAACGTGACGTGCGACATGTTTGGTTCTTTGATCGACGACACCGGCTTCCAGCTGCACACAGCACTCGAGAAGATCGCGGCAGAGGCGTGCGGCGTGGTGCTATACCTGCGCCAGCGGGAGCATAGTCTGGATTTGGTCAATCAATTGCGTACGTACGAGGTGATGCAGCGGCGAGGGATTACTAAACGGGACGCAAGTTTGGAAACAGGTTACGGAGTCGATCGCGATTATGGCGTGGGGGCGCAGATTCTCCACGATCTCGGGTTGCGTAAAATATTACTGCTTTCGAATCATCCCCCCAAAGTAGCAGCTCTTGAAGGCTTTGAGCTCTCAGTGGTCGGTAACGTTCCGCTGGGCCAACCTGCATCTCTGAAGGACCAACAGAGTGTAGCTGATGAACCTAAATGAGCTTTGCTACCCAGGAGGCCCAAAAGGCATAAGTGATCTTTTTGTGACTTTTGGTGCTTCCAAGCGGCACTTAAGTTCTCTCCCTCTAGAATTCAAACTTTCCCCTGAGTCGCGCGTCGGCTATAGGTTATGAGTGTAGAGAAAAAGCCTACCATCCGAAAACGTTGGAGTGGCTTCACCAGACGACATGCTTTTATCGCCACGGGCATCGTCGGCATTGGTGCAGTTGCGATTCTGTTGCTGATCCTCTTCTTGTTTCGCCTCGGCTATGTCGATCGGTACGTCGCTAACCAGATCAAGCAGACATTCGCAAGCTACGGCATCCGCGCGGAGATTCGCGACTTTCACGCCAGCTTCCCACCTCGTACGGTGGAGATGGACGACGTCGAACTCTACGATTCGGTGACAGGTGACCGCCTCGGCAAGATCACTCGCCTGCTGGCGACAATCAAGATTGAAGATCTCTACGCACTAAACCTTCAGCGCAATATCAATCTTGAGGATCTCAAGATGGAGGGCGTCGATTTCTGGGTCAATTTCGATAACGAAGGACGCTCGAACTTCCGCAACATTCACATTCCGCCGCCGGAACCAAACAGACGCATTCTCTTCGCTTATTCAGCCGCGACGATCGAAATCAAAAATGGCGTAGTCCATTACGGCGACGTGCGCCACGAGATTTCGGGGGAAGGCCGAAACCTGGAAGTTATGCTTCGGCCTCCCGACCCGAACATTCCGGTGGGTACGCGAATGACGGCCGTCAACGTCACGCTCTCGAATTCAACTTTTGCTTATGACAACCGGCCCGTCAACGACATTGATATCAAGTTGCAGGGTCGTTTCAATCAGGAGCGAGCCGAGATTGATGAGCTGGTGCTGAAATCGCCGGTTGCGGAAGCGAAGATGAGCGGCGTCATGGACGACTGGCGCGCGCTTCATTACCAGATGAACGTCACCTCGACTGTGGACCTCACGCAGCTTTCAGACACGTTACGAACCGGCACCGCTCTTCGTGGTGCAGGTAACTTCAGCGGCACGATTGCAGGCGAAGGCGATCAGTTCAAAATCAACGGTCAGATTAAATCGGATGCGTTAGCTGCGGACAACATTCGCCTTCAGGGATTGAATGTAACCGCGAGTGGCTCGGTAACAGGCAAGAGCTACGAGCTCAACGGCAAAGCTGTCGCTGATCTTTTGAATGCCGGAGATTTTCAGATTGATTCGTTGCAACTCGCGGGCAACGTGATGGGAACGGGAACAAACTTCCGCTGGATCGGCGAGTTACGCGCGGTTGCTGAGAAGAGTTATGGAACGACGTTGACAGGTCTGATCCTGCACGACGCCCGTGCCGAGATGAACGATGGCGTGTTGACTGCGTCGTCATCTCAATTCACTGCGAATGGAATGGCCACTTCGGGCGCCAAGGTCAATGGAATTACAGCAGCGGATTTACGACTGCGCAAACAAAACGAGGTGACGACTGCAACAGTCGCGAGCGTGAAGGCGGGAACAGTTTCGGCTTCAGGCGCACAGGTCAAAGGCGTGACTGCGAACAATGTCGACATCACGGATCGCGACGGTGTAACGAGCGTCGTCGTGAAAAACGTGCAAGTCGGAGCTACGACTGCTGCTGGTGCGGAGATTGGGAGTCTGAATATCGCCGGTGTGCGATTGTCGGTGCGCAACAGGCGAATCGAAGGCTCGACGGCCGATATTGATGCCGGAACCGTGAAGTTCGCAGATGGTCAGGCTGAAAACGTCAAACTCGCGAAACCTGTATTTATAGTTGAACCTTCCGGAAGCTATCGCGCTTCTGCCGATTTGAGTATTGGTGGCGGCGTGATGGGCCAGATGAATCTGGGCCAGGCGCGCGCGAATGTCGTCGCAACTAATCGCGAAGTTCAGTTCAACAATTTCACCGCCGATGTTTTCAAGGGACGCGCGACCGGAAATGCGCGCGTAGCAATCGCAAAAGGCGGCACGTCGCAGGTAACGGCTGACTTCAACAATCTCGATATCGCCGGACCGCTGACTGCAATCGCCGGAAGTGCCGTTCCGCTTACCGGCCGAGCAACAGGCCGCGTCGATCTGGCGTTTCCAGGTACTGACTTCAAACTCGCTTCCGGATCAGTGACAACTCATCTCACCGCCGAGACAGGCGATACGAGTGCGGATCGCATTCCGATCACGGGCGAAGTGGCGATGCGAGCCAATCGCGGCACATTTGATATTCAGCAAGTAAATCTCCAAACACCGGCGACGAGACTGACAGCGACCGGTCAATTCTCATTCGATAACGACTCCAATCTTACCGTCGACCTGAACTCCTCGGCTGCGTCTGAACTTCAAGTCGTCTTGATTAATTCAGGACTGTTGCCTGAAGTTGAAAAACAGATGAGCAGCTACGGAGTCGAGCTGGCTGGTCCGCTCGCATTCAACGGAAATATCCGCGGCCGTCTGAGCTCACCAAATCTCAACGGAAAGGTTTCGGTCGGTTCCGTCATCATCAACGGCTCTGAAATTGGTTCCTTGTCTGCGTCGATCGCGATGAATGATGCCGAGATCCGAATTCCGGATGGCGCACTCGCCGAACGCGATGGAGGCGGAGTTCAGTTCTCATTGATTGCGCCGCGCAATGGCGAGAACAACACCTCGCTGGATGCCACCCTCGATCGTTTCAGCGCTCGAACGCTGCTGGCGCTTTCAAACTTCAGCGGGAATAAGCAGTTGACCTCCGATACGCAATCGGACATTTCCGGGCAGATAACGGTGACTGGAATTCCCAACGCGATGAGTGGCAGCGCAGATCTGCGGTTTGGACCTGGAAAACTCGCCGGCGAGGCGCTTGAAAGCATGATCGCCAAAGC